>Ga0206123_10003624_pt1 | contig 12638 bp, 12 predicted proteins | sample Helgoland_Spring_2_FD_160086 | JGI IMG/M metagenome (GOLD analysis project Ga0206123, IMG submission 160086) | Pelagic subsurface seawater microbial communities from Kabeltonne, Helgoland, North Sea - Helgoland_Spring_Bloom_20160316_1 | ecosystem: Environmental > Aquatic > Marine > Epipelagic ... | reverse complement strand
TGATGCCCAACAATTACACACTGATAAAAGCACAGAAGATAATGATTGGATAGGATATGATACACTTATTTTTGGTGTAGGCAAATCAGGTATTGACTTTGGTAAGAAATTAGCAGAAGAATATGATTTACCAACAGAATCAAAACCAGTACAAATTGGTGTTAGATTTGAGGCACCACAAAAACACTTCCAAAAACTAATTGATGTAAGTTATGATTTTAAATTATATCGTAAATTTGAAGATGAAGGTGTATCACTTCGTTCATTTTGTACCAATAATAACGCAGCTTATGTAGCCCTAGAAGAAACATATGGTGATTATAGCTATAATGGTCATGCTAAAAAAGGAGAAGAACATCGTAATGATATGACTAACTTTGGCATCTTAATGGAAGTTAAAGGTATTGATAAACCATTTGACTGGTCACGTGAATTAGTTTCTAAAGTACAAAAACATAATATAGTTTCAAATGAAGGATCAGGTGGTAAAAAAGCACTAGGACGATTTGAAGCTAAATATAAAGCAGGTTTATACTATAGCCCTTCAAATAAAGATAAAACACTCACATCTGAGGGTGATTGGGTTAAAGCCCATTATATTGGTAAATCTGGTCTTCAAGAAGTAAGAGATGCATTTAAAGGATATTTTAAATATATTGAAGACTTTATTGAGGATATGAAAAAAGTATTCCCAACACTTGGAGATGATTGGGGAATTTATGTACCTGAAGTTAAGTACCTTTCACCTGAACCACTTGTAAACTATGAGGATTTAAGTTTAACTACATACCCTAATGTACATTTTGTAGGTGATGCTTTAAGTGCAAGAGGAATTACAGTATCGGGAGCACAAGGTACATTAGTAGCAGAACAAATATTAAAAAAATAATGGGAAAGGATAACAAATGGCCAAAGCCAACAAGAACTAAAACCCCTGATGGTACCATATTACACCACTGGGATGGTAAACTTCACAACTGGGAAGGACCAGCTCTCATACCTCAGGGTGTGAGACGGTTAAGAGAATATTATATTTATGGGATTTATCATACTGAAGAAGAATGGAAAGAAGTTCGAAGAGAAAGAAATGGAGTTCCATGGTATAAAAACCCTGCAATGAGAGAATCAGCACGTCAAGGAGGATAAAATAGTATTATTATGAAAATAGGTTTTTGTGGAACAATGTCTGTAGGTAAAACAACGCTTGTAAATGCGTTAAAAAAATTACCTAAATTTAAAAATTATAATTTTGCTACTGAGCGTAGTAAATATCTTAATTCATTAGGTATTCCTTTGAATCATGAGACTACTATTGAAGGTCAAACTATATTTCTTGCTGAACGTGTAACAGAATTAATGCAAGAGAATCTTATTACTGATAGAACAATTATTGATGTAATGTCTTTTACAAATTGTGCTACAAAAGTAAGTTATATAGATGCAGATGCATTTAATGAATATGCTTCTAGATTTATTAGAGAATACGATTTCATATTTTACATCTCACCAGAGGGACTAGGTATTGAAGATAATGGAATTCGTGAAACAAATGCTGAATATAGAAACAAAATTGATGAAACTATTCAAAAACTTTTATTTAAATATCGTCCTGTTTTTCATACTATTAAGGGATCAACTGACGAACGTATTCAACAAATTTTAAAAACTATTAACTATTAATATTTATTATTATGAAATTATGGAAATATATTTTAGGAATCATTGCCTTTATAGGAGGAATATTAGCGGTTAAGTCTTCTAAAGATAAAAAAGTACTTAAGGTAAAATTAGAAGATAATAAAAAAGAAGTTAAAAAAGTTAAAGCTAAAACTAAAAAAGTAGAAGCTAAAAAGGCAGAAACTAAAAAGGCTATTAAAAGTCAAGACAAAAAAGTAGCTAAAACTAAAGCAAAAGTTAAAAAAACTACTAGTGCTAAGAAGACTACTAGTGATTTTAAAAAAAAGTATAGAGCTAAAAAATGAAACAAATTCTAATTGCACTTTCTTTATGTGTATCTAGTTTTTGTTTTTCACAAGATACTCTTCAAATTCCTGCTATAGAACTTGAAGAATTTTTTTTAGCTTTAGACACTCTTGAAACTCAAGATTCTATTAAAACAATTCTAATTGAACAATTAGAAAAACAAATAGAATTCCATCTTGAATTAAACGACCATAATGAAAATCTTCTTTCATATAGGGATCAAGAGATAGAATTACTAAACAATCAAATTGACCTACACTTGGACCATTTAAATCAAGTAGATAAATGGTATAAAAAACCTTGGACTGGGGCTGTAGGAATACTTCTACTGCTACACGTTGTAGATTATACACTCCCTCAATGAGTAATCTTAAAAAAATAATAAGACAAGAATACGTAAAGTGTGCCCAAGACCCCATACACTTCATGAAGAAGTATTGTATGATCCAGCACCCTCAAAGAGGTAGAATTAACTTCCATTTATATCCTTTTCAAGAAAAAGTACTTAAATTATTTGAAGATAATCCTTATTCTATTATTCTTAAATCACGTCAATTAGGAATTTCTACATTATCTGCGGGATATTCTCTATGGATGATGATTTTCCATGAGGATAAAAACATCCTTTGTATAGCTACTAAGCAGGAAACTGCTAAAAATATGGTTACAAAGGTTAAATTTATGTATGAAAATTTACCTTCATGGCTTAAAGTAGATTATGAAGAAAATAACAAACTAACCCTTAGGTTAGCTAATGGCTCCCAAATTAAAGCCACTTCAGCATCAAGTGATGCAGGTAGATCAGAAGCAGTTTCCCTTCTACTAATAGATGAGGCTGCTTTTATTGATAATATTGGTGAAATATGGGCATCAGCACAACAAACACTTGCCACTGGTGGAGGATGTATAGCACTTTCAACTCCTTATGGTACAGGTAATTGGTTTCATCAAACATGGGTTAGGGCAGAAGCAAGTGAAAACGAATTTTTACCTATTAAATTACCTTGGTTTGTCCACCCTGAACGAGATCAAGATTGGAGAGATAGACAAGATGAATTACTAGGAGACCCAAGGATGGCAGCACAAGAGTGTGACTGCGATTTTAGTACATCAGGAGATATAGTTTTTTACCCTGAATATCTGGAGTTTATAGAAAAATCTACAATTAAAGAACCTTTAGAAAGAAGAGGAGCAGACCAAAATTTATGGATATGGGAATCAGCTGATTACACTAGACAATACTTAATTTCAGCTGACGTAGCTCGAGGTGATGGTAAAGATTATTCAGCATTTCATATATTTGATATAGAATCAGCAACTCAAGTAGGTGAATATAAGGGTCAAGTAGGTACTAAAGATTTTGGAAATATTTTAACAGCAATTGCTACTGAATATAATAATGCTTTATTGGTAGTTGAAAATGCTAATATAGGATGGAGCACAATTCAAACTATTATTGAACGTAATTATCCTAATTTATATTATTCACCTAAATCTGATATGGTAAATGTAGATTCTTATTTACAAAATTATGAAAATAATTCAAGTATGACAGCAGGATTTACTATGTCTACTCGAACCCGTCCTATGGTAATAGGCAAATGTCAAGAATATGTAAGTGATAAAGGAGTAACAATTCAATCTAAACGTTTATTAGAAGAAATGAAAACGTTTATTTGGAAACATGGAAGAGCAGAAGCTCAAATTGGTTATAATGATGATTTAGTTATGAGTTTTGGTATCGGCTTATATGTACGAGATACTGCATTAAAATTTAAACAACATGGAGTAGATATAACAAAAGCAGCTTTAGGTTCATTCACTAAATCTACAACTAATTATCAAGGAGCTTATTTTTCTACAGGGTTAGATAACCCCTATACTATGGATGATGGAAAAGGAGGAACTGAGGATTTTAGTTGGCTTTTATAATATTTATTCATATATTTAATATACTATGGCCGATACAAGCATATTTACAAGATTAAAGAGACTATTCTCTACGGATGTAATAATTCGCAACACCGGAGGAAACCAACTTAAAGTTTTAGACTTTGATGAATTTCAACAAGCGGGTCAATTAGAAACAAATTCTATGGTTGATAGGTATAATCGTTTATATACTACCAACTCAGTAGGAATTTACAACCCTGGAATAAATTACCAAACCCTCCGACCCCAGCTTTACAGAGATTATGAATCTATGGACACAGACGCTATTGTAGCTTCTGCTCTTGATATAGTAGCGGATGAATCTACTCTTAAAAACTCAATGGGAGAAGTAATCCAAATTAAAAGTTCAGATGAACATCTCCAAAAGATTCTTTATAATCTCTTTTATGATGTTTTGAACATTGAATTTAATTTATGGATGTGGGTTCGCCAAATGTGTAAATATGGTGACTTCTTTCTTAAATTAGAAATAGCAGATAAATTTGGTGTTTATAACATTATACCCTATACTGCTTACAACATTATAAGAGAAGAAAAAATAGGGGAAAATAAACATGATGTAGAAGTTAAATTTAAATTTGATCCTGATGGATTAAGCGGAGGGGGAGAATATGGTGGTTATTATGGAACATCTACTTCTACTTCAGATCATAACAATCCTAATGCTATCTATTTTGACAACTACGAAATAGCCCATTTTAGATTGCTATCAGATGTAAACTATTTACCATATGGTAGAAGTTATATAGAACCTGCCCGTAAACTCTTTAAACAATATATGTTAATGGAGGATGCTATGTTGGTACATAGAATTGTTCGTGCACCTGAGAAACGTATTTTTTACATAAATGTAGGGGCCATCCCACCTGCTGAGATAGAGAATTTTATGCAAAAAACTATCTCAAAAATGAAACGTACCCCGTATGTAGATCAACAAACTGGAGATTATAATCTAAAATATAACATGCAAAACATGTTAGAAGATTTTTATATTCCTATGAGAGGTAATGATACTACTACTAAAATAGATACAACTCCTGGTTTACAATACGATGGAATCCAAGATGTAGAATACTTAAGAGACAAATTATTCGCAGCCCTTAAAGTACCAAAAGCATTCCTAGGATATGATGAAAATACTGGAGGTAAAGCAACTTTAGCAGCTGAAGATATTAGGTTTGCTCGTACTGTAGAACGCATCCAAAAAATAGTCCTCTCAGAACTATATAAAATTGCAGTTGTCCACCTATACACTCAAGGCTATGATGGTGAAGAATTAACAAATTTTGAACTTAATTTAACTATTCCTTCTATTATTTATGAACAGGAAAGAGTTGTATTAATGAAAGAAAAAATGGACTTAGCATCCCAAATGATGGAAACTAAGCTATTCCCTACAGACTTTATTTATGATCATTTGTTTGATATGAGTGAAGATCAATATGTAGAATTTAGAGATTTAGTTAGTGAAGACGCTAAACGTACTTTCCGCAACAACCAAATAGAAGCTGAAGGTAATGATCCTGTTGAAACTGGAGAATCATATGGTACTCCACATGATTTAGCCTCTATGTATGGTAAAGGTAGATATTATGATGAACCTGATAACGTACCTACTAACTATAAACAAAGCGATTTAGGCCGACCCCAAGAGAATTCATCAAACCGTAACACTCAAAATAATGTCTTTGGTAAAGATAGGTTAGGTGTAAAAACAATGAAAGGTAAAGAAAATGAATCTAATTCTATAAGACCTTCATATAAAGGAGATTCACCTTTAGCTTTAGAAGCCAAAACAGCTTATTTACAAAATAAAGATATGCTTAAAAAATTACGAGTTAATCGTAAACAATTAGTATTTGAACAAGATAGTTCGCTATTAGATGAAAGTAACTTAAAGGAGTGAAAATCTTTATATATTTATAAAAAAGCCCATCAATGAGAATCAAACATTCCAAGTATAAAAATACAGGACTTTTATTTGAACTTTTAGTAAGACAGATAACTGCTGACACTTTATCAGGTGGAGAATCTGCTTCCCTTAATATTTTAAAAAAAGCATTTGCTAAAACTGAATTAGGAAAAGAATATAAGCTTTATGAATCTTTATTTAAAACTAAAAACTTAAGTGAAGGTAAAGCAGATATTACTTTAAATACTATATTAGAAGCTACCCGTAAGTTAAATAGGAGCGCATTAAGAAGAGATAAATATAACTTAATTAATGAAATTCGTAAACATTATAACTTAGGAGAATTTTTTAGACATCAAGTCCCCAATTATAAAGGATATGCAGCATTCTATAAACTAATAGAAATATATAACTCAGACAAACTATCAGAAACTGATGAAATTATTGCTAATAAAGTAACAATTTTAGAACAGTTAACTGAAAAACCTGTTAGTGAGAAAAAAGTAAAAGCGGACTTAGTTGAGGAGTTTAGTAAGTATGATAAGGATTTAAGAATTCTTACTTATAAGGTAATGCTTGAGAAATTTAATGGTAAATACTCTAATTTAAACAAGGGTCAAAAAGGTATATTAAAAGAATTTATTAATTCGATTGATAATACTCCTCGTTTAAAAGAGATTTATAATACTAAAATTAATGAGGTAAAAAAAGTATTAAATCACCAAATTAAAAGTGTAAAGGATGAAGCTACTAAAATTAAATTAGTAGAAGTAGTAAAACTCCTTAAAGAATTAGATAAAAATTCTAAAATTAACAATGATGATTTAATTAACCTCCTTCAATATTACCAATTAACTGAAGAATTACTTAAAACAACTAAATAATGGCTGAGACTATCAAACCCTCAGAACTAAGCCCAAGCTTTATTAAAAGAATTGAGGATTTATATGGTCCTACTAGTGAGGATGATTTTTTTAAGGGTGATTTGAGTTATTATGCTAAAGCTAATAAACCTGAAGAAAGGGGTGAAGGTGGCGGTATTACTCATACTATTATTAATCTTCCAAGCTTTATTAATTTACTTAAAAATTTAGGTAAATCTAAAAATGCAGCAAAATCACTTAAAACTAAACCCGAACTAAGGGGTGATAAGGAATACCAAACCCAAGCAGATCAAGTAATTGATACTTTCAATTCATTTAGGACTTTTTTTAGAAAAAATTATCCTGATCAATATTCTTTAGTAAAAAATAGTATTAAAGAAATAGAAGGGATGGGTTATAATACACCTTTTGCATTTAAAAAAAAAGGATCTAAACCCAACATTTCACAATATACATCAATAGGTTATAAACCTGTTAATCAAAAAAAACTTAGAAAAAAATCTAAGGCACTTGATTATGTAGATTTGTATAAAGACTAATATTTATTAACATGAAGACACTCCAAGAACAATATAACTTAATTAAAGAGGGAAAAGGGCATAAAAATACTTTTATGAAAGAAGCAAAACGTCTATTTCCTAATATTGTACATAATGCCGCTACATTTAATCAAACAGCTAAAGCCTTAAAACGTCGCAGTATAATTAGTGAAAATATTTTCCCTATACTCCCTTCTTCAGGACTAAATCCTTTTTCTTCATTTGATAAATTTCTCAATGAAGAAGCAAAAGCAACTGAAAAAAAAACAACTAAAGAAGTAGATGAATTAGCTACTAAAGGTTGGGACTATCAAGATCGCTCCCTTTTAGATAATATTAATCCTGACCAATTACAAAATGGAGTTGAAATTGAAATAAGAAAAGATCCTTCAATGCCTTTAGAAAAGGCAATGGAAGTTGTAGTAAAACAATTAGGAAAAGATCCTATGTACTATATTGAAAACGCTGCATTTGGTGTAGAAGGGATAGGATATGAAACATTAAAACAACAAGAAGAAATAAAAGGCAAATACAAATCCTCCGGCTACGGAGACTTAAAAGAAGCAATAATGAATAACTCAGAAAAATTAAAAGAACTATTAGAAGAAGCTGTAGCTGGAGTTCCATCAATTGGAAATCCTTTTGCAGATCGTAAACAAGAATCCTATGAACTTAAGTTCGAAGCCTATTTAGCAGAAAATGCTAGAACAGATGCTGAAGAAGAAGGGTATCTAGATGGTATGAAAGATGAAAAGGAAGATATGTCTGAAGATGCTAGAACTGATGCCGAAGAAGAAGGGTACAAGGACGGTATGAAAGATGAAAAGAAAGACCTAAAAAAGAAAGCAAAAAAAGAAGGCAGAATGGGTATGAAAGACGTTATGAAAGAAGCAAAACGTCTAGGGGAAATGGCTAAAAAACAGGTTGAAGCTAAAATTTATGAAAGAGCAATTGCTGAAAGAAAGAATGCTCTTATGGTAAACGAAGATGAATCTATTTCTGAATTTATTAACCAATCAGCCATTCAATCAGTACAAAAAGAAGTTGCTTTACTTGAAAAAAAATTAATGGAAGTTACTGCTGATAAGAATACTATGGGATAATGAGACAGACCCTCATAGATACTCAATTTTTTAAAATTGCTCCTCAAGCAATTACTGAAGCTCTTAAAACCGAGAATGGTAATTTAATTGTTGAAGGTAGATTACAAACTGCTGAAACCAAAAATGGTAATGGTAGATACTACCCTAGAGAAATTTTAGAAAGAGAAGTAAAAAATTATATTGATGGCCCTGTTAAAGAAAATAGAGCACTAGGTGAACTAGACCACCCAGATTCTTCTATTATTAATTTAAAAAACGTTTCTCATAATATAAAATTTATCAAATGGGATGGAGATGATGTAATAGGCACTATTGAGATCCTTCCTACTCCTTCAGGTAATATATTAACAGAGTTATTTAGAAATGGTATTACAGTAGGTGTATCTTCTAGAGGCATGGGTAGTTTACAACCCAACTCTAATGGGGTGCAAGAAGTCCAAGATGATTTTGAATTACTATGTTGGGATTTTGTCTCAACACCATCTACACCTGGAGCATATGTTCACCCCATAAGCGAAGGTTTGAATCCTTCAAACCAACCTTCAACCAAATACCATATAGTAAACGAAGTTATTACAGAAATTCTTTGTAATAATGGACAATGTCCTATTATATAAACTTATACAAAATAAAATAGAAGGATAAAGGGACGCATTTTTGCGTCCTTTTGTTTTCTTCATATATGTATCTCTAGAATATGCTGTCAGTCTATACAGCATCTTAATTATTATTATTAATCACTATTACGCTTCTACAGAATAAGCGTATTTTCCCAAAAAATTTAGGAACAATGGCAAACAGAGATTTGTTAGCAGATGCTATCGCAGATGCTAAAGCAGTTAAAGAAGTAGCTATCGCTAATGCGAAAGCCGCTTTAGAAGAAGCCTTCACACCTCATCTTAAAGACATGCTTTCTGAGAAAATTCAAGAAATTGAAGAACTCGATGAAAAGAAAGAATACATGACTAAAAAAGAAAAGGAAGAAGGAGATGATCGCACTTACGATAATGAAGCGGAAGCTGAAACTATGAAAATGCGGAAAATTAAAGAGGAAGCTTCAACAAAAATTGATGAAACCGAAGAAATGGAGGAAGGCTACGGCAAAGATTACATGGATGAGGAGAAAGAAATGGATGAAGAACTCAACCTCGATGAATTATTAGCTGAGTTAGAACTCGAAGAAGCTAAAGAAATGGATGAAGCTAAGGACGAAATGGACGAAGCTAAAGAAGAAATATCAGAAGAATCAGAAGCAGAACGTGCCGACGTAGACAAGTATGAATACGAAAAAGGTAAAGAAGCTGGAGAGGATGATGATGTTGACCTTGATGATATGAGTGAAGAAGAATTAAAAAACATGATCGAAGATGTAATCGAAGACATGGTTAATTCTGGTGAACTAGAAGCTGGAGGAGACGCAGTTGAAATGGTAGACGCTGAAGACGAAGAAGTAGATGTAACAGTTGATGTTACTGATACTGAAGAAATTGAGTTGGAAGAGAATGCTAGAACAGATGCTGAACAAGAAGGCTATAAGGACGGATTTGAAGATGCCAAAGATGACATCGAATCCGAACTTAAAAAAATGAAAGTATCCGAAGAGCTGAATGAAGCTAAAGAGGTTATTAACCATTTGCGTTCTGAACTCAATGAAGTTAACTTATTAAATTCTAAGTTACTTTATACTAATAAGATTTTCAAAGGTAAAAACCTTACAGAAAATCAGAAAATTAAAGTTTTAAAGGCTTTTGATAAAGCCGAAACAGTAAAAGAAGCTAAAAATATCTTTGAAGCTCTTAATGAAAATTTGGTAGCTAAATCTACTAAGTCTAACATTAGAGAATCAATGGGTATGGCTTCTAAACCTGCTGGTGTTGCACCAAAACGTCCTCTTACTGAAAATGTTATTCAAGAAGATGCTATGGTATCCCGCTTTAAAAAATTAGCAGGTATTAATTAATTTTAAACTTAAAAAATAAAAAAATGTCAAATTTAAATTCTCTTTTAGAGAGCGCCAACCAGTGGAAATCAGTTCAGTCTGATGCTGCTAGGTTAGCTTCAAAATGGGATAAGACCGGATTGTTAGAAGGTATTTCTTCGGAAACCGAGAAAAACAACATGGCCTTAATCCTCGAAAACCAAGCTAAACAGCTTGTTGTTGAATCTTCCCAAACAGGTGGAGGAACAGCATCTACAGGTAACTTTAATGTTGGAACGGGTGGTCAATGGGCAGGTGTTGCCTTACCTATGGTACGTAAAGTATTTGGTCAAATCGCTTCGAAAGATTTCGTTTCGGTTCAACCAATGAGCTTACCTTCTGGTCTTGTCTTCTTCCTTGACTTCCAATACGGAGGTGGTGGTGCTGTGGAAGGTCAAAATGGTAAATTCACAACGGGATCTGATGTATTTGGTGCTTCCTCTATGTATGGTGTTACTGATACCGCTGCTGCCCCTATCGATGGTTTATATGGTGCAGGTAGATGGACTTACTCTACTAATACCACATCATCATTAGTACTTACAGCACCTACAATTGCAACAGCTTCATGGGCTGATGTAGGATATGATTCAGGCTTATCAGCTTCTATTGATGACGGTACTGTTAAAAAAGTTACATTTGCCCAAACTCAATTAGCATATCCTGATTTAGAAGGTGTTAGAGGCTTCCAAATTAGTGCAGGTACTGATATTACCGAATCTGTTAACTACCCAGCTTATAATAGCTTTGATGGAACTAATATTACTTTGTTTGTAAAAGGAACTAATGGATCTTCTGCAACAGAAGGAGACGTAAAAGTACTTTATGTACAACAACCAACAGATCAATTTAGAGGTGATTTTGAAGATGGTAATGCTGCCCTTAATGGTAACAATGCCCCTGAAATTGATATTCCTGAAATCAACATTAAGATGAAGTCTGAAGCAATCGTTGCTAAGACTAAAAAACTTAAAGCTGTATGGACTCCTGAATTTGCTCAAGATTTGAACGCTTATCATTCTTTGGATGCTGAAGCTGAATTGACAAGCATCATGAGTGAATATATCTCTCTTGAGATTGATTTGGAAATCTTAGGTATGTTGTTAGAGAATGCTCTTACAACTGAGTACTGGTCAGCCCAGAATAACAGATCTGTAGCTGCTAATCAAGCTCCAACTGATGATCTCGGATTTTTCAACACACAAGGTCAATGGTTCCAGACCCTCGGTACTAAAATCAACAAGGTATCTAACATAATCCACCAGTTGACTTTGAGAGGAGGTGCTAACTTTATGGTATGCTCCCCAACAGTAGCTACTATCTTGGAATCAATCCCAGGATTTGCTGCTTCTGATGGAGCTGATGCTGATAAAATGCAATATGCTTTCGGTATCCAAAAAGTTGGTAACTTGAACAGCAAGTACCAAGTTTATAAGAACCCATACATGACTGAAAATGCAATTTTATTAGGATTCAAAGGTTCACAATTCTTGGAAACAGGTGCTACATTTGCCCCATATATTCCATTGATTATGACTCCTCTTGTATACGATCCAAATACCTTCACTCCACGTAAAGGTCTCTTGACTCGCTATGCTAAGAAGATGTTGAGACCTGAATACTATGCTAAGATTTATGTTAATGGTTTGAATACCCTCTAATATAATTTTAGAATATAAATAGAGAAAGCCCCGCTTACGCGGGGCTTTTTTATTTTCCTAGTAGTATACTATATTTATAGTAAATAAATAAATAGTTTTATAAAATGAAAGAGACCCCCTCGCAATTGCCTATACCGGCATTCGTTATGAATTTTCCTTTTACACTTGATACATCAAACCCAAATAATATTTGGATGCAAGAGTTAGAAGAAGAAGCACTTAGAGTAAATAAAGGAGTTGCTTATCGCCAATTTTTAGATTTATACCAATTTGTAGCTGGAAATAGTTTAGCTTATATACTACCTGCTACTGGTAATTTTCAAGATTTAGTTTATGTGGCTAATTTAGGCATTTACCTTCCTCACATTAAAGATTCAAACAATATTATTATGGCTAATTTTACTTCTGAACCTCGACAAGGGGAAGAAAAAGTAGGAAAACCATTTTTTGAATCTATGGATTATGAAGTCCATATGTGTCCTTTTAAATGGGAAGGAGAAGCTGATTTAAAATACTTATATGATAATGTTTATATCGGAGGATATGGAATCCGCTCAGATATTAAAGCTTATGAATGGATGGAGGAAAAGTTTGATATGAAAATTATCAAATTAGAAATGGTTGA
>Ga0206123_10003619_pt1 | contig 12648 bp, 15 predicted proteins | sample Helgoland_Spring_2_FD_160086 | JGI IMG/M metagenome (GOLD analysis project Ga0206123, IMG submission 160086) | Pelagic subsurface seawater microbial communities from Kabeltonne, Helgoland, North Sea - Helgoland_Spring_Bloom_20160316_1 | ecosystem: Environmental > Aquatic > Marine > Epipelagic ... | reverse complement strand
TAAGCAGACGGTCACAGGTTCGAATCCTGTGGGGTGTACTAAAAAATCTACAAAGGATTTGGTAGTTCAAAAAAGTTACTTATCTTTGTAGTGTTCTTTACAGAATGCCCGGATGGTGGAAGTGGTAGACACGACAGACTTAAAATCTGTTTCGCCGAACGGTGAGTGTGGGTTCGAGTCCCACTCCGGGTACTGAAATAGAGTTCTTTGATGTATGACTAAACTGATTATAGTAATCTCGCTGATGACCCCTCTGCGATAAAAAAGGGGAACCAATATGGGGACGTAGCTCAATTGGTTAGAGCATCAAGCTTATATCTTGAAGGTCGGAGGTTCGATTCCTCTCGTCCCTACTAAAACTATAATAAAACGGGGGGTCGCCTCTTCGTCCTGATGATTGGCGACCTCCTGACATAAAAAAACGCGTGTGAGGTGAACATGGGACTTCGGTCCCTACCTCACACACAATGAGCCGTGTAGTCGTGAAAGGAGTGGTGACTGGAAACGACCTGAGTACTAGAAAACTCAGACCTGTGTGAAAGCAATCTGTGGGTTGGATGCGCCGACTAAGTAGTATCTTTTGATACCTTACCCTTATACTAGTTTGGGTGTCGTTCGGAGAGTAGTGGGTTCGAATCCCATCACATTGGCTAATTTTAAATCACTAAACCCTCCTACTGACAAGGAGGGGGGGTAAAAACGAAAAGAGTGTGTCAGTGCTCTTATTAGTCGATGTTTCTGAGAGCGATTCTCAGTCGACTATTATTGTCGAAGAATAGAACAAACATCACCCCAAACGCCACTATAACTCAGTTGGTAGAGTAGTTGATTTGTAATCAACCTGTCGGCGGTTCGAGTCCGTCTAGTGGCTCCATATAATTCTCCCTTAGCACAGTGGTTAGTGCATCTGACTGTTAATCAGAGGGTCCTTGGTTCAAATCCAAGAGGGAGAGCGCCGCCTGAAGACTGCAAGAAGGGGAGAGACTATTAATTTAGTCCTCCTCTTTTTTATTTAAAATGTTTTATTTATCTTTGTACCATGACAAACGAGGAATTACAAAGACTCAAAGATAATATTTCTGAATACGGAGAAGATAAAGGATATGAGCGAACTTTTGAAAATGGAGGACACGGTTACCATACTATTCCCTTTTATCCGATGTCTTGTTTTGGAAAACAAAGGTAAATAAGTGAATCAACTCACCTAATAGCATAACTAAAAGTGAAAGGCAGACAACTAAACCATATAAGAAAGCACACTAATTAACTATATGTGATTAGATATAAAATGGGCATATCTCTGACTTTTATATGTAATTAGATATAGCGTGTACCATAGTGGTACGCTTTGATACGCTTTGATACGAATACCATCTTAAAAACCATAAAATGAAAATAACAGTTCCAACATCAATTGCAGATATCACAGCAGAAGGAACGGTCACACCAGCGTTTAATGACCATGCGGTATTTGGAAAAGGAAAATATTACATTTCGTGAATGAACTCACCTAATAGTATAACCAAAAGTGATTAAATCACGCCAAGTATATAAAACTTGGATGATTGACATTAGATAATTAATTCTTATTATTATATCAAGAAAGAGTTCTTTGACATAAAAAAACAAATTAAAATTTTAAAATCATGATTACAGAAATAATGTTTTTTATAGGGGGTGTTCTCTTGTCAGGTCTTATTGGTCTGGTTGTAGGGGTATCCTCAAATAAAAAAGAAATCGTAAAGATTCAGGAAGATGACAATGAGTTGTCTGAACTATTAAACGAGTTAAAACAAGAAGTTAAAGATTTAGAACTAAATGTTCATAAATATGTAGACAGTATCTACCGTGATACTGACCAGAACTTTCAAAATCAAGAACGTTCTTTGGATAGTAGATTAGATAAAATGGAAAGCCGCCTCCATAAAATGTATGAAGACGGCTGTAAACCAGTTGATAAACTTAAAACCCAACTAAACGGGTAAATTAGTTAAAGAACTCTTTCTTAATTTGATAATTACCATTAGTGTATTTTGTTTTTATAATATAAATTCCTGATGATGTAATTTCATTTATGTTAATCTTAGCACCGTAGATATTATAGTACTCTATACTTTCTACGGTGTTTTGATTTTCGGGTAATTGTATACCCTTATTTTTTAAAAGACTTTTCACTGTTTCAGGAATATCATCTTCTAAAATCATACCTGTTTCACATTGTAATCCAAAAATAGACGTCATTTCTAATATATCTGTTACACCTACAACACCGTCCCCATCAAAATCATAAGGGTCACATTCAAATCCTTCCCTACCAAAATATGACAATATTATAATAATATCTCCAGACCCTACAATATTATCACCATTAAGGTCCCAAGGACAATCCGATGGGGAGCAAGGGTCTGGAGGACCAACATAAAATGGAAGATTTTCATCAGGACCCCAATTCCCAGTTACTGTGTTTAGGGTGTCATTACCCTCTATGATAGAAACAGGACCACCACAAGGGTAAAACATACCATTCCCGAATAAATCTCCTAAAACTAAAACATAATTTCCTTCTTCTAAACAATAGGTGTTAGTTTCAGTCTCACATGCATATACATCATTTTGATAATCATCTCCTTCATCAATAGGTTCACCAATAGGGGTTCCGTTTGTATCAGCTTCAAAAAGCTCCCACGAAAACCCAAAAGGTAGTGCGTCAAATTCTATTGTAATATCAACAAAAGTACCTTCATAATTATTAATTTGAATAGTATTAATATTATTGTCTTCATATATATCATCTAAAGCATCTACATTAACTTCTATATAAGTTATACCATAACCTATATCAATATTAGATAATGTTATAGTCTCACTTTCACCAAACCCTAAATTACCTGACCAAGTTATAAAATTATCAGTACCATTTATTGAGTAGTTTATAGTAGCTTCCGTTAGAGTATCTCCAAAACTTTGTAAATTAAAAATTATATCCTTTGTGGTTGAGCAACCTAAATTAGGAACATTCAACCCGTTAATAGAGGCGTCTATCCCCCCAACTGCACCACAAGCTAAATTATTATTTACGACACCTGGTCTAAGGGTTTCTAATTGGGATATCATTCTTAAAGATTGTCCCTGTGTGAAGCTTTCCATACATGCGTCAGTGGTATAGTCCATAAAGTTTTCTATTAAGGCATCGGGACAAGCTTCATTACCAACAGGACACCCATAATTTCCTGTTGTAATAGGGGTATCACAGACTCTATCACCTTGAGATAAACAGTTAGTATTAGAAGGGGTACAGGTAGATGTATTATGAAAAGTATGGTATAGTCCACAATAGTGACCCATTTCATGAACAAGGGTTCTATTCAATCCATAACTACCCTCATTAGTTATACCAAAAGCGTTAGTACCTACATACACCCCATAGTTTGATGATGGGAGGTAGGCAAAACCTAAAGGACTACCAAATGGAGCAACAAATACGTTACAATAATTATTTCTATCATACCCTAATAAATCGGACACTTCAGTATGATTATAATAAAAAGCAGTGGCATCCCAATCTTCTATTCCTAGGGTATCCCAATCATAATATCGTATACCTTCAATAGGTTCACCCGTAGTTGATGCATTTGCAATACAAAAGTTTATTTGTGTGTTAGCAGTTGGTTCAAGACTAAACTCACCTGCAAAGTTTTGATTTAAATCATCAATAGCTTCTTGAATAAACTCAACAGATAAGTGATTATCTTCACCATAAGGTTCACCAAAATGTATAACATGAACTATTATGGGTATTGTGATAGGTGGGTCTACCGAATTTGTTGCCCTTTTATTTTCTTCTAACTCTTTAGCCTTTTTCTGAAATTTAAAATAACTTCTTTTAAAAATTGGGTCTTGTAATTGTTGCTCAAGTATCTCATCGGTACCACATCTCGTGGGTTCTTGAGAAAAACTTATATTACTAAAAAAACTAAATAAAAAAACTAAAAATGTGGTTCTAAAAAATATCATTACTTATGAGGGAGTAGATTGTACTACTCTCTCATAAATATCTTATTAACTTCTCTTGTACCATCCGAAAACAAAGTTTCCTGTAGATATATTCCGTTACTTATACTATGTGTGTAAATAACTTCAACACCCCTCAGTGTGTAGTACTTTGTATGTATAATTTGTTTGTCTAATATTACATCAGTTAAATCACGTATTTTAGACTGTAAGTCTAAAGGTATCATACCAATATCATAGTACTCACCAGTGTAACAGTTATAACCCATTATCGGTAAAAACTCTAAAACATCTGTAATATTAATTATTAAATCATTATTTAAATCGTAAATATTACATTCCTCTACTTCAACCCCCGTCATAGATAGTAACCCCATTAAATCTCTAACAGTTACTAAACCGTCTTCATTAAAATCCCCCCGACACCCAATAGATGGACAGTAGGTAGAACAAAAATCAAAGGTAAGTTCATAACCAAAATCAAGATTTTCAGCTCCTGATATATTAAAAATTGTATCATTATTTAATATGACATATGTAAATGTACTATTAACTCCATAATCGCACAAACCATCGCCGTCGAAATCTATTGTACATAATCCATCCCCAGCAACGTCAGTTATTTTGAATGTATAACATCCATCAGGTAAGCATGATGTTTCATAAAACGTTACATCATTACTTTGTACGGGGTAATCACCACCAAACAGAATAATATTTCCTTGTTCATCAGTTATTTCCCAGTCAATCTCATTTGACCAAGTGTCTGGACTTATAATAACCTCTACTAAATTTTGTTCAGAAACCTCAATTACATGAGTTAATATATTATTATCTAAAAACTCGTCAAGTTCATAGATTGCTTCTATTTCAACTATACCATCACCTATTATAAAATCATTAACGGGGACTAAAACATATTCCCCAGCATCGATAGAAGGTACATTATATGAATCACCATTAATTAACAAAGTGACCCCTTCAACACTCTCACCACCAAAGTTATTTATTTTCACATTAAAATCTAAAGTATCCAAGCACCAATCTAAAGGTAGTGAAGTCGAAGTAACTGCAATGTCTTTAGAATTAGGGGATTGACATGAAACATTATCGACACTAATTAAGTATGGTAATCCTGTGTAAATCTCATCACGCATACGTTCAATCTGCCCCTGAGTAAAAGCTGTTTTACACCATTCAGGAGTATAATCCATGTAATTTTCAATCATGGCATCAGGACAATCTCCAGTAACACAACCTGTATTATTGGTATTTGTAGGTGGAGTATCTGGAACTTGGTCTCCTTGTGTACATCCATTTGTTTCTGAACATGGGTCAGACCCTTGGTTTGAGAAAGTATGATATAAACTTAAAGCATGTCCAATTTCGTGTGTCCAAGTTGAATTTAATTCCCTACCAAATTTTAATGTACCGGTTGTTCCCGTTACATTGTATAAACATACTGGTCCATATATATAACCATTTATACCTGTTCCTGAAGACCCAAGGTAGGAATATCCTTGAATACCGTTACCTCCATCATTACCATTAATTTCTGACACAACATAACAATTAAAATATTTGTCTACAGGCCAATGGAATAAGTTTTTTATATATGAATCACTAACACCAGAAGAAAAGCCAGTATTACTAGATATACCATTTAAGGCATAGGACTCGCCATTATTTGTTAGATTACTACAATCATACCTATTAATCCCATCCGTTGGGGTGTTGTCCGGTCCACGAGCGGCCATACAAAACTCAATTTTTCCGTCTTTCACCAATGATAATTCGTACTCGTCGTACTCATCAGTTAATTCAGATAAAGCCTCAACATCACCTCTAAATCGGTGGTTAAGATTTTCAATACAACTGAGAACCTGTTCATCTGAGATATTGGTTCCCTCACCTACTGATTCTCCTAAATGGAGAATATGAAATACTACCGGTATAGTAAGTACTTGTGCTGTGTCTAAATCAACTTCAGGTGCACATGCGACTCTACTATTATATCTTTCCATTAAAAATGGGTTACGGATGATTAACTCATCAGTACCACACTGTTCTTGTGAAAAAATGTTTGTGTTTAATAACGTTAATACTGTGAAAAACAGTAATTTAAATGTTTTCATGCCCATAAATATACAAGTTTGTCTATTTTTATATGGATTATATATTAATCAAATATGTTTTAACACATATTTTTTGAAATTTTGTTTGATGAGTGAATAATTTTTACTATATTTAATATGTTGGAATTTATATCCATAAACTTTTTAAAATTAATAAAAATGAAAATGAAAAATTTGATGTTTTTATCCACTGTCGCTTTTTTGTGTTCATGTGGAACAGTAAATGAAGAAACTGAAGTTATTATTACAGACACCACTCAACAATGTTGTGACACAACTGTGACTGACACAACTGTAGTTAACACTTTTGACCCATCAGGAATTAATAATGTACAAGACCTCCTAGATACTTTATCTAATATGGAGACAGGAACTGTCATTGAAGAATAATTGATTATGAAAAATAACGATTACCAAGAACTTTCTCAAGGTAGGAGAAAAAATCAATTAGAATTTAGTTATAGGATGGTTGGTTTTGGTTACTACGTATGTTTATTATTAATAATAGGATACGTATTTTATGAATTTATAAAATGAAAAAAACTAAAATTATAAACTTGTTCGCGGGACCTGGGGCTGGTAAGTCAACCATAGCCTCAGGTCTTTTTCACGAAATGAAAAAACGTCATATTAAATGTGACGCCCCTTATGAGTTTCCAAAAGAACTGGCTTGGAATGAATCTAATAAAGAAATAAAAGACCAGCTTTACGTCATCGCAAATCAACACAGAGGGATAGTTAGGTCTTACGGTATTGTTGATTATATAATTTTGGACTCTCCTCTATTATTATCTTTAGCATATAAAGATAATTACACTTCAGAATATCCTGCTAATCTATATGGTGATAGTTTTGAGATGATGATGTTAGATATTCACAATAAATACGACAATATCAATATATTTTTAGAGAGACCTGACAAGTCACATGAAAATGAAGGTAGATTTCATGATGAAAACACGTCACTACAATTAGATATAAGAATTAAGTCTATATTAGAAGTTAACGACATATCATACACTAAAATTAAAGTTGATGAATTTACTATAAAATCTATTTTAGATTTGGTTTTAAAGTGAAACTTATTTATCTTTGTATGACACCCGCGCTTATAGCTCAGTTGGTTAGAGCATCCGACTCATAATCGGCAGGTCCTAGGTTCAAGTCCTAGTAGGCGCACAACTATGATGAAATAACATAAACACCTTACGATGAATATTTTTATATTAGACACTGACGTTAAAAAATGTGCTGAATATCATAATGATAAGCACGTAGTCAAAATGATTTTGGAATCTGCGCAACTTTTGTGTGGTGTACATCATATGGTTGAATCGACATATATCGATATCCCATACAAACTTTCACACAAAAATCACCCTTGTTCTATTTGGGCTCGTGAAAATATTTCTAATTACTTATGGTTGTGTGAACTTGGTCTTGAGTTATGTAAAGAATACACATACCGGTACGGTCGTAGACACAAATCTCAAGATGTTATTGAATGGTGTATTGAAAACCGTCCTAACATTCCTGAAGGTGAATTTACCCAACCACCAAAAGCGATGCCTGAACACTATAAAGTAGATGACGTAGTTCAATCTTATCGTAATTATTATTGCGGGGACAAAAAATCATTTTCAAAATGGAAAACTAGAGAAGTTCCTCATTGGTTTATTTGATTTACTTTACTATATTAGCCTTATGAAACAGAAAATTATTAATGTATCTTATAGGAAGGACTCTAAGTCTTTTCCTGAATGGTTGAAGTATGAAGTTACCATTATGAATGAAAATGGTACTGAAGAACTTATACCGGCATATGGTAAGGATTTGGAGGATGCAATCTCAAGAATTAAACATGATAAACGTATTAGGGTTATTGAAAAGACAACTCGTAAAATCCCTGTTGTTTTTTGGTTGTGTATGTGGTTACTTTATATGTCAGGAATAACTGCATTGCAATATGAACTCGATGAACCAATGATTATTATAGGTGGGTTGAGTTTTGCTGGTCTTTTTATTATATTTGTTATGTGGTGGACACAAAATAGAAACGTAGATAAAGATAAATAATATGTTATATTTCGCTTATTGCTTTACAGGTACATGTATAACTCTTATGTTATATACAATTATTAAAACAATTTTAAAAAAATGAAAAAATACTTTGAATTTTCAGGTACAATCAACGGAACAAATTACTTTCTAAGAAATATGTTAGCAACTTTTATCGCGTTTGGTGGGGGGTGGATGATTGGTTATGGATTGGGAACAGAAACGACATACCTATTTATGTTGGGTCTATTACTCTTAATTCCAACTATATGGTTTAATGTTTGTACGATTTTTAAAAGGTCGAACGCCTTATTTCCAGAACAAGCAATGTGGATTACCGTTGGTATGATTGCCTTTCAGGTACTCGGAGAGGTTAATGAATTATTTTCTATATTCCCTCTTATTATGGGATTGATTCTTTTGTTTAAAAACTCTAATATAGAAACACACGAAGGTTAAACCTTTAGGAGAGATGGCAGAGCGGTCGAATGCGACGGTCTTGAAAACCGTTGTACCGAAAGGTACCGGGGGTTCGAATCCCTCTCTCTCCGCACAATTAAAAAAATAAAATTATGAATTACGGAGAAGATTTTAAAAAATACGTAAAGAGTGACCATAATATATCATCACTCAATATGGACTATTACGAAAAACAAATTAAAGGGTCACTAACACCATACATACTTGAGGAGAGGGAAATGAGAGTGACTCAGATGGATATTTTCTCTAGATTGATGAGAGACCGAGTTTTGTGGGTTGCGGGGGGTGTCGATGACCGTATGTCGACTGTGGTTCAAGCACAGTTAATGTACCTTGACTCTGTAGATAATTTAGACATTACCATGCATATTGATTCTCCTGGTGGTTCAGTTAAATCAGGTCTATCTATGGTGGATGTTATGCAATACATCAAATCCGACATTGTAACTGTAAATACTGGAATGGCCGCTTCTATGGGTTCAGTACTATTAGGTGCAGGCACTAAAGGAAAAAGGTCATCTCTAAGATTTTCAAAGACGATGTTGCACCAATCTAGTGGAGGTGCTTATGGTAACATTCAAGATGCCCGAATTAATTTTGAAGAGTGGGAAAAAGTTAATGATATATTGTTTGAACTTTTAGGTGAGTTCTGTGATAAGGACCCAAAGAAAGTAATGGAAGATTCGGCGAGAGATTTTTGGATGTCATCTGAAGAGGCTCTTGATTATGGTATAATCGATGAAGTAATAAAAACAAAGCGTTGACGTCTAAATCGTTGGTGTCCTATAATCGTCATGTAATGAAAACTATTACGTGGCGTTTATTGGGCACTATAGATACTATTGTTATTAGTTGGTGACCCTTTTATAGGCTTAACTATTGGGTTGGTAGAGATTATAACAAAGATGGTCTTATATTTTTTACATGAGAGATTATGGTATAAATCCGATTACGGTGTAAAAAAAACAGAATAAGTCATAAGTACTCTATATTTATCATAAGAATATTTAAAAAACTATGGATTGGATAAGGGTTGTCGAGATTTTATTAACATCTATTACTTCAATAGTTGTTGCTCTGGTGGGTGCGGGTTTCTTTAAAAGATATAACGATAAAAAATACAGTAACGAATCTAAAGGTAAATTACTACAGCAAATCAAGAAAGATGAGATAGTACATTTAGCGATTAGAGATGTAAGACGTAGGTATTCTGCCGATAGAATTTATGTTTGGCAGTTTCATAATGGGGGTTCTTTTTATACGACCTCACCTATTCAAAAACTATCAATAACCTACGAAAGATGTTCACAAGGACTGGAAAGAAAAATAGAAAAAAATCAAAATCATCTAATTACTAATTTCACAACATATATAACAGATGTTATGAACGGTAAAATGTTTTTTTCCGATATATCTAAAATGGATGATATAGGTTTAAGGTCATTAGCACAATCAAATGGAACTAAATCACATTGTGCGGTTCCGATATATGATAAACAAGGTCACTTAGTTTCTATTTTGTGTTTAGATTGGGTTTGGACTGACATACCTAAAGAATTTTTAAAAAAGGATGGTAACTTTACTCAAGACTTTATTGAGGAATTTAGTAAGGATGCCGATACTCTAGATACTTATTTATGATGTTAATAAGAAACAAAATAAAAAAAAACAATAAGTTACTAACATCTATTGTTTTTTTATCACTATTATCTGTAACTAACAATTTAGAAGGTTATATATTATCTAAATCCGGTTTTAGTTATGGTTTATTAGGTGTAGAGTTCTTATCTACATTATTGACAGTACTATTTTTATATTTCTTAATTTGTATGATTGACGATGGTAGATGCGCAACTGTTAAAAGAAATAAAGACTCTTAAGTACGACTACTTAAGGCGGTTATCTTATTATTTTTAGCCACTTTATAATCCCCTATTTTATTAACTCTCATACCCTCTAATTTGGCTTCAGCGTCACCAACTTCCCATTCATAATCATACTCAATCGTATCATCGATTTTATCCACAATGAGTATTTCATTTTTATAACGACTTAACCATTCGTTAAACTCATCAATAGTTTCTTCTCTTTGGTCATCAGTTCTTCGATTTAACTCTTCAGCCATATCGAGACTCTGAGTTATAACAGTACCGTACTGAATATCAATTTTTTCAGTATTTCCCTCTACTTCACCACTCCCTTCACATTCCCCACATTCTCTACGACCACTTCCTTCACAATCATTACAGTCTACTGTTGCGTCACCATCACAGTCATCACAAGCCATTCCCCCATCACCATCACAGGTTGAGCATACGTCATCGTCTTCATCGACTCCATCACCGTTACACTCCCCGCACTCTTCGTTACCCCTACCTTCACATCTACTACAGTCGTTATAACCTAACCCATCACATTCTTCACACTCTACTTCACCACCCCCTTCACATACCTCACAAGTCTCGTCACCATAATATTCATCACTTTCAGATTTAATATAATCGATAGTATATATTCTATTTGCTTTTTGTAATGCTGTATTGTCATCATCACCATTTAAAAGGTTATATGCAACAAATATCCCCCTAACTAACTCATCACCATCTAAACTACCTAAGATGTTTCTAGTAGGTGAATTACTTAGTAATGACGTAGACTCAATGTATGATACAGAAGGTTTTTTGTCTAACATACCTTTATGTCCAAGGTCTAAAGTTATCCATGATTCCAAAACTTTACCGATTTTTAAAATATTTTCACTCATAAGTCTGATAATACTATAAATAGTAAGTATTTATGTAATATAACATAGATTATCATGAGTGATAGAAAAAAAATTAAAAATATCCTAAAGGAATATACTGAAGAAGAATTGTTTAATTATGAACCTAACTTTAGTGCGGAAGATTTATTAAAATATATAGAATCTGAATGGGACGTAGAAATGTTAGGTCTAATAAACTCTAAGATTAACGAAAGAATAGAGTTCTTATCTCACATTGCAGATGTCGGAACTAAAAAAGAGGTTAAAGGATTCAAGAGATATGAAGAGTGAGTTACTAAAAATACTATCAGAACAAATTAATAAAGAATTATTAAAAGAATATTTTACGTTCCCAATCGGAAACGATAATTTTAATATTGGTTATGATGAAATTGGTTTGGGTCGAGGTAAGGAAAAGGTGTTAGATAAAGATTTGTCCATACATAATTCAGATTATGGAAGAGGGGACGCCAAACATCAAAAGGGAGGTGGTCATGGTGGAATTGATATATTTGCTCCGTTAGGTACTCCATTAGTGTCTTGTGTAAATGGTAAAATCGTTAAAATAGGTAAAACTAAAGTAGGTGGTAATAGAGTCACCATAAGAGACAGTAGAGGATTAAATTATTATTACGCACACATGAATCTAATAAACCCGTCTCTCAGACGTGGAGATTTAGTTTCATCTGGGTCGTATATAGGTACTGTAGGTGACTCAGGCACCGCTAAAGGGACCCACCCACACCTACACTTTTCAATTTACGATAAAAGAGGTTATAAAAAAGGTAATATAGACCCATGGCCGTTATTGTCCTCAAGTATAAACGATATTAACACAATAGAGAGTATACCTGCAGATATTGAGGGATTAACTTTAGATTTATCCACATTACCTAAAGAAATAAAAATAACAGATATATTAACTAATAAAGATAATCGTGATTTAATCACTAGAGGAGCTAAAGGTGAGTCGGTAGAGGAGTTTCAGAAAATATTAAGAGATTTAGGATATAATTTAGGTGAATTTGGACCTAATGGTGACGGTGTTGACGGTAAGTTTGGTAGTGTAACTATAGACGCTATAAGGTCATTTCAAAAAGACCATGGTCTAAAGGTTGATGGTATAATAGGTATAAACACGGCAACCGCCTTATCATCATATAAGTAATTACTTACCTGACAAAAATAGTTCTACATCTC
>Ga0206123_10003618_pt1 | contig 12649 bp, 10 predicted proteins | sample Helgoland_Spring_2_FD_160086 | JGI IMG/M metagenome (GOLD analysis project Ga0206123, IMG submission 160086) | Pelagic subsurface seawater microbial communities from Kabeltonne, Helgoland, North Sea - Helgoland_Spring_Bloom_20160316_1 | ecosystem: Environmental > Aquatic > Marine > Epipelagic ... | reverse complement strand
CGGGGAAGGATTACTGGGCGCGGTTGAATTGGTGGCAGATCGCAACGATCGGGTGTTCTTTGAACCCAGCGCGATGATTGGCGCAAAAGTAAACGCGGCTTTGCTCAACCGCGGTGTGATTAGCCGTGCGATGCCCGAAGGCGATATCTTAGGATTTGCGCCACCTTTCTGCCTAACGCAAAGCGAAGCTGATGAAATCATCGCCAAATTGCGCGATGCGATCATTGAGGTACTGGGGTAAAACATTTTTTGTTTCCCCAATTTTTCGGTATTAGAGCAGGCAATAATATCTGGGGCATATCTAAGCAGCCCCAATTCAAGAGGTTCGAATGAGCAAGAAAAACGCGGTAATGCTGATCCTTCTTGGGGGCACATTTATGAGCTTTGTGGGGCTTTACATGCGCCTTCTCACCGATGCGAATGGCTTTCAGATCTTATTTTACCGCTCGCTGAGCCTCTGCGCAATCGTGAGCCTTGTCAGCTGTTTGCGCCGCCGCATTGGACCGGTCCAGTTTTTACAGCGCTTGGATCAAGCAGATTTCAAAATGGGCTCGGCGCTGGCACTGGCTTTTACCTGCTATGTCTTCGCCATGCTTTATACCACCGTTGCCTCAACTCTGTTTATCCTTTCGGCCGCGCCCTTTATGGCGGCGGTAATCGGCTGGGTCTGGATCAATGAAAAGCCGCAGAATATTACCTGGGTTGCAATGATTTTTGCCTCCTGCGGGGTATATCTTATGGTGCGCGAAGGGGTCCAGCTTGGCCAAAGCTTTGGCAATGTGATGGCCTTAATTTCCGCCGCCTGTTTTGCCTTAATGTTGGTTCTGGCGCGCAAAAGCGGCAAACAAGATGTGCTGGGTGGAACCTTTACCGGTGGCGCGATCTGCGCGCTGATCGGCGCGGGCGCAACCCTTTTTTCAGGGGCAAGTTTTGCTGTATTGCCGCAGGATTTAGCCATCATTTTGATCATGGGCGCTTTTGGTATCGGCATCGGCATTGCCTTCGTTACATGGGGGGCCAGCTATGTTCCGGCCGCCGAAGTCAGCCTTTTGGTTTTGATCGAAAGCGTTCTAGGCCCCGTCTGGCCGTGGATTTTCTTGGGCGAAGCCATGAGCCCCACCGAACTGATCGGAGGTCTTACAATTTTGGCGTCGGTCGCGCTATTTGCAAGAGTCAGCGCCAAACCTGAAGCAAAACGAAACGCCCAAAACAGCGCGCTTTAACGCCTTAACCTGCCCTTCCAAGCCCAAACTTGACAAAGATGGCCAAGGTTTATTTATTTAATAACAGATTGGAAAGCAGCGTGATGCGCATCAAATGGAAACAGAGAACACGATGAGGGTGCGGTCTATTTTCAAACGGGCCGTGATGAGCGCAGTACTGATTACGGGGCAGATCGCAGCGCAGGGCGCGCAAGCCGGATCATCGATCAAGATCATTCCACAGGCCAAGGGCTCTGCGTTGCAAACCGATAATGCGGCTGACGGCACGGATGATTATTCCACAGATGCGCGGCTGGTAAGCTATGTTGTGGATCGGGTGATCTTGCGCAATGGCTTGATTGTGCGCAGATGGCGCTGGACGCCAGAGGCCAAATCGTTTGGCATGGGCGATCTGCCTAGTTTCGGGATTATCGCGCAGGATGTTAAAGCCCTTCATCCTGAAATGGTGTTTACCAATGAACAGGGGCATCTGGTGATAAAGCGCCAGAAACTGATGCAAAAGGATGCCTCCGTTGCGGAATTGGTAGAGGTGTGCGGCGCGATCTATGGATGTTCGCAATATCGCCAACATATGCTGCAAACAGGGTTAAAATAACCGACCTCTTGCGTTAGATTAGGCCAGAATGAAGATGCGTTTCACACCATTAAAAAGCTTCATCTGCAGCCTGTTTCTTGGGTTTCACCCAGCCCTTGCCTGCGAGATCGAACTGGTGATCGCAATGGATGTATCGCGCTCGGTGGATCAATATGAATTCGACCTGATGCGCAGCGGCACGGCCAATGCGTTCCGCCATCCCGAAGTTATCGACATGATCAATTGGATGGACGGGGGGATTGCGGTCAGCCTCACCCAATGGAGCGGTCTAGACAAACAACGCGTCATGCTACCTTGGCGGCATTTGCAAGATAAATCTTCAATCGCGCGCTTTGCAACTGAGATCGATCAGATGAAACGTGCCTTTCGCTTTGAATTTACTGCCCCCGCGCAGGGCCTGAGCCACGCGTTTTCAATGTTTGCCCAAAACCCCACGCAATGTGAGCGCAAAGTGATCGATCTTTCCGGCGATGGCAGGGCCAATCAAGGCGAAAGCACGGGTCAAATGGCCAGCCTGATTGCTGGCTTGGGCGTCACGATTAACGGGCTGGTGATCCGCGGAGATCACCCAGACCCGCTTGAGTTTTATGTAAATGATATCCAACGCGGGCCGCTATCCTTCGTGGAAATTGCCGATGGCTATGATGATTTCCCGCGTGCAATTTTCCAAAAAATCCAGCGTGAAATTGCACCGCTTTACTCGGAAAATACGCCCAAGCTGCGTTAAGCACCCCCCCGCAAGCTCGCAGGCAAATCTGCGTTTTAGAAATCAGACCCGCAGCCTAGAAACGCCCGGCTAAGCCGCTTTCCAAAGGCCTTTTTCAATCAGCGCCGCATGGGTTTCATCCAAAGCTTTGCGCGCCCGGCTGATCAATATATCAATCTCATCGGTGGAAATAATCAAGGGCGGCGAAATAATCATCCGATCGCCGACATGGCGCATCACCAAATTATTGGCAAAGCAGCGCTCGCGGCAGATATAGCCCACAGTTCCCGCATCGGCTTCAAATTTTGCCCGGCTCTGCTTATCCGGCGTCAAAGCGATTGAGCCCATCATCCCAACAATCTTGGCTTCCCCCACCATTGGATGATCGCTCAGGCTTTCCCATTGGGTTTTTAAATAGGGGGCCGTATGCGTGCGCACATTCGTAACGATGTTTTCTTCATCAAGAATCCGGATATTTTCCAAAGCCACCGCCGCGGCCACGGGATGGCTGGAATAAGTATAGCCATGAGTGAATTCCGCGGTTGCCATAACAGCGGCAATTTCGTCGCTGACGATTGAGCCCCCAATCGGCTGATAGCCCGAACTAAGGCCTTTTGCGATGGTCATGATATCGGGCTGTATATCCAAGGTTTGGCTACCAAACCAATTGCCCGTGCGCCCAAAGCCGCAGATCACCTCGTCAGCGATCAGCAAGACGCCATATTTACGGCAGATGCGTTGAATTTCGGGCCAGTAACTCTGCGGCGGCACGATCACCCCACCTGCGCCTTGCACTGGTTCGCCGATAAAGGCCGCAACATGCTCTTGACCAATATCTAAAATCGCTTGTTCAAGCTCGCGGGCGCGGGCCAACCCAAATTCTTCAGGGTCCAAATCGCCCCCTTCTGACCACCAATTGGGCTGGTTAATATGATGAATATCGGGAATTGGCATGCCACCTTGGGCGTGCATCGCGCTCATTCCCCCCAGCGAGGCGCTGCCCAGACTTGACCCGTGATAGGCGTTTTTCCGGCTGATGATAACCTTGCGCTCAGGATGGCCTCTGAGCGCCCAATATTGCCTCACCATCCGAATATTGGTGTCATTGGCCTCGGATCCTGAGCCCGCATAAAATACGTGGTTCAAATTTTCTGGGGCCAATTGGGCCAAGCGCTCTGACAGTTCGATCACTGGCACATGCGTGGTTTGGAAAAATGTGTTATAATAGGGTAATTCGCGCATCTGACGCGCCGCCACATCGGCCAATTCGCTGCGCCCATAACCAATATTCACGCACCATAATCCCGCCATTGCATCCAAATACTGGTTGCCATCTGAATCAGTGATATACACGCCTTTGGCGCTGGTTATCACCCTCGCACCTTGGGCCGACAGCTCATCTTGCGCAGAAAATGGTTGCATATGATGGGCCGCATTGCGCCGCTGCAATTCATCTGTGGGCAAATAATTGGTCAATTGATTCATAAAGGCACCTTTAATTGTCTGGGGGCAGATGTCTAATGGCAAAAAGACATATTCAAGGATATGAGCAAATATTGCATTGTCAATCAAATCGCCACGCTAACTTACACTAGAAAACCAGAAAAACTTTTGATTCATCACAGAGCCCTGTGCAAATGCGGCCGAACTTTGACTAGCAAACTTATGATTATATCTAATCCCTTAAATGCGTGCAGGCGTGGGCATTACCCCAAAAAGCCTTAACTGCCGGCAGGTAGCAACTCAAAAGACTTGATTTTACTAAAAAATCAAAAGTTAAATGAAAAACCCATCAAAAAATTGGTGTGGCAATATGGTTTTTTCTTTGAGCCCCCCCAAGAAAACGCTATGTTTTTTCTCAATACAGAGGATGATAAGCTTGCGCGAAAATCACCGATTAGAAATTCCGAACCAATGGGATCGCAGCGGCCTACCCGCCTGGAGCTTTTTCAATTCCGAACTTCTCCAAGAAGAAAAAGACTTGCTGTTTCGCCGCCATTGGCAATTGATTTGCCACCAAAATGACCTTCCAGAGGTAGGTGATTTTGTAACTTGGGATTTGGTTGGCGAGCGCGCTTTAGTAATCCGCGGGCGAGATGGCCAGTTACGCGCTTTCCATAATCTATGCCGCCATCGCGGATCAAGAGTGATAGCCAAAAATTCAGGAAATTGTCGATCTTCCATTATATGTCCATTTCATGGCTGGGCCTATAACATAGACGGCACTTTGCGCGGCGCAGCGCAGCCAAGTTCTCTGCCAACGCTTGATCCGGTTAAATACGGCCTTAAACCGCTTGAAATGGACCTTTGGAATGGCTTTGTTTTTATTCGCTTTCAATCTGGCCCACAGCCGCCAGTTTCTCAGATGCTTGACGGTTTTACACAAGAGATCAAGAATTATGACCTGCCAAATCTTCGCTCCACCGGCCGGGGTTTTTGGACGGACGAGATAGCCGCGAACTGGAAATGTGTGCGCGACGTCGATAACGAAGGCTATCATGTGCCGATGGCCCATCCTGGATTACAGGATTTATTTGGCAAAAATTATCATGACGAGCCACTGAAAAATGGCACCTCTCGTTCGCTCGGCCAGTTTCGTGAAGGCGCGGCGCAATTATGGAGCGTGCGCAATTATACAGCGCTTCTGAAACCTAAAAACAGCCTCACCGCCACACAAAAATCCAGCTGGCTATATATAGGAATTTTTCCAAATCTAGTGATTGGACTTTATCCTGATTCTGTAAATTTTTATCAGGAGTACCCCGTTGATTATAACAAAACAATTCAACGCGGCAGTACCTACAAATTCGCCGATGAAGACCGCCAGATGAGGCTGTCGCGCTATCTAAGCATGCGGATTGACCGCTTAACCAGTCAGGAAGATGAGCAGCTTATTACTTGGACTTGGGAGGCAGCACTTTCCAGCGCCTATGACGGCGTAATTCTTTCAGATTTGGAATATGGAGTGAAAGCCTATCATGATGCACTAAGACAGCATTTTCCTGTTTTGGACGGCCCCGAGCCACCGTTTCAACTTTTAAAGGCACAAAACAATCATTTGATTGCCAGTAGACTTAAGCCAGATTGAGCACAGCATGGCTAAAATAACTAGCAGCCTTGCTGACAAAACATCATGCAACACCCGTTAAAAAGGACCTTGAACTGTGAACCCGATCGCGCCTAATCAGCGAAAGATTGTAAATCTTAAAGACGCAAATTTTACGCCCTATGATCCAGAAACAAGTGGTGAAACCGGGACATCTTTTTTACAGTTGAACCCGCATATGCCACGCGACTTCGGCTTTTACATCTATAAAATGTCACCCGGATCACATTCAAAACCGCATCGGCACGGGGGCGCTGAAGAGTTTTATGTGATCGAAGGATCTCTGACGGATCATGACGGCACGATTTATCAACAGGGCGATGTGGTGTGGCTTGCGCCAGGTACAGAACATAATTCTTATTCAGAAAAAGGCTGTACCGTTGCGGTATTCTCCGAATTGCATGAAGAGCAAGTTGATCAAGCTCGATCATTTCCTCTTAACACTGGCAGAAAGTAGATTTCTAATAATACGACGACATTTATACTTTTTCTTTTTTTGCAGAAATTAAGAAAATGTAGATCTGTGAAAAATACGCCATTCGCGGGTTATTACTTGCACACTATCCTGCGACCTTGATCTTCCACGGCAATGTCCCAAACCAATTTTTTTGTTCATCCGTAACCCGCAAGAGTTTTTAATCCTCATTATTATCAGAGGCGCCTGCAACGACTCCCTCTATTTATTAGCCTTGACGCCCGATCACTAGTAAGCACAATAAAATACATCACCTACGAAAGCGTGGCAAACGTGTATTTTCTGCGGATAAGAAGTGAAAGCAACCATTGGTTTACAAAATGACATCGGATTCAAAAAAAGGGTGGCGATTATTATCTGTGCCTCTGGTGTTCAGCATTTTATTGCTCGCCGCGCCTTTAACAATGATGGTTTTATTAAGTTTCTGGACCCAAGATTATCTTGTTTTGGACAAAACCTTTACAATCAAGAATTATATCGAAGCTTTCACGCAGCCAGTATATCAACTGTTATTTTCGCGCTCGTTAACGATCTCATTGACTGTAACGTTTTTCACGGTTCTGCTTGCTTACCCAATGGCCTATTTTATTTCATTCCACGGCGGTGATCGCAAAGCCCTATGGCTCTTTTTAATCACCATACCCTTTTGGACCAGCTACTTACTTCGAATGTTTTTGTGGAAGGTTATCTTAGGATATAATGGCGTTTTAAATTCGTTTCTGCTATGGCTCGAGCTGATCACAGAGCCTTTAACCTTTATTCTTTACAATCTAAATGCAGTGATTATTGCATTAACCCATGGCTGGGCTCCTTTTGCGATTTTACCGATTTTTGTGTCGCTGGAAAAAATAGACAGATCTCTTTTAGAGGCCAGTAGAGATTTAGGTGATGGTCCGTTTCATCAATTTTTTCGAGTTATTTTACCACTCTCTATACCAGGGGTAGTTGGCGCAGCCCTCATAATATTTATCCCCACAGTAGGTGATTATATAACGCCGAAACTGGTTGGAGGGACCGAAGGGTTAATGATCGCCAATATGATTCAAGTGCAGTTTTCAAAAGCAAATAATGCGCCTTTGGCTGCAGCATTATCAGTATCGTCCTTAATGATTGTTGCATTTATTTCAATTGTTTTTGTATTAGTTAATCGGCGATATTTGAGGAAATTTTAAAATGTCTCAATCAAGCAAGTATCTCAAGATTTTTGCATTTATCTATTTAATCTTTCTTTATGCGCCGGCACTGCTACTGCCAATATTTTCATTTAACTCAAGTCAAATAATTGCATTTCCTCTCACTGGATTTTCCACTCATTGGTTTAAAACCCTATTTTATCAAGAAACATTGCATGAAGCTTTAAAAAACTCTTTGATTATCGCTGTAGCATCTAGCTGTTTAGGCACCATTTTAGGGGTTTTTGCAGCCCGCGCCACAACACGATATGATTTTTCTGGAAAGCAAATCACGCTTACATTTATCCTTGCCCCATTGGTTTTACCAGAAATCATCGTTGGGGTGGCGCTGTTGATTGTGCTGATGCAGATGGGACTGTCATTAAACCTTTGGAGTGTTGTTTTAGGCCATACGCTTCTGATCACGCCATTTTCAATTTTAATTATGAATTCCGCGTTTAATAATTTAGATATTAGTTTAGAAGAAGCCTCTTTGGATCTGGGTGAAACGCAATTTGGTACATTTCAAAGGGTGATTTTACCACTAGTCTTTCCAGGTATAATTGCCAGCCTTTTAATTGGCTTCACTTTATCATTAGATGAATTCATTATTGCGTTTTTCCTCACCGGTACTGAGACTACTTTACCGGTTTACATTTGGTCAATGCTGAGATTTCCAAAACAGCTGCCGACAACGATGGCCTTGGGCACTGTACTGCTTGTTGTATCTCTGGTTTTACTGTCGCTTAGCGAATATTTCCGTAGACGCACCGCTAAATCGAATGCCTCGGTGGAATAAAAAGTCAAAAGATTGAGGAATAGATGAATAAACTAGTACAAGTAAAAAATATCTATAAAACCTTTGCGGGCTTAAATGCAGTTGACGGTGTTTCACTAGAAATTGACCAGGGACAGTTTTTCTCTCTTTTGGGTCCGTCTGGCTGTGGTAAAACCACCTTGTTGCGCTTGATTGCTGGCTTTGAAAAACCAAGTTCTGGTGAAGTTGTAATCGATAACCTGCATATGGAGGGGGTAGTGCCCAATCAAAGGCCTACCAATATGGTGTTTCAAAACTATGCAATATTTCCTCATCTGAATGTGGAGCAAAACGTTGCTTATGGATTGCACAAAAAACGACTTTCAAAAGTCGAAAAAACCAAGATGATTAACGAAGTGCTAGATCTGGTGGGCTTATCAGGATTTAATCATCGCGCTGCCAGCGCTATGTCAGGTGGTCAAAAGCAACGAGTCGCTTTAGCTCGTGCTCTGATTTTGAAGCCAAAAGTCCTTCTCCTTGACGAGCCTTTATCAGCTTTGGATAAAAAGCTGCGCGAACAAATGCAGCTGGAGTTACGCAATTTACAACGCGCTGTGGGAATTACTTTTATCTTAGTGACCCATGATCAAGAAGAAGCGCTGACCATGAGCGATAAAGTGGCGGTCATGTTTGATGGGCAGGTGGCTCAAGTGGCTACGCCCAGAGAGTTATATGAAAAACCGATTTCCCAAAAAGTCGCATCTTTCATTGGCGCAATGAATTTTATTGACGGCAAGGTTATTGACTCAAAAAACGTTTTTACAGTCGAGTCCGAACTTTGGGGCACATTTACCATGACCAGATCGCAAATGTTCGGTAATCCATCAAAAACTTTTATGACGCTTGGAATACGACCTGAAAGAATTTCTATCGGCACTGCCTCAAAGACAGATGCGGCCTCTGTTTCGGGCATAATAAAAGACGCAGCTTACTATGGCGAAACAACAAATTACAAAATTCAATATGGGACAAAAGGCGCTACACTAAACGTTTCCGAGCAGAATTCCTTTGGCCAGATGGGTTACCAAATCGGCGAAGAAGTACAATTGAAAACGGATCTTGAAAGCCTGATCGGATTTTTCGATTAAGCTCAGAGGCGCCCTAGCGCCTCTGAAATATTCAGTATCTTAAAAAATCAGAACCCACTCTTGATGAGCTCCCATTCTTTAATCATTCGTTCACGCAAAGCAGGATCTGAGGGTTTTTGAAACAACGAACCCTCAGTATAGCTTTCCAGAGGCTCCCAACCATTTTCTTTTCCAACAGTTTCCATAATGGCTTTGTTGGTATGACCGTAGCCCCATTCATTCAGCATATAAGCTGCAGAGGCATCCGCTAGCCAAGCGTCTAAGAAATCATAGGCTTTTTGTTCAGAACCTGGGGCATCTTTCATTATGGTGTAGCCACAGACCCAAGTTGATGAGCCTTCTTTCGCACCTCGGTTGAATACCGCTGCTGGTGCATTTTCTTCCCATCCAAGCGTGAAAGCAACTTCATTCCAAGTCCACTCCAGTAGGATTTCGCCACTTTTCATCAAAGCCGCACCCTCGGCACCATCAGCATGATATTGACGCACGTTTTTATGCACCTCACGCAAGAAATTTGACGCAGCTGTAAAATCAGCATCTGTGGCTTTGGTCCAATCTTTGACGCCAATTGCCAAAAAACCTAGCGCATAGGCATCGTCAACGTTATCAATCAAAGACACTCTGCCTTGGTATTTAGGATCGGCAAATATATAGAGGCTGCTAGCTTCCTCAGCGGAAACTTTGTCTGAATTATACGTTAACGCAGTTGCACCCCAATCAACAGGCAGTGCCCATTGTACGCCATCAACCTGAAAGCCTTCCATTGAGGCAAAACCCGGATCAACTTTTTCCCAATTGGATAAGCGCGATGTGTCAATCGGCACGATAATATCAGCATTGCGCCACTTCACCACTGACTGAGAACACGGATGGCCCAGATCTGCTCTAAACCCGGCGCGTACTTTTTGAAAAGCTTCTTCTTCATCAGAAAAGAATGAATATGTCGGTGCTTCGCCATATTTTTCAATATAATCTTGGAAGAACATCTCATCTTCGTATCCCCCCCAGTCAAAAACCACTAATTCACTGTCAGCGGCATAGGCTGTGCCTGCAACAAGCAGTGCTGCCGTTGCGCTAACATAACTTAGAACTCTTCTCATTTAATTTACTCCGTTTAATTAAAATAAGACGTCAGAAATTACCCCAATAAAATAGGTAAAACAGCAATGTGTCTATAAAAATATCAGTTAGCCCAAGATGTTTGCCGGTCTAAGGAATAGCCTAAACAAAAGGCTCTGGCGATGGCGACACTTCTTTATTATGATTGATCTTGAGCAAAATCTGCGCGTGTGCTAAGTCGCAACTGCTGATCTCTGCAACAACTCCGCAAGCAATAGGCAAAGAATTTTGTTTTGGCTTCTAGCTTGACATAGCACGTCAAGAGACGCTCAATCGCCGCAACATAGCCTAAAATATGGCGAGAATAATGCGCGACCCAAGACATAACATTTTATTTGAACCCATAAAACTGGGGCCCGTAACCGCCAAAAATCGGTTTTATCAAGTACCCCATTGCACCGGGATGGGCTGGCGCAGGCCCAAAGCCTTGGCCGCGTTGCGCGGAATGAAAGCCCAAGGTGGCTGGGGCGTCGTGAATACAGAATATTGTTCTATTCATCCCAGCTCGGATAATGATGCCTATCCATTTTGTACGCTTTGGACAGATGATGATATTGCCGCCCATCATCTCATGACCAAAGCCGTACATGCACATGGTGCATTGGCGGGTGTTGAATTGTGGATTGGCGGTGCAATGGTGGTAAATCTTGGCACAAGATTACCTCCGCTTGGGCTACGCAATAGCCCCCAAAGCGATGTTACTGTAACGCATCCTGGCCAGACTAGACGTCTTGATAAACAAGATATCCGCAATATCCGCCAATGGCATAAAATGGCCGCTAAACGCGCGCTGGAAGCCGAGTTTGACATTGTCTATGTGTATGCAACGCATGGTTATTTGTTATCAGAGTTCCTTAACCCGTACACCAATACACGCAGTGATGAATATGGAGGGTCGCTTGAAAATCGAGTCAGATTTATTGCAGAGTTAATCGAAGATACAAAAGAAATCGTTCAGGGAAAAGCCGCCGTTGCCACGCGCTTTAGTGTCGGGCTAGACGATCCAGAAAGCTATGATGCATTTGGACTTCTGGCCCATTTGCCAGATCTATGGGATCTCACCGTTCCAGATTACGCTATTGAAATGGGCCATTCACGCTTTGTGAAAGAGGCCGCTCTGAACAGCTCTGTGGCGCAAGCTAAAGCGCTTACAGACCGACCAGTTGTTGCAGTGGGGCGGTTCACTTCCCCGGAGAAAATGGTACAAGTAATCAAAAACGGTAGCCAAGATATGATAGGCGCTGCGCGTCCATCCATTGCAGATCCATTTCTTCCCTACAAGATTGATATTGGTGCACTTGAGGATATCCGCGAATGTATTGGCTGTAATATTTGTTACGCCCATGACAGCCTCGGCGTGCCCATTCGTTGCACACAAAACCCCAGCATGGGGGAAGAATGGCGCCGTGGTTGGCACCCAGAAATAGTGCAGCCGGCTGCGCAAGTATCCAAAGTTCTAGTGGTCGGCTCTGGGCCGGCCGGTTTAGAGGCCGCACGGGTTCTTGGTCAAAGCGGCCACCAGGTGTTTTTGGCTGAGGCACGCCGGGCCTTGGGCGGCAGGATTAATGAAGAATGTAGCTTACCAGGATTATCTGAATGGGCGCGAGTGCGCGATTGGCGGCTCACTCAAATTGCTAAGCTCGATAATGTGCAAGTATTTCTTGAAAGTCACATGACCGCTGCAGATGTTTTGGAGCTTGGCATAGATCACGTTCTGATCGCCACAGGTGCAAAATGGGCCAAAGATGCGATTGGCCGTCACAGTAACAAGGGCTTGTCTAAAACAGATCAAAATATGATCATGACGCCAGAAGAATTTCAAGCCCATCACAATAGAGCCGTTTCAAAAGTGCTTATCTATGATGATGATCATCATTATTATGGCTCTGTTCTGGCACTGGATCTGAAGCAAAAGGGCCATGATGTGGTACTTGTCACCCCCGCAGGACGCGCCTGCAGCTGGGGTGTATATACAGATGAACAAGCTGCATCTAATGCAGCGCTGATCGGCGCCGGCGTGATCATTATCACTAACCACAAAGTCGATAAGGTATGCAATGGGCAGGCACAGCTGATATGCGTATTCTCTGGCCAAAACCAACTGGTAAATTGTGATTATGTGATCCCGCTTACCCGTAAGCTGCCAGTAGCTGAGCTTTATGACGCGCTGATGGCACAATCAGAAAACTGGGCGTCAGTAGGCCTCAAAACGGTAGAGAAAGTGGGCGATGCCAATGCGCCTTCCTTGATAGCAGCTGCAGTCTATAGCGGCTACCGAGCCGCAATAGAATTGGGGCAAACGCTTGATGATGCGCAAATATACGGCAAAAAAGAACTGCCCAGCCTTA
>Ga0206123_10003603_pt1 | contig 12680 bp, 13 predicted proteins | sample Helgoland_Spring_2_FD_160086 | JGI IMG/M metagenome (GOLD analysis project Ga0206123, IMG submission 160086) | Pelagic subsurface seawater microbial communities from Kabeltonne, Helgoland, North Sea - Helgoland_Spring_Bloom_20160316_1 | ecosystem: Environmental > Aquatic > Marine > Epipelagic ... | reverse complement strand
CTAAACCATCACCCGCCTTACCACTGGTTCTCGCCATAATCATGTCGTAGGGCGCTTTATGAATTCCGGTATTCCAGGTTTTAGCGCCATTGATTCGCCAACCGTCGCCGTCACGAATAGCTGTTGTCTCCATATGGGTTGCATCGGAACCGTGATCAGGTTCAGTGATACCAAATGCAAATCCACGCTTTCGCGCCAGCATCTCGGGCACCCATTCTTCCTGTTGTTCCGGTGTGCCGTAGTTAAGCATCAACAGCAGGCCAACGCTGTTACCAACAATTGAGTGCTCATTCTGCAAATCATTATGCAACCCCAGGCCCCGGGCAGCCAGATGTTCGCGGATGATCGCCATGCCCAGATTGGTGCCATTTTTGCCACCGAATTCCGTGGACAGGGGATACCGATAGTGGCCTGCTGCGTCTGCTTTGGCCTTTGCCGTCTCTAACAGCGCTTCCCATTCTTCATTAGGTAATCCGTTGCGCTCCCAATCGGTACGTGCATCCTCACGACGATGATCGAAGAAACGAATGTTGTCATCGGTCTGTTCGAGGGGAATTATTTCTTTTTCAATAAAGTCATCGAGCTCGGCAAGGTAACTTTGAATTTCCTCTGGTATGTCATGATCCATGGTGGGTTCCTGTGGGAAGTTAAAAAGTTGAATGATATTGTGGCAAACAGAATTATTAATCGTTTTGCGTCAAAGTGAATAGCCTTATACTAGGGAAACTAGCCTCAAGTATCCACTGGCTATCCAGCATTCACTGGTCATCTGGCGGCTTCCGGCGAATCAGTGCCGGCGAGGCTAGTACAACTGATTCAATCAGAATTTGCAGAGGGACATTAATGTCAGCAATCAAGGTCCGAAAAGTTAACTTCGAATTTACCGAAGACACCCCGCTTTACGCATTCCCGAAACTACCCAGGGTTTCACTTTTTGTTGCGGCATTTTCATTGACCATGCCGTATCTCGAACCCTATCTGATCAGGATGATGCTCAAGGCCAGGGAGAAGGTGAATGATGAAAAATTGCTGGAAGACATGAACCTTTTTTCACAGCAGGAAGGTAATCATTTCAGAAATCATGCTCGAATCAATGAGATAGTCAGAGGAAAATTCGATGATGGAACAGCAGCCGAGCTGCTACAAATCGAACATGAACTGAAACAGGACTACGAACATTTCCTGAAGGACAAACCTCTCGACTTTAATCTGGCCTATGCTGAAGGCTTCGAGGCTATGACCTGCGCAGCTGCGGTAGGTGCGGCAGTAAAAGGGCCGCAACCGGCGGGATTTGTCGCAGACGGCTGGCGCGAGCTTCTCGATTGGCACGGACTGGAGGAAATTGAGCATCGCACAGTTGCCTTTGATGTCTACGAACATGTCGTCGGCGGATATTATCAACGGGTGTACCAGGGTGTAAAAGCGCAAATTCACTATCTGGGCTACATTCACAGGTTCTATGCTGTCATGCTCCGGGCAAAAGGCTTCAAGGTGTACCCCTATATCCCCTTCTTTATCCTGGCCGGGGGCTTGCGCTATCTCAACACATTTTTCCCCTGGTACAACCCGGCGAACTATAAAATTCCCGCCGAGCTGGATGCCAGACTTGAAGCATATTCTACTGCAGTCGATGGTGCTTAAATAAAACTCGCCAATAACCAGGGATCACAATGACCCGTAAAAAAATTGATTGGCCATTTTTGCCGGCAAAAAACCCAATTGAAATCTCACATGCCAAAGGTGCCTACCTCTACACAAAGGACGGCTCAAAAATACTGGATGCGGCCGGTGGCGCTGTGGTTGCCAATATCGGCCACGGTCGACCAGAAGTTGCAGATGCGGTACGTGATGCCCTGCTCAACGCCTCGTATGTCATACCGCCATGGATGACACCGGAACGGGAAGCGTTGATCAACGAACTGACAACTCACTGGTTGCCCCCACACCTCAATCGCATTCACCTGGCATCCGGTGGTTCCGAGGCAAATGAAGCGGCAATTAAAATTGCGATTCAATACCACGCCAGCCAGGGTCATCCGGAACGAAACCAGATCCTGGCAAGAAGCCTCTCGTATCACGGCACCACCATTAGTACAGCCGCAATATCAGGTCATGCAAGTCGCAAGCGAGGCCTGGAATCAATCCTCGACATTTACCATCAAATTGAAACCCCGAATCCCCTGCGATGCCCCCTTGGCCGATACCACGAGGATGCAACAAAATACTATATCGACAACCTCAAGCAAACCATTGAACGGGTTGGTGCAGAGAATATTGCCGCGTTGATTGCCGAGCCAATGAATGGGTCAAGTGGCGGCGCCATCATGGCACCCGCCGGATATTGGTCTGAAGCACAGGCAATTCTAAAAGAAAACGGCATCTTGTTAATCATGGATGAAGTAATGACCGGCTTCGGTCGAACCGGTGATCACTTTGGTTGTAATACCTTCGGCATAAGCCCTGACCTTATGGTGGCAGGGAAAGGTATGGCAGGGGGTTATGCGGCGATTGCCGGCGTCTACGGCCGGGAAGAAATCGCGGATTCAATTTCAGCAAGCGGTTTTGACGTGATGTTTCACACATTTGGCGCCCTGCCGCAATCCTGCGCCGCGGCAACCTGTGTGCTTGAGATCCTGAGAAATGAGTCGCTGCTGGAGAAATGCAAAACAACGGGTCTACAGTTGCTCAATCGGTTACAGGAACAATTTGCCCAACACCCTTTAGTCGCCGAGATTCGCGGTCAGGGTATGCTAATTGGCATCGAAGTGGTGAAAGACAGGGATACCCTCGAGCCCTTTGCACGTGAACTGGGTATTACCAATAAACTGATGGCAGCGGCAATGAAGGCGGGAGTCTTCTTTTATCCCGGTGGGACCGGTGAATACAGGGATATTCTCTGTATTGGTGCACCTTATATTATCGGTGATGCGGAGATTGATCTTATGGCCAGGGCGCTCGAAAGCGCCCTGACTGAAGTTGGTTGAGCGGGCGCAGTCAGTTGCAGAAACTGAAATTCACCGCAAACACCTCACTCAAAAAGACTGGCGTACTCTCCGTAACCCATTTTTTCAAGATCAGCCCTGGCGATAAACTTTAAAGCTGCAGAGTTCATGCAATATCGCAACCCGGTTGGCGCCGGCCCATCCTTAAATACATGGCCGAGATGAGAGTCACCTATTGCACTACGAACTTCCGTTCGTGGTAACAACATTTTGTAATCCTTTTTTTCAACAATGTATTTGTCATCCAGCGCCCGGTAGAAACTTGGCCAACCGGTCTTTGAATCATATTTGTGTAACGAGCTAAAAAGAGGCTCACCGCTGACGATATCCACGTAGATACCTTCTTCCTTCTTTTCCCAGTACTCATTGCTGTAGGGTCGCTCGGTGCCCTCATGCTGGGTGACATCATATTGAATAGGCGTTAGCTTCGCTTTGATGACCTCGTCAGCGGGCTTTGAAAATCGGCTGTCGATCACCGCTGTGACAGCACCGTTACTCTCAGTCGACTTGCTGCCTGCACCTTGTACACAGCCACTCAACAGTCCGACCGACAACAGGGTTGATATCAGGGTAAATATTGTACGATTCATTGCCATTCCTTTTTTCACGACGGGTTGGAGATTTAATTTTAAGCTTGATTCCCTATTCTAGCGGATAGCACGTCGAGAATCCGCTTCTGTTAATTTCATGTTCGTATCTATAGACAGACATGGCACAGGATTGTTTCCCATTTTTTGGGATTTAGCGCAAAGCAACAGGTTCGACCGACGGACGGTTGAGTTTCGAGGACAAGCGTTGAAACAAGAGCAACACACTAAATATTGATCCTGACGCCATGGTTAATTGCGGTCGATGACGACCATTGGTACTCTTGCCCCATGTCGATACTCACAGCAAAACCCCATCCTGATCCTGATCCTGACTCGGGACCAGATCATGGGCGTAAACCGGGGCGCCCTACCCTGATCCATGCACTTATCTGTTTTCTGCCGATCATCGGTATGATTTCTCTTGGCCTGTTTGTTTATGGTATCAGTCTGCATACCATCATTTTTGTTTGTCTGATCTGGGCCGTGGTCAATACTGCGCTTCTGGGTTACGGCTATGGGGAAACCCAGGAAATGATGAGCCAGGCGATCGCCCGGGCACTACCTGCGATCTATATTTTTATTTTGATTGGCATGGTGATCGCCAGTTTTATGCAAAGTGGCACAATTGCCATGTTGATCTATTACGGCCTCGCAATTCTGGAACCTTCATTTTTCCTGTTTACCGGCCTGCTATTGTGCTGTCTGATGTCAGTAGCAACCGGGACTTCATGGGGCACCGTGGGCACCCTGGGGGTTGTTTTTATCGGCATTGGCGAGGCGCTTCAAATACCCCTTCCCATTGTTGCCGGGATGATCGTTTCCGGTGCGACATTTGGTGACAAAATGTCTCCGGTCTCGGATACCACCAACCTCGCGGCCATGAGCGCAGAGACCAATCTGTATACCCATATTCGAACCATGATGTATACAACCGTCCCAACCCTGGTGCTGGTGTCGATGATCCTGCTGGTGCTGGGCTTTCAGTACGCTGACAATTCACTCCCCTCCGCCAGGATAGAGCAGATTCAAACGGCACTGGCGGCGAGCTATCATCTCAACCCGCTGGTCACGCTTATACCCTTACTCGTGATGCTTGTCTTGAGTATCAAACGCTTTTCACCGCAGGTTGCCATGACAGCCAGTATCGTGACTGCCGCTGCCATCGCTGTTGTTTATCAACAAAGTTCACCTGTGGAGGTCGCCAATTCACTCTGGTCTAACACCCCGGGCACCACCGGCATCTCTTCAATTGACAGCCTGCTCGGTCGTGGCGGCATCAATAGCATGAGTTGGACCCTGTTGCTGTCACTCATGGCGCTGGCACTGGGCGGCGTCTTATTTGGCGGCAAGTTTCTGGAGGTTTTGCTTTCCGGATTAATCAACCGGGTGAAACGGACCAGTTCATTAATCGCCCTGACAATTGCATCAGGTTTTGTTGGTAACATTGCAATGGGCGAAGCCTATATCAGCATCATATTAAACTGCCAGCTTTTCAAAGGCTCGTTCGATTCACAAAAGCTTGATTCAAGCCTTTTATCCCGCAGTGTGGAGGAAGGCTCAACCGTGACCACAGGTCTGATACCCTGGACTACCGCCGGTGCATTTTATGCGGCAACTCTCGGGGTACCGGTACTCGATTATTTACCCTACGCCTTTTTCAACCTCCTCAATCCGGTTGTCTCAATCACCATGGCAATACTGGGACTTGGATTGTTAGGCCATGTTTCCGAATCACAAAAAGCTGGTGTATAAACCAACTCCGATGAACCGCTTACCCATTTCTTACCCACTTCGAGCAAATTAATCCATGGATCCAATTAGTCAAGGAGTATTGGGTGCAGCGCTACCGCTGTCCGCCAGCAAAGGCGTGGTTAAAACTGATCAACTCAAAACCCTGGCATGGCTCGGTTGCATCGCGGGTATGGCACCGGATATCGATGTCCTTATCCAGTCACCCACCGACCCGATACTTTTTCTGGAATACCACCGGCAATTTACCCATTCGCTCATCTTTATACCGGTCGGTGCTCTGATTTGTTCCTTGCTATTCCATCGCTGGTATAAAAGTAACCTGAGTTTCAAACAGGGCTATCTGGTCTGTTTACTTGGATATGGTACCCATGCCCTGCTTGATGCCTGCACAACCTATGGCACTCAACTACTCTGGCCATTTTCAGATTTGCGCATCGCCTGGAATAATGTCTCGGTGGTTGACCCCTTGTTCACTGTACCAATACTTATTCTGGTGATTGTCGCCGTCCGCAAGGCGAATCCGGTTTACTCAAAGGTTGCGCTCCTCTGGGGACTGACCTATCTCCTGTTCGGCGTCCTGCAACGTGAACGAGCAGAAAACCTGGGGTGGGAACTAGCCATAAGTCGTGGCCACTCGCCGGTTCGACTGGAAGCCAAACCGGGATTTGGTAATTTATTCCTGTGGAAAATCGTCTACGAAGCGGACAACCGGTTTTTTGTTGATGGTTACCGAATGGGCGTTGAACCCGGATTTTTTGAGGGCAGTAACATCAAAAAACTGGACATAAAAAGAGATCTGCCCTGGCTGTCTGAAAGTACTCAACAAGCTAACGATTTGGCAAGGTTTAACTGGTTCTCAAATGATTACCTTGGAATTGACCCAACCAACCCTCTGCACCTGATTGATATCAGATATTCGATGTTACCCAATGAAATCAACCCAATGTGGGGTATAGTGCTTAACCCGGATGCTGGTGCCACCGAGCACGTGATCTACCGGGCAGATCGTAGCCGTTCCCCGGAGCGAATTGAGAAACTGGCAAATATGTTGTTTGGTGCAGAGACCCATGAGATCAACAGAACCTCTGACTAAAACAATACCCATAGGAAGTTGCTCAAAAACCGGGTTGGTGTAAGATTTGCGGAAGACTCCACTCGATCAATATTACCCAGGATGTTTGATATGAAAGCAGAACTCGTTGGTGAATGGCGTAAACCGGTAAATACCTCGGCACATCAAAAAGGGGGTATTCACGACGACGCAACTGCGACAGACCTGGGTTTTAAAGGGGGTACCATTGCCGGTGCCATTCATATGGAACAGTTTCCACCGCTTCTGCTCGAAGTGTTTGGTCCGCAATGGTGGCGAACGGGCACCCTGTCACTCTACTTTAAAAATGCGACCATAGACCGGGAACCCGTCAGATGTATGGTTTCGGCGCCTGAGCGAGTTGGCAACCTGGATCGCGTTAGCGTTTGGATGGAAAAAGAAGATGGTACCCTTGTCAATTCCGGTACCGCCTCCTGTGGTGGCCACGATGCCGAGTCAGAATTGAGGCAGAAATTGCGCACCATCAGGCCTGTTTCTGAACTAAGGATCCTTAAGAACCTGAAAGTCGGCGCAACGGGCCCGGAACAAAAATCGATTGTGTCTGACAGCTACCTGGATGCCCAGCTTAAGGTCATCACCGAACCACTGCCCTGTTATGAAAAAGCGGAGATGCCCGGCGGTCGCGTTCTGCCAATAACCCAGACTGTCCGGGCCTTCGACCCGGCGGAAAAGGCACTGATCACTGACGTCGCTCCGCCCTATGTTGGACTCTATGGTGCAATTGAGATCGAGTTTCTGGATGGACCCGTCTACTCTGAAACAGAGTACACCGGCAGTGGTCAAATTATTGGTTTATCCGATAGTCCCCAGACAGAGATACTCTGGCGTGACATGCTGCTGAAAACCGACCGACCTATTGTTCGGATGCTGAAGATGGATCGACTAATGAAAAGCTCATCCCCTCTCTGGGATTGAGCGCCGGATTCACCTCATCCAGACGGTAGAATCCGGACTCATGGATCATCTCTGTTGCATTTTTTCCAGCATCGCTTTCATCTGTTCATGCATCACATTGACCCCCTGTAATGGTCGCACCATCACTTTGAATTCGGTGATTTTTCCCTCGTCATTGCAGGTGATGATGTCGACACCATTGACGTACTTACCATCAACCTCCGCTTCAAATTCAAGTACCGCGTGATTTCCCGCAAGCACTTCCTTCACATACCTGAATTTGGATGAACTCGATTCCAGTTCCTGCAGATTCTTTTCGGAAGGATCTGAACTACCGCTAAATGTATTACCCGCAGCGCCGAGATACATCTTGGTAATTTCCTTGCCTTTCTGCGGAGTGAACACAATCGGTGAATAAAATTCGACATCATCCGCCAGCAATTCATCAAGCCCGCCGGGAAATTGGCCTTTCAGATGTAGATGCCAGTTTTTCATAAATTGATGGATCATGTTGGTTTACTCCTGATGATGTAATTTATGGTCGACATGAAGCCTGAATATCGGTTCAAGTTCAAGTTTTCAGCCAGGTAACCATTGCAAATCGAAAGACTGTTACCTGCACCTGCGTCTTGGTAAAGTCACGTTCAGTAGCTTGAAAGAAATGAACAACAGTTCATCGGGAAGAAACATGACATACAAGCAGCATCGACTGAACACTGGCTTCAGCTGGCATGATGCCAAAGCACCATTTCGGCTAATATCTGAAGATCACGCGCAAAGCTGGAATCAGGACGGTTACTTCTTATTGGAATCCGTGCTGGATCATCGCGACATAGAGGCGGTAGCAGCGGCGATAGACCCAATGGAAGCCAGGACAAATGATTTCCTTCGCACTATCGAAGACAAACGAAAGTATATCGCCCGCGCCGATGAGATAACCTTTGCCCTGCATCCGGTGTTGAAGAGTGCAGTCGCGCGCAAATTTGCCATGAATGATGTATTCGCAAATTTGTGCCTGGACCTACTTGGCGCAACCTCAAGATTGTATTGGGATCAGGCGGTATACAAGAAGCCCGGATGTCCTGAAGAATTTCCCTGGCATCAGGACAACGGCTACAACTTTGTGCTGCCTCAGGATTACCTGACCTGCTGGGTCCCCCTGGTCGACGCGACTATAGAAAACGGTTGCCCCTGGGTCATGCCTGGGGTGCATAAAGCCGGCACAATCGAACATTGGCAGACAGAGCTTGGCTGGCAGTGTCTGGAGGGGATGAAAAATGCAGTTCCCGTTGAAGCGAAGGCTGGCGATGTTGTTGTATTCTCTTCGCTGACACCCCACAGAACCGGACCCAACCACACAGACATGGAACGTAAATCCTACATACTGCAATATTGTCACGATCACTCGTTAATGTTTTCTGACGATAATGCGGGTGTCACACAAGACAATCCAGACAGGCAGTTCCTTGTCACCAACAATGGTGTACCAGTTACTCCTGATTGAGCAGTTGTTATGATTAAGCGTTACAACAGACATAAACCGGGTAAACATCACTCTGCAATCCAAACGAGACAAATTTAATGCCAATTAAACAAAATATGGTTGTCGCTTTCAGTTACATCCTGAAAGATGAACAGGGACATGAACTGGAACAAAGCACCGAAGCTGACCCAATGGTTTATCTGCACGGTCATCGCAACATGATGCAGGGAGTAGAGGAAGCATTAACCGGTAAGGATGAAGGAGACGAACTCAGCGTGACACTGCCGCCGGAGCGGGCCTATGGACTGGTCAAAGACGATGCGGGCCAGCGTATTCCGATTAAACATCTTTTAACAAAACACAAAAAATACAAGCCGGGTATGGCCGTAAAGGTGAATACCCGGGATGGTACCAAAGATGTTGTTATCACCAAGGTTGGTCGTTTTAATGTAGATGTCGATACCAATCATCCATTGGCTGGCAAGACAGTTACCTTTGACATCAAGATACTAAAAGTCAGGGAGGCGAGCGCAGGCGAGATTTCCCATGGCCACACCCATGGCATTGATGGCGGCGACCACCATCACTAGTCGTTTCAACAGACACCAGACTGTTTAAGTTCAGCGATTTGCGCCGAACTATACCCCAGCGCAGCCAGCACGCTTTCGGTATCCTGACCAAGCAATGGTGGTGTATTTCTGACTGCAGGACCATCGGCGTCAACCAGGTAGCCCGCCTTAACAACGGTGAACGATTTCGATGGGTCGATTGGGTGAGGCAGGGTTTCAAAAACTTCACGTGACCCGAACTGAGGATCCTCCATCACTTCGGGCAACCCCCTGATTTCAGCCGTCGGTATACCCAGTGCCGCCAGTTTGGCTAACCAATGCGCCGTTGTATGTTTTTTCATGGCCGCTGAAACCAGGGTACCAACCTCGTCGCCATTGCGAATTCGAACTTCCGGCGTTGCAAATTCTGGCAGGCCAAGCTTGTCTGACTCACCTATGGCTTCAAATAGCTTCTCAACCTGGGGTTGCCTGATGGCGGTTATCTGGATATAGCTATCGCTGGTGGCAAACACATTTGCCGTGGGCTGTCTTGTTGGTGACGCGTTACCTAACAACCCGACCAGGTTGCCTTGATTCAGATAGTTACTGTACTGCGAAGCTTGCATCACAATTGCGGTGTCCATCATGGCAACATCAATTCGTTGCCCCAGACCAGTCCTGGCTTTACGAAAAAGCGCCGCTGAAATCGCAAAAGCACTATTTAATGCGGTCGACATATCAACTGGCATATAGCCGGTTCGTGTCGGTCCGGTTGCCGCATGTCCGTTCTGGGACATCATGCCCGATGCAGCCTGGATAGCGCCATCATAGGCCGCCTCGCCGGCTTTGGGCCCTGCCTGGCCGTAGCCCGTGACCGAACAATAGATTAAGTCAGGCTTAATTGACTTAAGGTCATCATAACCAAGCCCCATACGCTCCATGGTACCGGCCTTAAAATTCTCGACAACCACATCGGCGGTCGCCACAAGCTTCTTGACTATCTCAACTGCCGCCGGTGATTTCAAGTTCAGGGTTAAACTTTGTTTGTTAAGATTCATACTCAGAAATGAGGGAGACAAACCATCATCTTCACCGGTATTCATTAATCCTCTGGTCTGATCGCCGCCATTGGGTTGTTCAACCTTGATGACTTCGGCACCTAACAGCGCAAGTTGCATGACCGCAAAAGGCGCGGCAAGCACCTGTGAAAAATCAATGATCCGAATTCCTTCAAATGCCTGGGGCATGAATATTCCCTGTTCTGATTAAGCGCGAGGTCTAATTTTTCCGTTACAATTATTTATTGGGCAAATTTAGCCCAAAGCGTTAATTCTGGCTTCGGTCAACACCTTACCTTCCCTCAGCAAAGCAATCGCCTGCCAGGGATCTGCTGCCACCACAAATTCATCATCCCAAAAGATCGGGCGCCGAAAATAGACGGAGAGGTCAAAGCTTTTGGATGCCGTGGCCTGCCAAAGTGCATGAATCAAATAGTGTACTCCCATACCACCGCCGATGATGGGAGCCCGAAACCCGGCTTTGTTTGCAGACGCCATTTCGTAATGGATGCTATTTCCCTCGGATGAATAACGCTTTACCTGTTCCGGTGTCAGCGTGTAGGAATCAAAAAGGGTAAGATCTGCTGTAGCTTCAATGACAGGTGCAGGTCGCTCCCCGGCACCGCGATTGCCAACTTTGGCTGGATTGGGCCTGAGGGATTTTCGTGGTGCGCTAATTACCCGCTCGCCATCAGCACTTTCAAACCAGACGTCAGTCTCAACCGACTGTCCCCTCGGCACATCTTCTACCGCCAGGATAGTGCCGTTCGCCATCAATGTTTCCCCAAGGCGAACCGGTCTGTGCTGTATCAGGCTCGTTAGCATATTAACATTGCCTTCGGCGCTGATGCCGTTGTTGATACCGGCATGGATCCCTATGGCAATAAAAAACGACGCATCAACATAACCATTAAATGAATCACTATCCAGGCCGCAGGCAGCCAGTTTTTCAGTCTGGAATTCCTCTGTTACCATCACTTCTTCGGGTTTAAACTGATAGCCTGCGACAGGTTCAATCCATTCTATTTCATTCACAGGTCCATACCTCCATTTGAAAACGCCAGCGACAATCCGACCCTGGCAAGTTCTACCAGGGGTAAGTCACTGGCTTCTTTTTCTGTGAACCAGGCACACCTATCGGTTGTACCGCCTTGTTCAAAGCGCAACTCACTCCCGGCAACGATTCTGGCTTTGTACACAATTCGAATTGAATGCATGTTACGGTCATCAAACACCCGCTGCAACGAATGGGCGTTTACCAGGCCCTCCGGTTCAACGGTTAATCCGGTTTCTTCAGCAACCTCTCTGACCATCGCCTCTTCAGGTTGTTCGCCAAATTCAATGCCGCCACCGGGTAGTGTCCAGTTGCCTGCAAAACCCGGAACTCTGGCTGATAACCTGCACAGCAAAATTCTATTTTCTGCTTGTAAGATGCCGTAGGCACCAATTCTTGTCACTTCCAATACTCAACCCCCGGGATTTTAGAAAACTTCACATCAATGATTTATCCCTCACCTGTGTTCAGTGCCATTCGCTTCCAAAAATATTGAAGCAAGTGGACGGGTTAATTTCTGCTGGAACCAGGTAATTTATTTGCCCTGGCTAAAGCCAACGTTTGTACCTAAATAGTGCCAACATGCTCATCGAGCTCAAAATAATAAATACCCAGACACCAGTATAGCCATATGGCTGACTCAGTTCAGGCATATTAAAAGGGCCCGCATCCCGGTCAAAATTCATGCCATACACTCCCACAATAAATGTGAGAGGAATGAAAATCGTCGCAATAATTGTCAACAATTTCATGACCTCGTTCATTCGATTGCTGACACTTGTCAGGTAAATTTCAAGACTCCTGGCCGCCATTTCCCTGTAGGTCTCCAGAAAATCCCGGATCTGTATTGAATGATCATAACAATCGCGCCAGTAAATCATGGTATCGGCAGTCAATATATCCGAATGGTGACGCATAAGTGCATTGATAATTTCACGGGTGGTGTAGTCAGCAAGCTGAATTCTCACTTCTCTTTTTTATGCGTGGAACATCGAGCAAGGTACCCGGTGAGGTTCCAGATACGTGGTAGCGCTTGGAAAATAGTTTCATGGTTTTCCCAGGTTATTTCTACTAGTTAGTTCCCGTCCATAAATAGATGAAATTCAGTCGAAACTGCAAAACTAAAAATAAGTTAGGCATATATTACAGGCACTTACGAGGGAAGTAATACCGCCGAAGATAGTTTGT
>Ga0206123_10003602_pt1 | contig 12682 bp, 11 predicted proteins | sample Helgoland_Spring_2_FD_160086 | JGI IMG/M metagenome (GOLD analysis project Ga0206123, IMG submission 160086) | Pelagic subsurface seawater microbial communities from Kabeltonne, Helgoland, North Sea - Helgoland_Spring_Bloom_20160316_1 | ecosystem: Environmental > Aquatic > Marine > Epipelagic ... | reverse complement strand
GATGTCCGCCAGGGTATCTGCTCGCTGTTTACCTTTGACCTTTGACGAGAGCCAGGCAATTGAAATATCAAGGGGTTCCAGCCAGATGCTAAAATTAGCATAGTGCTGTTCTGCCAGAATCTCGGTGGGGGCCATGATAGCTGCCTGAACACCACTCTCGACCGCCTGGATGGCAGCAAGGGCTGCCACCACGGTTTTCCCCGAACCAACATCCCCCTGTACAAGCCGCAACATGGGTGAAGGTTGCATAAGATTCCGGGTGATTTCCCGATGGACCCTGGCCTGTGCCGAGGTCAATTCAAAACCGAGTCCGGCACGCAAGGATTCGCAAAGACCGGCAGGCTCGCTAAAGGCGATAGCTGATTGTTTGGACATCTCCTGGCGGATGAACCGCATACTGATTTGATGGGCCAGCAACTCCTCGAAAGCGAGACGTTGTTGAGCCGGATGAACACCCAGGGATAATTTTTCAAGATCGGCGTCAGGCGGTGGTGAATGAACGTACCTCAAAGAATCCGAAAGCGTCATTTGAAAATTTGCCTGGCCTTCCAGAAAATCACTTAAAGGGTGTTTGTCTTCGAGCAGCTTGAGTATTTGTTTAATTAGACTTCGTAATTTATTCTGCCCTAATCCTTCGGTAAGCGGGTATACGGGAGTGAGGGTTGTATCAAGTTCTGCGTGGGAAGCAGCCTGGTATTCGGGGTGATAGATCTCAAGACCCGCTGCACCACGTCGCACCTCGCCATAACAACGAAGTGAAGTCGCGTTCTTTAAGGCATCCTTCTGGGCATTTGAGAAATGGAAAAACCGTAGTGCGATCTTGCCCGTATCATCCTGTAGATAAGCCAGCAGACTTCTTCTTCTGCCAAAGCTAATGTCGCACGCAACGATGGCTCCTTCCAATACAAATGTCTGGCCCGGCTGCACAGCCCCGATAGGCGTAATTTTAGTTCGATCTTCGTATCGCAGAGGTAAGTGAAATACCAGGTTGGCAACTGTTCTAATACCGAGTCTTGCGAGCTTTTCAGACAGGGCAGGACCAATCCCTTTAAGGGTAGAAACCGAGACCGAGTCGAGAGATACAGTTGGCATAGGCGCTAGTCTGCGGGTATGTTGATCAAGCTCGACGTCATTGGCCTATTGTCTCAACTAGCGGATTAGGACCCATTTTGTCATGCACCTTGGTCAAGATTAACAATTGCATCTATTTCGACCTGAACACTTCTGGGTAAGGCGCTGACTTCTACAACTGCGCGGGCAGGGTAAGGCGCAGCAAGTCGTTTTTCCATTGCGGCATTGACCTTCGGGAAATGTGCCAGGTTGGTAAGATAAACATTAAACTTGATTGCGTCATCGAGTGTCGCACCGGCTTCGCTGCAGATCGCGACGAGGTTTTCGAATACCTGCTCGATCTGTTGATCGATGTCCTCGGACACTAATTCCATGGTTTCCGGGACTAGCGGTATTTGCCCGCTGATGTAAAGCGTACCGTTTGCGATGACAGCCTGTGAGTAAACGCCAATTGCAGCAGGCGCAGCGGTGGTTGAAACAAACGTTTTAGTCATTTGACAATTTCCTCGATGGTTGGTGAGTGGCAAGTGGGGTCTGCGAAATAGTTCTATTCGGGATTATCTGGAACTAGTTCTTGGTGCGGAAAATCTTGTTTATTCCCTTGACGAAGCGCAGACGTTTTATGACATGAGCGAGATGAACTCGATCTTTGACCGCCAGGACGATATTAACGGTACCGTGTCTGGCGTCTTTTTCTATCATACTGATTCTTTCGATATTTGCGTCAGCATTGGTAATAGTCGAAGCTATCATCGCAATCATGCCCCGCTCACGTTCCAGTTCGACCCTAAGTTCTACAGAGAACTCCTGATCAACGTCAAGGTCCCAGCGAACGTCCATAATTTCTTCTGGGTTCTGTCTGACTTCAACCATATTTTTACAAGTATCGGTATGTATTACGATACCGCGTCCCGCACTGATGTGACCAATAATGGGATCACCCTTAATTGGTTTACAACACTTGGCGTAAGACACCACGAGTCCTTCTGTACCCATAATAGCAAGGGGGCCAAGCGTAGCAGCTTCGTTAGATATGTCCGGGTTGGATGTAAGTCGCCGGACAACAACATAAGCCATAAGATTGCCGAGACCGATGGCTTCAAGCAGATCATCCAATGTCTCGAAGTTCTTTTCGGCAAGAATTGCCGCAATGATTGATGGATCAATGTTATCCAGGTTCAATTGCTGGGCATGAAGCGAACGATCGAGGAGACGCCGACCCAGGATTACAGATTCACTACGTTGTTGATTCTTGAGTGCATGCCGAATACTCGCACGTGCCTTACCAGTAACCACAAAACTTAACCAGGCCGGATTGGGCTGCGCCCCCGGTGCAGTAATGATTTCAACTGTCTGGCCGCTTTCAAGGGTGGCACTGAGTGGAGCCAGTCGTCTGTCTATACGGCAAGCAACGCAGGTATTGCCGATATCTGTGTGAACCGCATAGGCAAAATCAACTGCGGTAGAGCCCTGGGCCAGATCATAGATCTCGCCGCGGGGTGAGAACAGATACACTTCGTCAGGAAACAAATCGATCTTGACGTTTTCAATAAACTCCAGTGAGTTCCCGGCGCTTTGTTGCAATTCGAGCAGGCCTTTCATCCACTCGCGTGCACGTTGGTGACTGCCGCTTGATGATTCATCATTGGATTTGTAAAGCCAGTGGCCCGCGATACCATTATTTGCGACCATTTCCATCTCAAAAGTTCGAATCTGAATTTCGATGGGGAGCGCATGTAGGCCAAACAGTGTTGTGTGTAAAGACTGATAGCCGTTAGCTTTAGGTATTGCAACATAGTCCTTGAATCGACCGGCGACGGGTTTGTAGAGATTATGAACGATGCCGAGAACGCGGTAGCAAGTATCGACAGAGTCGACGATGATTCGAAAGGCATAGACATCCATGATTTCGGCAAAAGAGCGTTTTTTGCTACGCATTTTGTCGTAGATGCTATAAAGGTGTTTTTCTCGGCCAAAAACCTCCGCGTCAATCTCCGCATGTTTTAATGCAGATTGCAGGGCTTCGAGAATGACATTGACATATTCCCGCCGATTGCCCCGTGCTTTCTTGACGGCTTTCTCGATCATGCTGGATCTGAGTGGATAGAGCGCTCGGAATCCCCGCTCTTCGAATTCGATCCTGATGCTGTTCATGCCCAACCGGTTCGCAATGGGGGCATAAATTTCCAGCGTTTCTTTCGCAATTCTTCTTTGTTTCTCTGCACCAAGGTGGCTCAGAGTACGCATATTATGCAGTCTGTCCGCGAGCTTGATCATGATGACACGGATATCTTTCGCCATCGCGAGTGTCATTTTTTGGAAATTTTCTGCCTGTGCTTCAGCACGGCTTTGAAAAATATTGGTGAGCTTGCTAACACCGTCAACCAGATGAGCGACATCATCACCGAATTTTTTACCGATGGTGTGTTTTAACACACCGGTATCTTCGATTACGTCGTGTAGAAGTGCCGCCATGAGGCACTGGTGATCCATATGCATTTCAGAAAGAATCGCTGCAACGGACAAAGGGTGAGTGATATAAGGCTCACCGGAGCGACGGGTTTGGTCTTTGTGGGCTTCCTCGGCAAAAACATAGGCTTGCCGTACCTGTTCAATTTGGTCAGGGGCAAGGTATTCACCTAGTTCGACTGCGAGAGCATCAATGGTTAGCACTGGGCTCTCCATCGAGCTGGGCGAAGGAAAACTAGAATTCAGGGTCTGCGGGTCGCTCAAATCCATCATGTGCCACGGCAGTTAATGCCATTAAATCAGGTTCTTCCTGAACCGTTTCGGTCAGGATGCTAGCGTCAATAAAACCCTCTGCTATTTCGCGTAGAGCGAGTACCGTGGGCTTGTCATTTTCAACCGGTACCATGGGCTCTTTACCGCCGGTCGCCAATTGTCTTGCACGTTTGCTTGAAACCATGACGAGTTCAAATCGGTTATCTACATTTTCAAGACAATCTTCTACGGTGACTCGTGCCATTCTTAATTCCTCAATCGTTCTGAAAGCCCCTGACAAGTACTCTTGGGACATTCTTCGCGAAAAATTATAGTAGTGTTCGTTGTGGTGAGCGGGCGCCTGAATATTCATGACCCGGCCATACAGAACCGCGCAGTTTACCGACATTGTTTAGCTAAAACAATGTCCGTAGAAGTCAAATTATTCAGGGCATTGGCGCCTGGCCGACAAAATTTCACTGTTCAAGGTCGATCTTCCGGCAACAGGTCCTTTAGCAAGGGGGATAGCACGGCTCCGCAGGCTTCAACACGAAGGTCTTCCCCGCTTCCCGAGATCAATCTTTTCAGGTCACCAAGGGCAACCTTAAAATTATCATTTATGACCACATAGTCAAATTCGTCATAGTGGGAAATTTCAGCAATTGCCTCCGCCATTCTTGCGGATATGGTTTCCGGATCATCCTGGCCCCGGCCATGAAGCCGGTTATTGAGTTCCTGCATGGAAGGCGGCAGGATAAATATGGTTTTAGCCGCCGGCATTTTTTCGCGAATTTGATTGGCACCCTGCCAGTCAATTTCCAGCACTATGTCCCTGCCCTTACCGGTGATTCTTTCAATTTCAGCTTTGCTGGTGCCGTAGTAGTTTCCGAAGACCTCGGCGGACTCCGCAAAGCCACCTGCCTCCCGAAGTGCAACAAATTCCTCGCGGGTAACAAAATAGTAGCTGCCAGCGTGGGTTTCGCCTTTTCGCATGGCCCGTGTTGTGTGCGAAATTGCGACCTCCAGGTTTTCAGAAGACTCAATGAGCGCTTTGACTAGACTGGTTTTTCCGGCACCGGAGGGAGCAGCGACAACAAACAGATTGCCTCGTGGTAGGTTTTGTTTCACTGGTTGCCTCTATGTTGTGAGCTATGTTGTGAACTATGTTGTGAAGACGAATATACGGATGAATTGTGGTGCCGTTAGCGTGAATGGTTTCAGCCGGAAACCATAAGTATCTATTTTATTCGATATTCTGAATTTGTTCGCGCATCTGTTCAATGGCAACTTTTAACTCAACTGCCTGGATTGTTGTGTTGCTGGCGACAGCTTTTGAGGACAGGGTATTTGCTTCCCGATTGAGTTCCTGCATCAGGAAGTCCAGCCGTCGGCCAACCGCACCATCACTGTTAAGGGTCGCCCTTACTTCGTCGATGTGGGTGTTCAGGCGATCCAGTTCTTCTGCCACGTCTGACTTGTGGGCCATGATGACAAGCTCTTGCTCGATTCGCCCCGGGTCAGCATCTATTTGTAGCTCCTCGAGCTTAGCCAGCATCTTTTCTTTCTGACGAGCATTAATTACCGGGGCCTGCTCCGCAGCCAATTGGACGATGGTTTCGAGTTCTGTAAGTTTTTCGAGTACGATCTGCTTGAGTCCGGCGCCTTCTGACGCCCGCATGGTGACCAATTCAATCATCGCCTGATCAAATAAATCGATAATGGTCTGCTTTAGCACAGCTTCATCCTGCACCTGCTCATGGAGTAAACCTGGCCATTTCAGGACTTCTACCGCGTTAATTGGAGCTGCTGTTGTAAGGCTTGGTACAACAATCGCAAGGGCACTATTTATTTCTGCCAGTAACTGTGTGTTGACGGTCAGGCCGCTTTCGGAATCCTCGGATTGTCCAATTCGAAGCTGACAGTCGATTTTGCCTCTATTCAGGTTCGTCTTGAGTTGGTTTCTAAGACTTATTTCCAGAGAACGGAATGTGTCGGGCATTTTGAAACTGACTTCAAGATAACGATGGTTTACAGATCTGAGTTCCCAGGAAATATGCCCTGATTCGCTGCGGGCAAAAGCCGTCATACTTTTTGTCATGATATTTGTTCCTGGTACCAGGTTCGACTGGTGGAATTTAAGTTGCAGATTATTTTTCGGATTAATGATTCCGAAGCACAGTATAATGGAGTTTTAATTCCAAGGAGAGAAAATGAGTTCCCAATCCAGTCAACGACCCAACGGCAGAGCCAACGATGCACTCCGTCCGATCACTATCGAGCGAGGGTTCACCCGCCATGCCGAGGGCTCAGTGCTGATTTGTTTCGGTGATACAAAGGTTATCTGTACAGCGAGTGTTGATGCCGGTGTACCTCCTTTCTTGCGGGGTAAAGGCCAGGGCTGGATAACTTCCGAGTATGGCATGTTGCCCAGGTCAACCAATACAAGAATGGACCGGGAAGCTGCAAGGGGTAAACAAAGTGGTCGAACCGTTGAAATCCAGCGATTGATTGGACGTTCCTTAAGAACCTGTGTCGATATGAAGGCCCTGGGTGAATACACGATTCGGTTGGACTGTGATGTCATTCAGGCTGATGGTGGCACGCGAACAGCCTCTATAACCGGAGCATGTATTGCGCTCTATGATGCGATTGCCGGCTTAAAACTCAAAAAGAGCCCATTTAAGCAATGGGTGAGCGCAGTGTCAGTGGGTGTTGTAAATGACACGTCGGTGCTTGATCTTGAATACACTGAAGATTCGAAGGCTGAAACAGACATGAATGTTGTGATGTCCGAGGATGGCAGATTTATTGAGGTTCAGGGTACGGCGGAAGGAAATCCGTTCAGTCGGGAAGAACTTGATCAGATGCTTGGCCTCGGCGAGAAAGGAATCAGGGAATTACTCCAGCTGCAAAAAGAGAGTGTTGGAGGCTAAATGATCGAAGACTATCAGAGCGAATTTCTGGAATTTGCGCTGGAACAGGGTGTATTAAAATTTGGGGAATTTCAGTTGAAATCTGGAAGAACCAGCCCATATTTCTTTAATGCGGGTAATTTTAACTCAGGTCTGGCGCTCAGCAAGCTGGGCAAATTTTATGCACAGGCGCTGGTTGCATCAAATTTGAACTATGATTTGTTATTCGGGCCAGCTTATAAAGGGATACCTTTGGTCGCCGCAACGGCGGTGGCGCTGGCAACTGAACATCAGGTTGATGTGCCCTATGTCTTTAATCGAAAGGAGGCAAAAACCCACGGTGAAGGTGGCCTGTTGATTGGCGCGGCGCTTGAAGGGCGAGCTGTAATCGTTGATGACGTGATTACAGCTGGTACGGCAATCAGGGAGGTTATGGCAATCATCGAAGACTCTCCGGCGACAGCACAGGGGGTGTTGATAGCGATCGATAGACAGGAGAGGGGTCAAGGCGAAATGTCAGCCATCCAGGAAGTCGAACGTGACTATGGTCTTTCCGTGGTTAGCGTCGTAAAGTTGGATAATATAGTCAGCTTCCTCAAAAACAGGGGTGACTATAATCGAGAATTGGAACTAATTTCAGAGTACAGGGCCCAATATGGGGTGATAAATTAAACTATCACGCTGTAAATCCGTCACGGTTGAAAGCCTTTTTATGAGAGAGCATCGATTGGTTAAATCAAATAAACATCAGTGTGCGGCGCTGTTCCGTGCCAGATGTGCTGTTACTTCCACACGGCTCACTTGTCACAGTTTGTTTGTGGTTTGTGCAGCACAGCTATTATCGATGCATTCGGCAAATGCAGAACTTTACAAATACCTGAATGAAGATAGCGTGACCGTGTTAGATAGCCATGTCCCCGCGCGCTACGTCAAAAACGGCTACACCATATTGAGTAACGACGGCAGAATTCTTGAAGTTGTTCCGCGAGCCTTGACCGATGAGGAAATCAGGGAGCGAGATCGTCTACTGGCGGATCAACTGCAGAAAGAAACAATTGAGCGAGAGCAAAAAATCGCCGATCAGAACTTGTTACGTATCTATAGTACGCCGGAAGATGTTATCCGGGCCAGGGATACAAAAATCACCAGTATTGATAACTTTATAAAAACCAGTCAGGGAAACCTGCAGCGTCTGGAAACGCAGAAACGAAATCTGGAATCAACACTGGCTGATATTGAACGTGCAGGTGGAACCATACCGAAAGACCCATTAAACCGAATTCGGAATGTTGAGATTCGAATCAGAACCACTCAGCGAGAAATCGCTGAAAAGCGAATGGAGATGGAAGAGCTTGAGAAATCTTTTGCTTCCGATCTTCAGCGGGTCAGACTGTTATACGGTGCCCGTGATGGTTAGTTGTTGTTGAGGGTTGGTCTCGCATATATCCAGCCGCTAAAATAAGATTGTACTCAATGCTCTCCATTGGAGATCCCAGCTCTCGGTAGGTACGCGGCGAAAATCGCTTCTCACAAATTGACTGATTCGACCCTCGACAGTCGCTAACATAAAATTTGCGGCTACTGCAATTTCAAGTTTTGGCGTTATGCCCTCCCTGAGTTCTGCTTCCCTTAGTAGCTGTTTTAGCTGGGTTTCCAGACGTTCAAAGAATTGTGCAACCCTGATTCTCAGCCTGTCTGTTTCACCGGATAATGGGTCTCCGGTTAGTATTCTGGTGATGCCGGGATTTCGTTCACAAAATGTGAGTAGCAGGTTTAGAGTTTGTCGACACCTGGGTTCCGCTCTACTCTCTTCTTTTAGTATCAGTGATATTCTGGAGAAGATGGTTTCTTCAATAAATTCAATCAAACCCTCAAACATTTTCGCCTTGCTGGGAAAATGGCGGTAAAGGGCTGCTTCTGAAACACCGACATGCCTGGCAAGGCCGGAAGTTGTGATTCTTCCTCCCGGTGTTTCCTCCAGCATTTCAGCCAGGGATTGAAGAATTTGGTCTCGCCTCGAAACTTTGGCAGTCGGTTCTGGCATTCGCTTTGTTATTCCTGTTTTTATTGCGTTAATACGTAGCGACTATTCTAGTGATTAGCGCTTCGCTGTGCACGGTTTCTAGTCAAATTGTATCAGGCTTCGTAAGCATCGCTAGTGATCAGGGTACCCACGCCTTCGTCGGTCAAGAGTTCGAGTAACACCGCATGGGATATTCGGCCGTCAATGATTTGTGATGACGTGACACCATTCTTTACTGCACTCAGCGCACATTCAATTTTCGGTAACATACCACCGGTAATTGTGCCGTCTGCGATAAGGTCATCCACATTCTGGGCGCTAAGCCCGGTTAACAAGTTGCCTTGTTTATCTTCGAGGCCGGGAACATTTGTTAGAAGAATCAGCTTTTCGGCATTTAATGCCTCGGCTATCTTGCCCGCAACCAGATCGGCGTTGATATTGTAGGTTTTGTTGTCATCGCCGTATCCAATGGGAGCAATCACCGGAATAATATCCGATGCCACGCAGACATCGATCACATGTTGGTTGACCTCAACAACTTCGCCTACATGGCCGATATCCAGAATCTCCGGCGCTTTCAAGTCTGGAGAAGCCCGCCTGATTAGCATCTTTTTAGCTTTGATAAGAGAAGCATCTTTGCCGGTCAGCCCAACTGCCTTACCACCGTTTTGATTGATGAGGCTGACGATATCCTGGTTAACAAGGCCTCCCAGCACCATCTGGACAACATCCATGGTTTTGCTGTCTGTGATTCGCATGCCATCAACAAATCGGGATTCAATATTGAGTTCTTCGAGTACTTTGCCAATTTGTGGGCCACCGCCATGTACGACAACCGGGTTCATACCAACCAACTTCATCATCACAATATCCTGGGCAAAGCTGCGCTTTAGGGCGTCGTCGACCATGGCATTTCCACCGTACTTTATGACGATGGTTTTGTTGGTAAATCTTTGTATGTAGGGTAATGCTTCAGTGAGTACCTGGGCAACATTTATAGCGTCATCGCGGGAAAAGGACATGTATCAATACCAATATCTAGTAGGGTAAATAGGTGAACTGGTTAGCGCTTATGAGTTAAAACTCCAGGGTGTCGTCAATGATTCTGAGCTTTTCCCTAAATGCGTTTTTAATTCGTTCGAGACTCTCGTGATCGTCTGCTTCAAATCTTAAGGTGAGACAGGGGTTGGTGTTTGAAGCCCGAACCAGTCCCCAACCATCAGCAAAATCCACCCTGCTTCCATCGATACTGGTCAGGGTTCCGCCTTCGAAATCTGCAAGTTCACCAAATTTGTCTGCTATCTCAAATTTTTCTGCTTCAGATACAAATAGCTGAATTTCAGGTGTGGAAATACTTGTTGGAAACTCGCTTAAAAGTTCTTCAAGACTTTCTGTCTGGGCGCCAACAATTTCCAGCAAGCGCGCAGCCGAGTAGATACCATCATCGAAACCATACCATCGTTCGCTGAAACAGATATGTCCTGAAAGTTCACCCCCAAGCACAGCGTCTGTCTCTTGAATTTTAGCTTTTACGTAGGAGTGCCCGCTTCTGCAGAGGATTGGTCGACCGCCAAAACCGCTGATCACACTATTGAGGTGTCGGGTGCACTTGACGTCGTAAACAACATCGGAGCCAGGGTTCCTTGACACAACATCTTTGGCAAACAGCATTAGCAATTGATCAGGCCATACAATTTTACCAGTACTTGTCACGGCAACGATTCGATCACCATCGCCATCAAGTGCGATACCGAGGTCTGCACCTTGTGATTTAACGGTAAGAATCAGATCTTCAAGATTAGCAGGGATTGTGGGATCAGGATGGTGATTGGGAAAATTTCCATCTACTTCACAATACAGGGGTAAAACGTCGCAACCCAGTGCGCCCAGCAAATCCGGCGCAATGTCGCCGGCGATACCATTACCGCAATCGATAACAACCTTCAGCGGTTGCGCCACTACGACATCGTCAGCAATTGCGTCGATATAATCATCCCGGATATCACTTTCTGTTAATTGACCTTCGCCGGTATGGAAATCCTGATTGACCACCCTGTGGTAGAGTTTCTGAATATCTTCCGCAACCAACGTTCTGCCATCCAGAACAATTTTAAAACCGTTATAGTCTGGTGGATTATGGCTGCCAGTGACGGCGACACCGCTGCGGGTTTCAAGCACATTGGTTGCAAAATAAACCAGGGGTGTTGGTACTGCGCCAATGCAATGAACATCAGTGCCGGTAGACAAAATCCCTTCGATGAGGGCTTCCATAACCGCGGGGCTGGAAATCCTGCCATCCGCGCCTACGACCAGGGTTTGCTCTCCGATTTCCTGCGCTTCTGATCCAATCGCCTGGCCAATGAGTTTAATTACATCTGGTGTCAGCGTCTGGTTAACAATGCCTCGAATGTCATAAGCCCTGAAAATTGTTGCCAGTGCCGCGCTATCCGCCTCATCACCTTCTATGTCTAAGTATTCCTCTTCGCTGATGTCTTCAACCAGTGCGTCGTCAAGCTGATCGTCCTCAATCAACAACATTTCGTCGGTTGTGTCGGCCTGTTCCGGGTCGATTTCGCTGTTGTTTTGTGGCGACATCCCGGGGTCGAGATTTACCGGTGTAATTTCAGGGGGGACTTCCTTTTTCTTGCCAAACCTGGCGAGCGAGGCATCGAGTTCCAGGAATGTATGTAGTTGGTAGGCGGTACTGGACTGATAAGCTCCTGTCGAGACATCCCCCATTTGGAGTTGAAGCAGTGCCGTATCAGCTTCAACAAGTGTCATTGATTTTCTGGCTCCCAGAATCACCCCAATGATCGCAACAATCAGAAACAGGGTGCCAGGAAGCAGGTAGAGGAACAGGTTGCCAATTGAGCTGTTCATGAGTTCAGAGGAAGGCTTGAAGCTTATGCTCCAGTTTGGATTGTCCAGTTTTCGATGCAGAATCAGGTCAGAGCCACCGGAGCCGCTGGCCAATATTGCAGCGGGCTCGGTATTTCCAAAAGCCTGATCCAGGGAAAACTCACCCTGTAGCTCATCGCCAAAAATGTCGCTGAGTGCCGTAATCTCCAGATAGATAAACAGCGTGCCACGAATTATGGTATCTGAGGGTGGTTTTATTGGCGCAGCAACACTGATCAGCCAACGACCGTTCGCATTGACCGCTTCGGGGAAAACAGATTCTCCAGCCTCAACTCGATTAACCAGGTCCAGTGACGTAAACGTGAACGGAGGAATGGCCTCCCGTTCAACTTTAGCTTCCTTTAATCTAATCAGGCGTACCCGGACGGCATGTGGAATAGTCTCGCGAACCCTGGCTTCTTCAAGTGACCGTGCCGTTACATCCCCGTCGGTGACGAGCTGGCTAAGTCGAATGCTGGTCGCCACGCTATTGGCTTGCGCTAACAGATGTTCCTGTTTTTGATTAACCCGTAGTTGAAGGTTATCTGCTGCGACATTAGCAAGCTGTTCTCGATGGCTGTTGTTGATACTTGCCTGGAGGAAGAAAATGGAACTGAGCAAACATAAAAGAAATCCAATCCCAATGAAGATGAGTTGGGTTTTGCTAAAATTGATGAGTTCTTTGTTATTCACTCGGATTTCCTTTACCTGGTACCTGAAGAACCAAAGCCGTTAACACCACGGGGGGTATCTTTAAAATCCTCGACCACGGAAAAGGTCATCTGTGCAACGGGGACCAGTACTAGCTGGGCAATTCTATCACCCCGGTTAATGGTAAATTCAGATTGACCGCGATTCCAGCAGGAAATCATCAATTCTCCCTGGTAGTCGGAATCAATGAGACCAACGAGGTTACCGAGAACAATGCCATGTTTGTGGCCTAGACCCGATCTCGGCAGGATCAAAGCCGCGTAGCCGGGATCTTCGATATAGATCGCTATTCCTGTGGGGATGAGTTGACAGTCCCCCGGTTTGAGCTTCAGAGAATCTGGTATGC
>Ga0206123_10003597_pt1 | contig 12694 bp, 24 predicted proteins | sample Helgoland_Spring_2_FD_160086 | JGI IMG/M metagenome (GOLD analysis project Ga0206123, IMG submission 160086) | Pelagic subsurface seawater microbial communities from Kabeltonne, Helgoland, North Sea - Helgoland_Spring_Bloom_20160316_1 | ecosystem: Environmental > Aquatic > Marine > Epipelagic ... | reverse complement strand
CTTAACTTTGTATGGAGAAACAATTATGTCAAGAACTACATTTTCAGGTCCCGTTGCCTCAACTAACGGATTCGTACCAACAGGTCCTTCAGTAGCAATCAATGCTACAGCAACTATTACAGCACAGAATCTTCAAGTAGGATATATTACATCCACATCAGCAGCTGCAACAACTATCACTCTACCTATTACTACTACAGCCGGTGGTGTTACAGGAGTCTCTCAGCAATTGCTTGCGGTAAGAGGACAACAATTTTCTTTTATAGTAGATAACACAGGCGGGGCTGACGACGTAACAATTGCTTTAGGTACTGGTGGATCACTATCTGATGCCGCTACTATTACTGCTTCTGCAGTTGCTTTTGGTAGAGTAGTTGTCGCTAACGGTGCTACTGGTATGGCTCAATTTACTTTGATGTTTACTGGCGGTGATGGAGTAACTCCTGGTTCAGCTACAGGTTACACACTTACACGTACTGCTTAAATAGGAGAATAGACAATGGCTATAACAACAGATATATGGGCCGTCACTCCTAGTTATTCAGCTACGTTATATAGAGCCGCAGCCGCTATTGGTGGTGCTGGTGATATAACACTACTTACTAATCAGCCTCTAGATAATGGGGCTGGGTATCAAATTCTATTTACTTGTGCGGGCGATGCAACTGCCGCTACATTTACTATCACTGGATATGTGGCTGGGGATTTATCTCAGTCTGTAACCACTGAAACTGTAGCTGGTGTTGATACTGGCACCGCAACTTCTACAAACTATTATTCTAGAATTACTAGTATTTCATCAGATGCAGCGGTAGCAACCAATGTAAGTATAGGTAACGCTCTTGCTGATGGTATGGCTTTACCTAGAACTAGAATGAAAGGATTCTATTTTGTAGGTTCTGCAGGAGCAGGTAGTGTTACATTAACCTTAAATGGTAATGCAGCATCAGATAGAGTTTTATTAAGTATAGCTACTCCAGCTAACGTAGAGTCACAACAGATGGCTTTACCAGGCGACGGAATTTTAATTAACGGAAATGAGCCACAAACAACGTTTGGAGTAGTAACTCAAACAGCAGCTGTGACATCATTAACGGTATTCTGTGGATAAACTATGGACGAAGAGCCCAAACCAACTAAGAACGATGATCGCCTCGAAGAACTGAGGCGATGGTTTGAAGCATTAGGGGATTGTGTATAGATGGCAACACCTAGAAAAAAAGGAATGGGAATCAAAACTTCGGTTAAGTCAGGTAATTTTAGAAAGACTAAATCAGGAGCGGGGATGACAAAGAAAGGTGTAAAAGCCTATCGAGCTGCAAACCCAGGTTCTAAACTTAAAACAGCTGTAACAGGGAAAGTTAAGAAAGGTTCTAAAGATGCAAAGAGACGTAAGTCATTTTGTGCAAGATCTGCAGGACAAATGAAGAAGTTTCCTAAAGCTGCTAAAGATCCAAACTCTAGATTGCGTCAAGCACGTAAACGATGGAAATGTTAAAAATGGATGAAACGACAAAACACTTGATAGACCTATCGGCTATCTTCACTGCAGTAGGTACCATGATGTCGTGGCTACCACACTTGGCTTCACTATTTACTATTATATGGATGATTATTCGTATTTGGGAAACCAATACGGTACAAAAGCTATTTGGTAAAAAAGAAGTTATTGAAGACGAAGGTGCTAAACCAAGAAAGCCTGAAGCTTCGAGTAATAGGATTAATAAGTAGTGCCACCTAAGTCTAAGAAACAAAAGAAGTTTATGCAAGCAGTAGCTAAAAACAAAAAGTTTGCTAAAAAAGTAGGGGTACCACAAAAAGTAGGAAAAGAGTTTATCAATAAAAAGAAAAGGAGAAAAGCATGAATACTAAAAGAATGAACCGCCTTGAAGAATTAGGTCGCGTTGACGCAGAAAAGGGCTACACTGCTAAAGGCAAAAGAAATTTAAAAGATGAAAAGAAACGTGTAGTTAGTGAATTAAAAATGATGATGGGTGGTAAAGTAAAAGGTTATAAAGCTGGCGGAGCTACTATGAAAGCTAAAGGTAAAAAAATGATGATGGGTGGTAAAGTCAAAGGTTATAACAAAGGCGGAAAAGTTAGTTCAGCATCTAAACGCGCTGACGGTTGTGCTATGAAAGGTAAAACTAAAGGTCGTATGGTTTAATGGCTTGTTCAGTATGTAAAAAGAAAGCTAAGACTAAAGCTAAAAAACCTGCGTTTAAATCGCATATGATGTACGATAAGAAAACAGGTAAAGGTGTAAAAGCTCCCACTATGGCTAAACATCTAGCTTTAAAGAAAAAAGGATATGGACATAGGAAACCTAAAGCATGATGAAATCTAGAGGAATGGGTATAATTCGTAAAATGAAAAAAGGCGGAAGTGTAAAAGATGCCTGCTATCATAAAGTAAAAGCAAGTTATAAGGTCTTCCCTAGTGCTTATGCTTCTGGTGCTATTGCTAAGTGTAGAAAAAAGAAAGGTAAAAAGTAATGGCAGTCCGAAAGACAGCTAAAGGAGCTGCTTTAAAACGCTGGTTTAAAGAAGACTGGAAGGACGTAAAGACAGGTAAAGCTTGTGGTAGGAAAAAAGGCGATGGCAGAGGAACTCCTTATTGCCGACCTACTAAACGTGTTTCTAGTAAAACTCCAAAGACATCTGGAGAAATGACAGCAGCACAGAAGAAGTCTAGAATAGCTCAAAAAAATAGACTTGGGCAACCAGCAGGGAAGCCACGTAGAGTAGCTTCACTTAGGCGTAAAAAGACAACAAGGAAGAAAGCATAATGACTACAACGAATACACATGCATTTAATTTAGATCTAAACCTACTTGTAGAAGAAGCGTTTGAAAGATGTGGTGCAGAGTTAAGAACAGGATATGATTTGAGAACTGCAACTCGTAGTTTAAATTTACTTACAATAGAGTGGGCTAACCGAGGCATAAACTTGTGGACTGTTGAACAAGGACAGATACCATTAGTTGCAGGTACAGCCACTTACGATTTGCCCGCGACTACCATCGACCTCATGAGCCAAGTCATAAGAACTGGGTCTGGAACAACTCAGTCAGACATAGCTATTTCTAGGGTGTCAAATCCTACTTATGCATCTATCCCAAGTAAGAACGACACGGGCAGACCGATACAAGTTTATATAGATAGACAAGCAGAGATTCCTAAGATAACTCTATGGCCCATTCCTAATGACGCAAGTTATACTTTTGTATACTGGATGTTAAAAAGAATTGATGATGCAGGTACAGGTGTTAACACACAGCATATCCCATTTAGATTTTTACCATGCATGGTAGCAGGGCTAGCATTTTATTTAAGCTTGAAGATACCAGAAGCAGGGGGAAGAACACAGTTCTTAAAACAAGAATATGAAGAGCAGTGGTTACTGGCTTCAACTGAAGATAGAGAAAAAGCAACTTTAACCGTAGCACCAAGAACATCATACATATAGGAGATTGAGATGGGAGATCCAGTAAAAAAGAAATTAAAACAAAATATGTCACTAGAAGAGTTTGCAAAATTAACTCCAGAAGAGAAAGCAAGGTACGATAGAGAGGGGGATAAAATAAGTAGAGATACTGAAAATGCAATTAAAAAAACTAAAAAAAGAAAACTTCAAGCAGGCGGAGTATTAAAAGCTGCCCCTAATAAAGGTGCTGCAAGTTTACCTAAAAGTGTTCGTAACAAAATGGGCTTTATGAAAAAAGGCGGCAAAGTTAAAGGCTATGAACATGGTGGTTCAGTCAAAGGTAAAGGTAAATGTAAGATAGATGGTATAGCTATCCGTGGTAAAACTAGAGCTAAACGTAAGTAATGAGCAATAGGTATACAACTAATAAGAATGCAATAGCTGACTGTGATGTTTGTGGTTTTCAGTTTAAGCTTAAAGAACTAAAAGATTTATATGTAAGAAAAACTAATACTAATATTAAAGCTTGTAAAGAGTGTTGGAACCCAGATCAACCACAGAATATGCAGGGGATGTATCCAGTAGAAGATCCTCAAGCAGTGCGAGATCCAAGACCTGACCAGAGTTTTAATAACAACAACGTAACAGGGTCAAGAGATATACAATGGGGATGGGAACCTGTTGGTGGAGCAAGACCTCCGTCTAATGAGTTTACGGGAAATAATTTAGTAAGTTCAGGAGTAGTAGGAACTGTTACAATAACAATAACTTAGGAGAAAGAAATGGCTAAAGAAAATCAAGAAAGAAAACCAAAAATGGTAGATGGATATGCACAACCACAAATGGTTCCTGTACCTAACACGGCAGGTTATCCTGAAAAAAATGTTAAAACAACAGGCGTAGAAACTCGTGGCAATGGTGCAGCTACTAAAGGCACTAAAGCACGCGGCCCTATGGCGTAAGGATAAGCAATGACTTATACTGAATTAGTCGCACAAATACAATCGTATACTGAAGATGAATATTCTACAGTAGATGTAAACACGTTTATAACTCAAGCTGAAAACAGAATCTTTAATGGTGTTAATCTTCCCGACTTAAGAAGAAACGATACAGGTACTATTAACTTTGCAAACAAGTATTTAAATGTACCAGAGGATTGGCTAGCTACTTATAGTTTAGCGGCTATTGATAATACAACTAATGAGTATACTTTTCTTATAAATAAAGATGTTAACTTTATTAGGCAATCATTCCCTGATACTGATGCAGCTCACTATGGAAAACCACAATATTATGCTGTCTTCGATGATACAACATTTATACTCGGTCCTACACCTGATAAAGCTTATGGCGCTGAGCTTCATTACTTTTTTTATCCTGAGTCTATTACTACTGCCGCTAGCGGTACGTCTTGGCTGGGAGATAATTATAGTTCCGTATTACTTTATGGTTCATTGTTGGAAGCAGCTACGTACCTCAAAGCCGACCCAGAAACAATAGCAAACTACTCCAATAGATATGAACAAGCGCTAGTAGAATTAACTAGACTAGGCGAAGGTAAAAATACTCGTGATGCTTATCGTAGTGGACAAGCTAGAATACCGGTTAAAGGTAGAAGAGGGAGTGCAGTTTAATGGCAACTATTATACAAGGAATAACTAATACCTTTGTTGCTAAATCATTAGCCGGTGATATAGATTTTGATACCGACACATTTAAAATAGCTTTATATACTGATGACGCAACGCTAGATTCATCTACTCCTGCTTATACAACTACTAATGAAGTAGTAGGCACAGGGTATGTAGCTGGGGGTAATACATTAACAGGCGCTACAGTAACACAAGATGATACTGCAGACGTAGTGTATATAACTTTTGATTCTCCTACTACTTGGACAGGCACATTTTCCGCAAGAGGAGCTTTGATATATAATAGTAGTTCTAGTAATTATTCTGTATGTGTATTAGATTTTGGATCAGTTAAAACTATTGCAGCTCAAACGCTAACTGTAACATTACCTGATAACACTGCAACAACGGCACTTATTCGATTTGAATAGAAAGGGATAACATGACAGGATTTTCGTCGCTTATAGCGGATGCACCAGAAGTAACAGTAGAGAAAGTAAGACCATTAGAAAAAGATTTATATAAAATGATGTGGGATAAACCAGAGTATAGACAAGTTGCTCCTGGTGAAAATATAGCTCACGAATTTTTAAAACAAGCTAAACCTAAACAAGGTGCTACAGTTCTTGATTTAGGATGTGGTACAGGACGTGGAGGATTGAACCTAGCGTTCTTTGGTGGACTAGATGTAACTATGGTTGACTTTGCAGATAATTGCTTAGATGAAGATATAGTCCCAATGTTAGAAACACAGAAGCATGCGTTGCGATTTGTAGAAGCTGATTTATCTCAACCTCTACCTGTTCAAGCGGCTTATGGTTTTTGTACTGATGTGATGGAGCATATAAGACCTCATCACGTTGATAAGGTTATAGAGAATTGTTTAGCTGCGTGTCAGCATGTGTTCTTTCAAATATCTACTGTTGATGATAAGGCAGGAGTGTTAGTAGGACATAAGCTACATTTGAGTGTGCACCCATATGAGTGGTGGCTTAAAAAACTCAAAGACCATAAATGTGTAATACATTGGTCTAACAAAACAGATAACACTTGTTTGTTTTATGTAAGTAATTGGGCAACAGGAGAAGAAGTAGTTGATGCAGGTACTGTAAATACAACTGATGAAGATATAAAGAAAAACGTAGAACACAATATAAAGCAAGGTTATTTACAAGTAGAGCCCCATCCGACTAACGAGATTGAAGTAATGATTGTAGGGGGAGGACCATCCTTACCACAACATATAGAAAAAATAAAGCAATTAAGAGCAAATGGTGTTAAACTTATAACTATTAATAACGCCTATAAATGGTGTTTAGATAATGGTTTAACTCCTTCTGCTATGGTCATGGTAGATGCAAGAAAGTTTAATGCGAGGTTTACAAAACCTGTAGTAGAGGATTGTAAATACTTTATAGCTTCACAATGTAACCCTAGTGTATTTGAGGGCTTGCCAAAAGATAGAACTTATATATGGCATACGCAAGCAGACTTATTAAAAGATATACTAGATGAGCAATATAAAACATGGTGGTCAGTTCCAGGAGGATCGACTGTATTGTTAAGAGCTATACCATTGTTTAGAATGTTAGGATTTAAAAGATTTCATTTATTTGGGTGTGACTCCTGTTTAAGTGAAGATGAAATGCATCACGCATACGAACAAGAAGAAAATGATGGACAGTTAGTTATGCCCGTAAACGTGAGCGGAAAAGTATTTAACTGTAACCCTTGGATGGTATCGCAGGCCCAAGAGTTTATTGATCTAATTAAAATGTTAGGCGATGAAATTGAGTTAGCAATCTATGGTGGGTTATTACATCATATTTTAGAATCCGGCGCATCATACGCCGATATAAAGGAGATTTAACATGGCAGCAACAGCATGGCAACTATATAACAGTGCCAAAAAATATATAGGTAATGGTACCATAACGTTAGGTGCCGGTGTTTTTAAAATGGTTTTAGCTGAAACAGCGAGTAATGCCTCTACTTTTACTTTGAGTACATATGCATCTGTGACAAATGAAATAGGAGCGGCAGGTGGATATGTTACCGGCGGCAGGGATTTAGTACCAGCAACAGCTCAGTGGACAGTAGGAGCTTCAGCTAAACAGCAGAAGTTTACTATGTCTGCCGTAGGTTTAGCATTTACAGCTTCTGGAGCTAGTTTAGTAAATATTAGATATGCGATTTTACGTAATTCTACTGGAGCAGCTGCAGGTAAACTTTTATGTTTCTGTCAGTTATCTAGTTCTCAGTTTACTGTAACTTCGCCAAATACTTTAACTGTTTTACCTGCTGCTACTGGCATATTTACCTTAACATAAGGAGCTAGTAATGGCTACCGGCTGGGGACGAAATACCTGGAGCTCTGGTCCATGGGGTGAAGGGGACGTAGTATCGCTAGTTACAGGATCTGTAGCTATAGCAGGCATAGCCCCTAGTGTAGTTCAGGGTAAAGTAATAACCCCAGGTGTAAAAGATTTAGTATTAGCAGGAATAGCACCAACAGTATTAACTGGAGCAGTAATAACTCCGAGTGTAGGTGCATTAACATTAGCAGGCATAGCACCAAGTGTATTTGAAAGTAGCGTAATAACCCCTAGTGTAGGGGCAGCGGTGTTAAATGGATTAACACCCGGTGTAGTCCAAGGTAAAGTAATAACACCTAGTGTAGGCGCAGTAACACTAGCAGGGACAACACCAAGTATAGTTTATGGTGATGTAGCAGCGGCACCAGCTGGAGCACTTGTATTACAAGGAATAGCTCCTCAAGTTGTACAGCAACTGAATGTATTTAAAACTCCACTGGTTGGAGCAGTAAATATAGCAAGTGAAGCGCCGCACGTATTTGGTAGCACAGTTATAACACCTAGTGTAGGTGCATTAACATTAGCTGGAATAGCTCCAGCTGTAACAGAAGGTAGAGTAATTACTCCAAATGTAGGCGCATTAGCGTTACAAGGATATGCTCCTTCAGAAGTAATAGGAAGAATTATAACTCCTAGTGGGACTAGTTTAAATATACAAGGATATGCTCCTTTAATTAATAGTCCAGACTGGGTTATAATAGATACTACTCAAGACCCAGAATGGGTTATAATAGATACTACTCAAGTTCCTGATTGGACAGAGATAGTTACAGGATAAGGAATTAATATGTCAACATATTCAAATTTATCGGTAGAGTTAATAGGAACCGGAGAACAGTCGGGCACATGGGGAACAACGACTAATACCAATTTAGGTACAGCAATGGAAGAAGCCATTGTTGGCACAGTCGACCAAGCTGTTGGCACAGGAGATACTACATTAACTTGGAGTGTTTCTTCTAATGCTACACAAGTAGCTAGACACTTACGCCTTAATCTTACAGGAAGTGCAGGAGGTTCAGGCAACTTAATTATTCCTACTACCGCTGCAGGTGGCGCTAACACATTCAAAAAACAATTCTTAATTAAAAACAGCTCTACTACAGCCATAACAGTTAAAACTGCTTCAGGTACAGGAGTGTTAGTTCCAGCAGGTAAATCATCTTTTGTATATGCAGATGGCACCAATGTTGTTGCTTCTATTGATTACATTAGTGGAACGATTGTTTCAAGCGATGTGGATATTAATGGTGGCACAATTGATGGTACTACAATAGGTGCAGCTACCCCTAGCACAGGAGCGTTTACTACACTCGCAGCATCAAGTACTGTTTCTGGTGCAGGCTTTACAGCACGCTTTGCTACACCAGGACCAATTGGTAATACATTAGCTAGTACAGGTAATTTTACAACTTTAGGTGCAACAGGTAATGTAACTCTAGGTGATGCTGCTGGAGATGAAGTAACGCATAATGCGGGCACGGTAAATGTTCCTAATAACCTTATATACTCTGGTACTGGCTCATTGACAATGCCAAACGGAACAACAGCACAAAGACCTGGCTCAGCCGCAGCAGGTATGATTAGATATAATACTACTGAAGATGAGTTTGAAGGATATGCGGATGGAGCATGGGGATCAATTGGTGGAGGTGCATCAGCAGGTGGTGCTATCTATGAGAATGTTGACAACATTTCAGAAAATTATACAATAACAGCAGGATCAAATGGTATGTCAGTAGGGCCTATGACAATAGACTCTGGATTTACTGTTACTATCCCTGCAGGACAACGATGGGTGATATTATAATATGGCTACAATAATTAATGCAGATACAAGTAACGGACTAAAGCTAACCTCTGATACAAGTGGTGAGATAGAGCTACAATCAGCAGGTGTTACTAAAGTTACGATGGATACCAGTGGCAATGTAGGTATTGGTACAAGTAGTCCAGCACGACCTTTAGAAGTTAAGCAATCTGGTGATAGCTTTATTAGTATTACTGCTGGAAATGCTAATTCAAGTGTGCTAGAGCTTGGTGATTCTGATGATATAAACATAGGAAGAATTTTATATAATCATAGTTCAAACTATTTAGCTACATATACAAACAACGCAGAACGCATGCGTATTCAGTCTAGTGGTGATGTGTTGGTGGGTACTACGACTGATATAGCTGCAGGTAGTGAAGGTGTAGAGATTAAAGGAAATTTCGGTTATATTGTTACAGCCAGAAATGCGACTTCTGCTGCTAGTCATCATCTATTTTTCAATCCAAACGGGATTGTAGGTAGTATTCAAACAAGTGGTACATCAACATCATATGTAACCTCATCAGACTATCGCCTAAAAGAAAATGTAGCACCTATGTCTGGTAGTATAGACAGACTAAAACAACTCAAACCTAGCACATGGGCATGGGTACAAGATGGTTCTCATGGTGAAGGATTTTTAGCACATGAAGCTCAAACAGTTATTCCAGCATCAGTAACAGGAACTAAAGATGCTATGCGTACAGAGGAGTATGAAGTTACTCCAGCAGTATTAGATGATGATGGTAATGTAGTAACTAGAGCCATTAGGGGAACTAGAGAAGTTCCTGACTATCAAGGTATAGATCAATCTAAACTTGTACCATTATTAACAGCAGCACTACAAGAAGCTATTACTAAAATAGAAGATTTAGAAGCAAGAATACAAGCATTGGAGAACGCATAATGGCTGACATAATATTAACAGGAGACACCTCTGGAGCTATTACAGTTGCAGCACCAGCGGTAGCAGGAACTAATACACTTACACTCCCTGCAAGTACAGGGACAATGATAACTTCCGCAACAGCTGCAGCAGATGTACCAAAACCAACAGCACTTTCAACAGCAAGTGGTTCAGCACCAAGCTATTCAGCTAGAGCATGGGTAAACTTTAATGGAACAGGTACAGTTGCTATAAGAGCAAGTGGGAATGTAAGTAGTATTACAGATAATGGTACTGGTGATTATACAGCCAACTTTGCAACTGCTATGGCGGATGCAAATTACGCCTCTGTTTGTAATTCTTCTAGGTCAGATACAAACAATGCCCAGGGTAATAATCATACTTCTACAGCTGTGCCAGCTACAGGGTCAATAAGGGTAATTGCTCAAATTACAACAACTGCTAGCGCACAAGATCAAGCATACTTTATGCTAGCCATCTTTAGATAAAAGGAATATTATGAATAAAAGAATAGTATACACAAATGATGATGGGACAGTTGCTGTCATAGTACCTGCTGATGAATGCGGATTAACTGTAGAACAAATTGCAGCTAAAGATGTACCAACAGGTAAGGAATATCACATTGTAGATGCAGCAGACATACCAACTGACAGAACTTTTAGGGATGCGTGGACATGGGAATAACAATAAATATAACTAAAGCAAAAGACATTACAAAGGATAGACTGCGTGAAAAACGAAAGCCTCTACTTGAGGCACAAGACTTATTATTCATGAAAGCACAAGAACAAGGTGCAGACACCTCTGCCATCGTAGCAGAGAAACAAAGACTGCGTGATGTTACTGACCAAGTAGATAACATGACTACAGTAGAAGAACTTAAAGGAGCAACTATATCATGAGTGTAGCAATTAACGGAACTGATGGAATTACATTTAATGATGGCTCATTACAACCCTCTGCTCCTGTAGGTCAAAACCTTATCATTAATGGTGATATGGCTATTGACCAGAGGAATGCGGGTGCTGCTCTTACAATAACTGGTGATAACGAATATGGATTAGATAGGTGGGTAGGAAGAACTTTTGCTGGAGCTGGTAGATTTTCAATGGAACAAGTGGCTGATGCTCCGTCAGGATTTACGAAATCAAATAAAATTACTGTTACAACAACTGCTACTTCAGGAGCAGGAGGTTACGGACTAGAGCAACGGCTAGAAGGTAATAATTTGACAATGCTAAATTACGGCACTGCTAATGCACAACCTTTAACTGCATCATTTTGGATAAAAGCTAGTGTAGTTGGAACATATTCCTGTGCACTTCGTACTTCAACATCTTCTGTTTCAGGAATTTCACATTGCGTAAATACATTTACAATTAGTACAGCAAATACTTGGCAAAAGGTTACTATTCCTTTTCCAGCAAACACTGCATATGACACTGTAACTAATACCTCTACAGGTATATTTTTTGATATAAATTTTGGAGCTCAAACAGCTAAAACTACAAGTACCCTAAACACATGGGCACTTGGTAACTTTTTGTATGCTACAGGACAAACTGATGTAATGCAAACTTCTGGTGCTACAATTAACATCACAGGTGTACAACTAGAAGTAGGTACTACTGCTACTCCATTTGAGAACCTACCATATACACAACAGTTAGCTTTGTGTCAGAGGTACTACTGGAAATGGACAGATGTACACTCTCTTGTAAATGCAATAGTTTATTCCCCAACATCAATCTATGGAGTTTTATCCTTTAATACTACTATGAGGGCAGCTCCAACTTTTACTGTTTCGTCAGCATCCCACTTTAACATTTTCAACAGTGCAACTGCTGTAGCTGCTTCAGCCTTTTCTGCATCTAAAATTACAAAAAACAGTGGAAGATTAAATTTTACAGCTTCATCTGCAAGAACACAAGGTCAGTCAGCATGGGTTGAAATAATTTCAGGTGCTGGTAAATATATTCAAGCAGATTCGGAGATATAATTATGTATAAACAAATAAATGATATAGATGGAAGTGTAGATACAAGTCTTATTATTAGATTATCTGATATGGCATCTATTCCTACAGACGAAACTAACACAGACTACCAAGAATATCTTGAATGGTTAGCCGAAGGTAACACACCAGAAGAAGCAGAATAAGGAGAAAGTATGTTAAGCATTTTATCGGGAATATTAGGCTTTGCTACATCAGGACTTCCTAGTGTATTAAAGTTTTTTGAACAAAAGGGCGATCAGAATCATGAACGTGAGATGGCTAAAATTGAAATGCAAAGAAGTTTGGCAATGGCAGAAAAAGGTTTTGCTTCACAGGAAAAAATTGAAGAACTTAAAACCGAACAAGTTAGCATGGATACATACACTCAAGAAAGAGTGGCATTATATAAAAACGACGAAGCGTCTGCAGAAGGGGCATCTACTTGGGTTATTAATCTTCGTGCTAGTGTTCGCCCCATTATCACCTATATTTTTGTTACTATTCTTTTGGTGGTCGATTTTGTAGGGTTATACTGGGCTA
>Ga0206123_10003596_pt1 | contig 12695 bp, 9 predicted proteins | sample Helgoland_Spring_2_FD_160086 | JGI IMG/M metagenome (GOLD analysis project Ga0206123, IMG submission 160086) | Pelagic subsurface seawater microbial communities from Kabeltonne, Helgoland, North Sea - Helgoland_Spring_Bloom_20160316_1 | ecosystem: Environmental > Aquatic > Marine > Epipelagic ... | reverse complement strand
ATTTTTAGAATAGATTATTTTTTATTTTTTTATTTGAAATTTGAGAATTTGTAGTTGATAGTTTTTTTTTTAAGTTATGTTTTTTAAGTAGCGATTTTCAGAATAGATTATTTTTTTGTTTGAAAATTGGGAATATTGATGTAAATATTAAAAGTAATAATTTAATAGGTTTACGGTGTGGATATTTTAGGATAGTACTGTATATATACGTATGGAATAGTAATAACTACAACAAATTATTAAATTTGATATAATATAATGTATTAAGATAAAAACAAATGGAAAACGAAGGTTATATATATTTATTACAAGAACGTGAATTTATTAATTCTAATAAAAATATATATAAGATTGGTAAAAGCAAACAAACTAATCTAAAAAGATTTAAACAATATCCAAAAGGTAGTAAGTTATTATTCCAGATATTTTGCAATGACTGCGATACATTTGAGAAAGATTTAATACTATTATTTATAAAAAACTATAAACAAATAACATCTGTGGGAGTTGAATATTTTGAGGGAGACTGTCATTCTATGAATAGTGATATATTTAATATTATTTACAATAATAACTTTTATAGAAAACAACTTGATATTTTAAAACAAAATAGCATTTATAAATGTGAGGTTTGTTTTAAAATACTTTCATCAAAGAGAAATCTAGAGGAGCATGAACAGAATGTTTGTAAATATAGTAACAAATGTCCAAAATGTTTTAAAATACTTTCTTCTAAACTATTTTTAGAAAAACATGAAGCTATATGTATTGGACTTTTAAAATGTAATAAATGTGACAAAATATTGAGTCGTAAACAAAACTATCTAATACATATATCAAAATGTAAATAAATTTGAGTTATTAAATTTATATATTTTTTTTTATATAATGTCTATTGTTAATTTGAGTTTAGAAGAAAAATACGACTATGTTGTGCATATAGCCGATCTACATATTCACAGTGATGATACTAGTTTATATCCAAGAACAAATGAGTATCGCTCAGTATTTAATCGATTAGTTTCCAATATTAGTAACAATAATTCTCTAACTAAAAATAATACTATAATTACAATCGCAGGCGATATATTTAATGATGCTCGAAAAGATAGAGGGAAAACTTCCGCGAATGGGGTTTTTCTATTTAAAGAACTCTTACATAAACTATCTAAATTAGGAACAATTGTTATTATACCAGGGAATCATGATAATAATATAACATTCCAACATAAAGATGATGATAGTATTATAGATACATTATCGAGTATTCTAAATGGTATGGATGGATTAAATAAGACTATATTTTATTTAGATAAAACAGGTATTTATAAATTAGGAAACTGTATTTTCTATACTACAAGTGTGTTTGATTTAGATTGTCGAAATGGCGTTGATAAATATTTAGAACGACAAGAACTCTTACCTAAAAAAATAGACGATTCGGAGAGTATCCATATTGGACTTTTACACTGTGGTATGCAAGGTCAGGTTATTCAGAATGGCTATATTATGAAAGATTGTCATTATACACTAAAAGACGTTGAACAATATGATATCACTATGCTCGGAGATACGCACCATCATCAATTTTTAAACGAAAAGGTTGCGTATCCAAGTTCACTTATACAGCAAAATTATGGAGAATCATTAACAGAACACGGCTATATTTTATGGAGTTTATTGGAAAAAAAGGGTGTATTTCACCGAATTCCCAATGATTATAGGTATATTACTATATATTCACTAGACGCCAAACAATATAAACTGAAAGATAATATTAAAAAAAACATAAAAACTGCTACGATTTACTCTATTGAAGATATCGAATCTATTGATTTTACAGAGTATAGTAGAATAAAATATATATATACTATTCCAGAAAGTGAATCCGTAGAAACTGTGAGGAAAACGATAGAAAGTAAAACAAAAATAATTAAATGGAATGAGCAGAAAATATTAATAGCAAATGATGAAAATAATAATAATAGTATAGAGAATAATCTAAATAGTCTAGATACATTTATACCATACCTTAAAACTAAACACAATGAAGATAGTAAAAATTATGAATTTATACTGGATAAAATAAAAGAGTTAATAACTAATAATAAAACTATAAATACAAATACGCCGTGGTGTTTTAATAAACTAATCGTTAATAATTTCCAAATATACAAAGGAGAACACATTTTGTTAGATCTAGAAAATCAGCCTAAACACACCATTATATCTATTTTGGGTGAAAACGGTCACGGCAAAAGTACAATATTACGAGCTTTAGGTTATACTATATGGAGTAAAGATATCGCACCATTGGAAACATATATTAATAATACCTCTTCGTCTACATCGTGCACACTAGAATTTACCTATAATGATTTAACCTATCAAATAATACGAAAATTAGAAAAGGGTAAAAAACAGCCAAAGGAATCTATCACATTAAGTGTTTGGGAAAATGACCAATGGATCGATAAATCCGACTCATTTAAAAAGCAGACTGAAAACAAGATTAAGGCTATTTTTGGTGAAAGGGACGATGCTAAAACAACCTGGCTTTCTCACCAAAATTCCTCCACACACTTTCTAAATGATAATAATAATGTTGCTATTCTAAGTCGTTTAATTGGTATAGACATTTATGATAATGAATATCGAATAGAAAAAGATCGAATGAAAAAACTGGATAAAGAACTCCTAAAAATAAATACAAGTCTAGACGATTTACAAGAATTAACTGGTGAAAATAATGATCAAACTATATTGGAACAACTCGAAGAAAAGTTATCTACATTGGAAATAGAGAAGAAAAATATACAAACTATTGTAGAATTAGAAAATAATAAAAAACAATATGGGACTAGAGAAAACTATGATAATTGGACACTATCTAAATCTAATAAAGAAAAGCACTGTGATACATTAAAATTAGAGCTTAATAATATAGACCCCATTGATTATAATAATCAGATAACAGACTATAATCAAAAAATAAAATCTCTAACAAACCAAAAAAATCAATCATATAAACAAATGATTCCAACTAATAACAGTAAATCTAACCTATTAAAAGAGTTAGAAACTAATAATAACCTATTAATTAAACAAAAAAAACAAGCTATACATTTAGAAGAACTGTTGAGTAAATTACACTGTATACCTGAATCAGAGTATGAGTCATCTATATCAAACTATACAACAAGTGAAAATACTATAAAAAATGAAGATATTAACATTAATAAAAAACAACAGTTAGAATTAGAATTTAAAACCATGTTTCAAAAAATAGATAGTAAAAAGAAAAATAAACTAGTGGGTGAACTTAAAACATTAAACAAACAGTTGGAAACTATGAATACTACAATTAGTGAAAATAAAGGTATTCTTAGTGACTTTGACCCCAAACTATATACAAAATCTAAAAAAGACTTGGAAAAAACTGAAAAAAAATTACAAACCCTGAATATAAAAGAGCAAAAACATAGAGAAAAAATTCTACATTCTGAAAATAATATTAAAACTATTGATTATGACTTTTCGGAGATTACCAAAAATATTAAACTTTTAGATGAACATGAACTAAATATTAAAACGAAACAGGATGAAAATAAAACTTTTAATACTATTGTTAAACAAAATCAAAAAGATTTAGATAAATTTAATAAACTGACATTTAATACAGAGTGTGAATGCTGTATTGCAAATCGACAGCATTATAAAATAGATACATATGAAGATAATGTACTAAACTATACATCTCGTATTAAAATTAATAATGAAAATATCGCAGATTTTACCGAAACTATATCTAATTTAATTATGTTTAGAGATATATACCAAGATTATAACAATAACACTATTATACAAGAGAATATACATAGTTATACAGAACAATTAGAAGATATTGTTAATAATAAAAATGATACGGTCGAGTTTTTACAAACATTACAAGACACTATTATCAAATATAAGAATCAAGAAACCACGGATACCGAAAATCGCCAACTTATTAAAACAAAAACATCTATTAATACTAAAATAGATAAAAAACAATTAGACTTAGATAACCATAATATATTGGATAAACAGGTAGCAGATATTAAATCGAATCGTGATACTATTAAACTTATGGATCAAACCTTGTACCTTAAAACTATCGAAGATATGAAACATCACAAATCCATTATAGATAACTATAAAGAACGTGACGCTATCCATAAAACCTGTTTAGAAAATGAAACTAAAATTAATAGCACTATGCAATTAATAGATAGTATTTCGAGGGATATTAATACTATAGAACGAAATACTGCGATTGAAATAGAAATACAAGAAATCGATAAAAATAGGGACAGTTATACCAAAAAATTACAAAACCTTATTACCGACTATAATAATATGACTCTATTATTGGAGGAAATAGAGTCGTTAAATGAACGTATATCAAACTTTAAAAATTATGATCATTCTATAGTTTTAAAAAATAAAGAAACTATAGAAAAATTAGATAGAGATTTGCGAATAACGGAGGGGGAAAAGGGTAAATTAATGGAGTCTATCGACCGATTCTTAAAAAATAAAACCCGATTGGATACATTAGTTGCCGATAAAACATCCCTTACTAATAACATCTCACTACTTAATGCTTATATCGATGTACTGGACCCACATAAAGGTTATCCACAAAATCTAATTGATAAAAACTTGCTATGTCTAAGTAATATGGTCAATCAATTTGTCAAATTCGCCGGATTTAACTACACCACTACATTTAAACGCCCCTTTAAAAAAGCTGGAACAACCAGTCAAAAAAATAAATTAGTTATTACTCATTTAAAAAATAATCAAGAATTCTCAGCATTATCTGGTGCGGAAGAATTCACATTTAATCTGGCGACATTAACCACTCTGTCGCATATATCCAATATTGCCAATTCGCCTATACTGGCTATAGATGAAGGGTTTTCGTGTTTAGATGAGAAACATATTGGGGATTTAGAACCTATCCTGGATCATCTTAAAAAATACTACCATTATATTATAAATATTAGCCATATTCCTAAAGTTCACGAACATTCTGATATTATTAAAAAATGTGTTGATGGGACTATTCAGTAGAATTTACAATAAATAGAAAAATTGTAAAACCATTTTTTTTTTTTAATATTATTTTCCTATATCAATCGGAAAGTGTCGCCGCCGCAAGTTCCGCTTCTAACTCAGACTGTCGCTGTGCACTGGCTTGGGCCTGTTTCATACTTACCTCGTTCTGGATCCGTATTTTGTCTTGGATTTCTTGGATCTTCCGTTCTCTAACAAGTAGGTCAACTTCTTTCTGGAGAGTCTCCTGAGTCATAATATGCGCAACCATCTCCTTAGATGCTAGTTCCGCCTCCTCACAAGATTGCAGGTAATCCCTATTGGCTTTTTCCAACACTGCTGATGCTCGTTCACTCGTTGTTTTAGTTTCGGCTTCCTTAGCAATGGACTTGGTTGTCGCTACTTTATGTTTCTCCAAGTTCATCATTGCAATTTCAAGTGGGTCTGCTACTTGGTTGGGTAATACTGTATCTGGGGATGGTGGTGGGTGACTTTTTATCCACACTTCATTGAAGGCCCATCCATTTTGGATTAGTTGGTGGTGCCGCGTGGACAGCACTGGACACGGTTCCCTGTACCCTGTATAAGAAATGTTCCAAAGAGGCCCAATGCCTACCCCATTATCATAATATTGGTAAGTCAAAGGCCCCTTGGGTCTACCATTGTCTTTTTCCGCGAACGGATGTAAATGGATGGATACGGACGGAAACTCTGGGCTATGAACAGAAACACGATTAAATTTTAATATTAAATCCATTATAACTCTCCTAAAACACTGATCTGATTTGATCTGACCGCTTCGAATTTCCAATGAAGGCAGACAGCCATCCAGGTTAGAGGTGTCACACGCTGGGTCTGGCGATGGTTGGCGTAGCCAACCATTGTACCACAAAGACATTCTGATTTCGCAGGCTTTCGGCGCACTTGTTGCGAAATCTCCCTTTTCCTCCCGTTCACGTGCAACGGCGCGCCAATGATCGTAATGTTCAAAGACGCCGAAAACCGCGCTCACCAGCCGGGATCGGGTGGCGGTGCTAAATGGACCCCCTTGCGGTATCGACACAAGATCATGAATATCCAGCCTATCAACATTGTACTTCTTGAGATGGAGTTCGAGTGCAGACAACGTCATTTCAGGCGAAGTGACATAACTGTGAGAAGAAGAATCGTGCTCCATGGTAATGATTGTTATCCCATCCTCATAAATATTCCCTACCATCAAATTTTTAAAACCCCTTTATAAATTATTCTATAAAATGGTAAAAATTATGTTTTTTTTATTCACAATTACTAAATATTACCAATAATATAGTATCAATAAGAAAGTGTCGCTGCAAGTTCCGCTTCTAACTCAGACTGTCGCTGGGCACTGGCTTGGGCCTGTTTAAGACTTACCTCGTTCTGGATCCTTATCTTGTCTTGGATTTCTTGGATCCTCCGTTCTCTAACAAGTTGGTCAACTTCTTTCTGGAGAGTCTCTTGAGTCATAATATGCTCAACCATCTCCTTAGATGCTAGTTCCGCCGCCTCACAAGATTGCAAGTAATCCCTATTGGCTTTTTCCAAAACAACTGATGCTCGTTCACTCGTTGTTTTGGTTTCAGCCTCCTTAGCAATAGACTTGGTTGTCGCTACTTTATGTTTCTCCAAGTTCAACATTGCAAGTTGGAGTTGATCCGTTGGCATACCCCGACCGTCATCTGGAACACAGGAGACACTTGGGTACCACTCTCTGTAGGCTGCTTCGCACGTTCTACCTGTGTCATAAGTTTTGATGTTGATGGTTGGCATTTTATAAATGATTACCCATCATATCTAATAAATAAATTATCAAATTTTTTGTACCATTTTATAAATTCTTCTATAAAATAGTTCAAAATTATTAAGTATCGTTTTTAAAATTGATTACCATAAATGTCATATACATATCTGTAATAAATCAAGAACAACCTATTAATAAAGTATATAAATATAATAATAAACATAATTGTAAGATAAAATAATTTCTATACATTTAAAGCATATCACTAATGCGGTAGAGCGTGTGATAGACACATTGTTAATATACCTGCTATACTATTTAATATATGCTGTATACCTATTCCAAAATGTCATTTTATATAAGGAGAATTCTATAAAGACCTACAAAAATTTGATTTTTTATGTTCTAATATAATTAACATTGTAATCTCAAACATGACTTCCATTACAACCAAACAACAAGACCTACAACACCGGAAATTTGCCAGGAAGGAGATTGAGATGATATTTACCCAGTTGCATCGAAATGAGTGTCAGCCTCCAGTTTTAAAAGATGGAACTCACGTCAGTAAAATGACGCTAGACCAGGTGATGAATTTGCGGGCGCTCAAGCCGTTAAATAATACGCATAAAGATGAAATATCTATGTATAAAGTGTGGAGGAAATGGTGTTTTCAACTACTGGGTGGCGAATCCTCATTACGCAGTAGAGCTTGGAGTGAAATCAGAAATAGCAAAAATAAAGGCACAGTTATTTCTACGAATCCTGTGGGAGTGACCTCCGTACAAGTTAATGTGACCTCGAGACAAGTAGGGACTAAATCGGTACAGGTTGATGTGGGAGATGAACAAGTTGGTATGACCTATGTACAAATGGATGCCCCCTCTAGACAAGTTAATGTTCTAGGTGCTGTAGGGAGGACAACCCAGGTACACGTTGATACATTATGTCCACGGGGTGGTGTAGGTGTTAGCGGGCTTGTGGGTTCTCGTGGCGGACTGACCCATATCAACGATAAATGTAGCTCATTCGGGTGTAACAGCACTAAACATACTACATCCGACCTATGCGTTATACATATGTGCGTAGTGCGCCCAATCGAACCGCCAAAGACATCGCTAGTCCCAGGACAAGAACCTAATTGGGATGCTTGTTTTAAACCACGTGTTGGACATGATGTATGGGGACGTTTTAATCCGCGAAATAACTCACCCTTCTAAGACATATGAACTTAACTTGTTGGAACTGGAACTAATATATTGCTTGCTATAAATGATTTTTAATAACTACATTTATTTTATTTTTATTGAATGACAACTATTTACCGTATTTTTCGTTGCTGAAAATTTGTCCCTAGACCCTTAATTATTCAAAAGTTCCACTTCTAAATCTCCCTCGATTGTCTTCTTTAATTTCCCATTATCATAATTACTCTGGAACTCGATGAAATTATTTCTTTTGTTGTCACTCAATATCATCTTATTATCCTCAAAATAACAATCCACTATATTATAACTCATATCTACCATACTTGATATTACTTCTTTTTTCTTTCTTAGTTTCCATTTACCATTTATATACACTATGGCAAACTTCTCTTTTCTATTGGGTATCTTCACATTGTGATTTTCTGGATGGTTGGGGTTTAAATGTATATCTTTTAATAACGTCAACACTGATCCACACGGTATCTTTAATAAACTGGTCAAATACCCTTCTGTTAAATAATCTAAATTCTCATTACCATAATTATTTATTATTATGTTTTGTTGTAACATATTATTATTAGTTGTAACATTACCAACTTTATCAAGTAACTTCTCAATCTCTTTTCGCATTCCTTTTTTTTCTCGTTTTATTAATTCATTCTCTTTTTGAATATCTTTCTTTTCTTGTTTTATTATTTCTATATATTCTAATAATTTTATATCATTGGATTGTTTATCTTCTGAAATAGTCGATACTAATAATGATTTAGGTTCTTTAATTAAACAACAACACCCTAATTCATGTCTATGGCGTGATTGTCTATGTTTAAATATTTTAGAACAAAATCTACATTTATAATTTTCAATGCTTACATCCATGCTTACATTTGGGCTTCCAATGCTTACATCCATGCTTACATTTGGGCTTCCAATGCTTACATTTGGGCTTCCAATGCTTACATCCATGCTTACATTTTGGCTTCCAATGCTTACATTTTTGATTAATTTTTTATTTTGATTAATTTTTTCTTTCAGAACCTTAATATCTATATCTTTTACTATAGGTTTACAAATATTCTTCCTGTTTAAATGACTTTTAAGATTACTTTTATATAGCGAGCAATACCCACATCTTTCACAATTAAACATTATATTATAATATGTTTAGGTTTTATTTTTAAGTAATTCATTAAATTAATCTATTTAAATCTCCTCTCATTAATTTTTACTGTAATGAGACAGATGTCTATAGGATATGTTCATTAATTTTTTAATCATTTATTAACATTTTTGATTAATTAATTCATTAATTTAATCATTAAATTAATGATTTTTTTTCGGGGGGGGATTTTTATTTTTAGTGGAAAGTGTTTGAAATAACAAAAGTTTGAAAAACTTTTTCCCGGTGTATGGATTAAAAACCAAATGTTCGGATACTATTTTATAAATACAGTTTTATTTCTATAAATATAATTATTGAAAAGTTCCACTTATTTGATACACCATATTGTTAATTTATTATAAGGAGTATTCTATATTAGAACATAAAATTTGATTTTTTTTATGTTCGGAGATAACTTAAACACTTCATTAATGAACACTTCCATTACAACTCTGGAACAAAACCCATTTACAGAAAGTTTCAGTCAATGGGGACACGTCGGTGCCATGGTAGCGTGGGGTAACAAACAAGAGCGTGTTCGAATCACACGCGTATGGGAATTAAATAAAAATATGGTCATTATTCTCAAAGATTCGCGATTAACTGAAGAAGTTGTTCCAATGGATCAACTCTATCCACTCTTTTGTGAAGTATGTCAAAATCATTCATTTAGGGGTCTTGTTCTATGCAACGACCCTTTATTGCGAAAAAAAGGATGTGAACACCGCCAATGTCCAAAATGTATGGAAAAATATAAAAATAAATGTGGATTTGGATGCACCGCTACTGAAAACTCTAATTCCACGTCAAACAAGCATATAGTACCAATTAAAAAAACACGTGGTAAAGCATTTCTTTTGCCGTCGCAACTGGGAAAACATGAATATACACTCAGTCCCGATGGCGGAAGTAGAATGAGCATTGGACAATTATTAGAATGTATCTTAAGAGAATCTAATGGAGAATCTGGAGAATCTAATGGATAATGGAACAAAATTAGTGTATTTGTATTAATTAATAATCCAATTGATCATTATTACTATATGTCTTCTATAAGGATTTAATTATTCAAAAGTTCCACTTCTAAATCTCCCTCAATTCCCTTCTTTAATTTTCCATTATCATAATTAGTTTGAAACTCTATAAAATTATTTCTTTTGGTGTCACTCAATATCATCTTATTATCCTCAAAATAACAATCCACTATATTATAACTCATATCTACCATATTTGATATAACGTCTTTTTTATTTCTTAGTTTCCATTCATATAAACTATAGCAAACTTCTCTTTTCTATTTGGTATCTTGACATTGTGATTTTCTGGATGGTTCGCGTTAAAATGTATATCTTTTAATAACGTTAAAACTGTTCCACAAGATATCTTTAATAAACTGGTCAAATACCCTTCTGTTAAATTCTCATTACCATAATTATTTATTATTATGTTTTGTTGTAACTTGTCCCGATTATATTAAAGGTACAATATGGTATCGTATCATTTACAAAATAAATGAAATTATATAACTTCTAAAATAAAATAACACTAATGGATAAATACTTATTATAAAAGTTAATAATGATATGTATAATGTTGGATTAACAATTATTTTCTCCTGAGGCATTTTAATATTCTCAATATCATCTATTTTATAAAATTCATTTTGTAACCATATTCTAAATTCATTAGAGGTGTTTGGAACTTTGTCTATTGGATAATTTTTATTATATATCATAACATTATTTGGGAAAGCAATACTTCCACTATTATTTAAAATTTTTCCATTTTTATCAAAGTATACAATTATGGAAACAGTCACATATTTTACATCACTTGCCTGAATAAGGTTAAATGCACCAGACGATTTAGGTATAATAGCATATTTTGACATTTTTATTGAATTTTTTTTGGCATAAGATAATGATTCTTTATATGTTTGTGTAGTTAATCTAGTTCCTTCTGGATATATTATAATCGATTTTTGTGTTTTATGGTTTTTTAATAATTTTATGTCGTTTTTGTTTCTATACAAAATAGGGAAATTCATTATTTTACACCACCAACCAACACCTGGAATATAACTTACTTGATGTTTTAAACAAAATTCAAATATATTGTTATAATAAATTTGAGTAATAAATGATATTAAAATATCATACATAGACTGATGATTATGTAATATAATTGTTTTTTCTAATTTATAATCATTTTTTATAAATATGTTTGTATTCAGTAATTTACATATTATATAATTAAAATAACAAAACGATAAATATAATTGTTCTTTATTTATTACTAAAATAACGGGAGTTTGTACTATACTATAATACACACTTAAAATTATCCATAATATCTGTTTTAATATTGTATTCATTATTATATATATCATATCTTTATTATTAATATAATACGAACTCCATTACATATAACTTAACACATATTAACACGTAAATAAATTTGAATTATTTAATATTATTGTTAAATAATTCAAATGAATATTATAGATTATAAATTATTACAAAAGTTCCACTTATTTGATATACCATATTGTTAATTTATTATAACGAACAAAATTAGTGTATTTCTATAAATATAAGGATTTAATTATTCAAAAGTTCCACTTCTAAATCCCCCTCAATTCCCTTCTTTAATTTTCCATTATCATAATTAGTTTGAAACTCTATAAAATTATTTCTTTTAGTGTCATTCAATATCATCTTATTATCCTCAAAATAACAATCCACTATATTATAACTCATATCTACCATACTTGATATAACGTCTTTTTTATTTCTTAATTTCCATTCACCATTCATATAAACTATAGCAAACTTCTCTTTTCTATTGGGTATCTTCACATTGTGATTTTCTGGATGATTGGCGTTAAAATGTATATCTTTTAATAACGTTAACACTGAACCACAAGGTATCTTTAATAAACTGGTCAAATACCCTTCTGTTAAATAATCTAAATTCTCATTACCATAATTATTTATTATTATGTTTTGTTGTAACATATTATTATTAGTTGTAACATTACCAACTTTATCAATTAGTTTTTCAATCTCTTTTCCCATCGCTTTCTTCTCCTTTTTTATTAATTCATTCTCTTTTCCCATAGCTTTCTTCTCCTTTTTTATTAATTTGTTCTCTTTCAGCATATCCTTCTTCTCTCTTTTTATTAATTTATTCTCTTTCTCTATTACTTTTATATATTCTGATAATTTAGCCTCATTGTCTTTGGATTCATCAATTGTTAAAGATACAGTTTCATTTTTTCTTTTTTTAATACATTTTTTCATATGTCTATTCATATGAGAATTATTTGAATAATACTTATTACAATATTTACATTTATGATCCATGTTGGGTCCATTTGGGTCCATTTGGGTCCATTTTGGGTCCATTTGGGTCCATTTGGGTCCATTTTGGGTCCATTTTGGTCCATTTTTGGTCCATTTTG
>Ga0206123_10003592_pt1 | contig 12701 bp, 8 predicted proteins | sample Helgoland_Spring_2_FD_160086 | JGI IMG/M metagenome (GOLD analysis project Ga0206123, IMG submission 160086) | Pelagic subsurface seawater microbial communities from Kabeltonne, Helgoland, North Sea - Helgoland_Spring_Bloom_20160316_1 | ecosystem: Environmental > Aquatic > Marine > Epipelagic ... | reverse complement strand
GAAATCCAAGCGGTGACGAGACGCGTGAAAGATTTGTCCTGGCAAGTTTCCATGTACTCCGATCAAGAAAAAGTCGAGGGGACGGCGACTCCAGGGAAGAAAGCCGGGTTAGCGGCGATGTTTGGTGGAGGTGGCGGTGGTGGCGGATTGGCGAATTTGAAAGGCAAAAGGAGACAGTTTGTCGTCGTGTATTTAGGTGTTCTTCATCTCCTCGTGTACGTTGCATTTTTACACGGTGCATTTAGCGCGCATAAAGCAGTCACCGGATGTAGAAGATTTTAGAAGATGATCGCTATATTATCAAAGACCATTGTAGGTAGCCATTAGCAGCGGAACGTTTTGATTTTACATGTTATTACACTATCTTGATTACTACGTGTGAAATTTGATGGATTGTAGAGAATGAAAGAATTCCCTCAGCGCTTCCAAAGTGTTCGTTTTAACGTTTACGCATCCCTTCACGTCTAGAACCTTCAAAGTTTTTGTCTCTTTTTGTCCTATTTGCAAACTCTGGATGAGCTTTTCCGTGATATTCCTGTTCCCGTGTACGGACAAGAGCTCCAAATGACGACAGTTCTCCGCGACGTGACAAATACCTTCCGACCTCAGACTCCCGCACCAAGAGAAATTCGCGTACCTCAGCGTCTTCGGTAATTTGAATAAAGTCACATCAGTCAGCTTGTTGAAACCGCACGCATCAAAAAACTTCAAATTCGTGAGACCGTCTATCTTTTCGAATGATTTGTTCGTCAGTTGACTGTTGGCGTATAACGAAAGAAACTCGAGTTCTCGACATCCCTCTACGACGAGCGCCACGCTCGCGTCCGTCATCTTAGGCACTCTCGTGAGATCTAAATATCTTAATTTTCTACACTTACTAATCTCTCGAACGCCTTCATCGTCCAGTTGCACGCACCCGCTCAAATTCAACACCTTTAAGTTCTCGTGACAAAAGCGACACACCGAGAGCACGCCTTTGCTCGTTATTTTCGTATTCCAGAAGAGTTCAAGGCACTCCAACTTGTTCTCTAAATACTCGCTCACACTCATCAACCCGAGATTCCCAAACTGCCGAACGCGTTCGTCTCCAGACCCGGCCGCGTTTAAGTTCACTCGCGTACAACTTGTCGCATATTTTCTCGCGATTTTCGAGACGGTTTCGTCGTCCACGCCTTTCGCCAACTCCAACTGCACCGCCTGTATTATAACTGTATTCTTAGAATCATCATCATCATCATCATCGAGAAATGCATCATCAATCTTCGCCTTTGCGTTTGGACAGTCTCTCAAATATAAAACGGTTCGATCGTTTTTCTCGTATTCTCTCAGTCTCACTATTTCCTCGCTCAAACCGTACGTCGTCTCTTTCGAGCCTTCGTCGTAACAACCCATGATTGAAAACGATGATAAAATGATGATGATGATGAAATGTGTGATTTTTAAAGTTTTGTGTCACCCCCCCAAAAAAACAACAAAAAAGACAGACAAAGAAAGGACAAAAATGCATCCCTGAAAAATTGTTTTCTCCGAGAGAGACAGAGAGAAAATACGAGAAACGAAAAGACAGCAAACAGCACAAAAATAAAATATCTCTCTAGAGGATAAATAAGATGAGTTGTTTTCTAAACATGGTGACGTCTTCGGACGTCATCGTGCCCAGAAGAGAAGAACAGCAACATCAGCATCATCATCATCAGTATTATAACGGTGGCGAGTACGGAGGGGCGATGATGACGACGAGTGTAGCGCCTCGAATACGGGTTGAAATCGCGAACGGGATTCGGAAAGGCGAGAAGTTCATCACCGAACTGAACGGATGCGAACGGGTTCGAGATTTCGTGTCCATGAAGTTATGCAAGAACGAATATTTGCGAGGAAAAGAGGTGAAAGTGTACTTGGACGAGTACGAGTTGTTAGGGGACACGAGCGTGGACGTGTTAGGGCACGAAGATAAAATATTCGTGGTCGTTTGCGACGACGAGGGTGACGAGATGGAAGAGGAGGAAGAAGTCGACGACGGTTTTGCTCGAGTACGAGCCGAGTTGGAGAAGCGCGAAGAGAAGAAGAAGAAGAAGAAGAAGACAACATTAAATATGAAAAAGGAGACGAATAATCGAGGGACGCGCATTGTAAATCAACAACACGAACGAAAGCAGAAGAAAAATAATCTCGAACACTCGCTGCGGATGGCGCCGACGATGGTAACGATGAAAAAGGTGCAGAAGAAGATGGCGACGGTTCCATCGAAAAAGGACGAGCGTCCGAGACTTGCCGCGCAGGTGGTCTACGCGTCGAGTTCCGAGGAGGACGATGACGACGGTGACTCGCACGGATTAGAAGAGTTATCGTCCGACGAAGACGGGGGAGATCCGGAGTTTTTTGTACGAAACGTGGGTGTGCAGAAAAGCTCACGTTCGTTAAGGAAGAATGGCACGCCAAATTCGAAAGAGAAGAGAGCTGAATTACCGAAGAAAAAGAATTGGCAGTCGCGCTTATTACGAAATGCAGAGAAACCAGATTGGATGTGCAGAGGAGCCGGGTTCAAGTGGTCTTGCACAGAGAAGAAAGCGCCGGGGAAATCGGTTTGCGAAAAGCATTCGAGGATGCCGAAGTGGTCCAAAGCTCCTGTCGCCCCACCACCACCGCCCGCAAAAAAAGCTGGGAAAACGCTCGAAAAGCTGGAAAACGCTCGAAAAGCTGCCGCTTCGAGTGCGCTTACTTGCGAGAAATGCGGCAAGGTTTGTAAAGGTCAAGGTCCTCTGACGATGCACGTGCGATCGTGTAAAGGCAGCGACTCGAGTATCGCCGCGTCGCCAGCCGCCGATGAAACGAAGAAAGGTGGGCAACCTCCCTTGTTGAGAGGAAAGCGCGTTCCCATCAAATTGCTTCGAAAATGCGCGAGAAATGGCGGCGTGAAATCAATATTAGCAGAGCTTGTGGTGAACTACCGCATTGGTGCGCGCTCAAATGTGCCTGTGACTGCGATGGTACCAGCACAAACCCCGGTCGCGACGGCGATTGCGCCTATCCTAGCATCAGTCGCAGATGCCGACAAAAAGCTAAGTGATTTGATGGCCATCGCGAAGAAGAAAGCTGAAGATACGAAAAAGCGTCTGGAACACGAGCTACGAGTTGAGGGAGAAAAACTCGAAAAGGCGAGAGAAAAACTCGAAAAGGCGAAAAAAGAGGAACTGGAAGAACGGAAACGCCTGGAAGCGTTAAAGAGTAAAGCCGAAATCGAGCGATTAGAAGCTGCGAGAAAGATGGAGGAGGAAAAAGAAAAGCGAAAAGCAGAGGAAGAGCGAAGAGTCGCCGCAGAGGCGGAAGCGAAAAGAGTCGAACGCGTACGAGTCGAAGAAGCCTTGAAGATGAAAGCCGAGCAAGAAAAGAAGGCAGCGGCTGAGCGCGAGAAAGTAGAAGCAGCTAGACAAAAACAAATTGAAGAGGCGCGATTAGAAGCTGCGAGAAAGATGGAGGAAGAGGTTCGATTGCAAGCTGCTAAGAAGAAAATGGCAGAGGAGGAAGAAAAAAGGCGCCAAGAAGAGCACGAGAAACTTGAAAAAGAGAAGAAAGTGAATGATGAAGCTCGCCGCGGTAGGAGCAAGGACGCCACCGTCGAAAGACAAGAAAAGGAGGTTGAAGAAGTTACGCCTTTGATGAAATCGAGCATCGTGCTGAAACCGGGCGAAGTTGCTTGCGGTGCACCCACGAACAAGCAAGTTATGTGCCCGGATCCTGCAAAAACCTGTCCATGGCACATCCACGGAGACGGCGATGACAAGGATGACCAAGTTCATCACAATCGTCGTCATCTTCTCACTTCGGGCGATATCGGTCCTTCGCTGAAGGGAAAGTGGATATCAGTCTTATGGCCAGATACCGGAGAATGGTTCGACGGTGAAATTTTGAATATGAACAACTCCACCGCGAAATTGTGGTACCCAGCGGACGACATCGACGATGCCACGCTCGGTGAAAGGGAAGATATCAATTTAGAGGAGGCTATTGAAGGCAACGAAATATCTTGGCCGCTGGTAGCAAGAAAGCCTTTGACTTTGCAAGCCAAGTTGGTCGACGAAACGTCTTCCCTTGATATATTGAGAGACTACATTACTTCTTGTGGCGGAAAATTAGAAGGCAACTGGTCCGTGCAAGTTAAAGTGCGTCAGAGCGGCCAGTCTGCGTTAACTGGACACGTCGATCACTACTTCTTTTCGCCAGAGGGGAAAAAATATCGCTCGAAAGTTGAAGTCGCGCGCGCTCTGAACGTCCCAAAGCTTCCGAAATCAGCGAAGAAGAGAAAGGTAGTGTACAATAAAGACGACGACATCGGCACTCCGCCGCCAAAGAATCGCAAAGAAACGCATTCACAACGACTGTCGGATAAAACAGCAGCAGCAGCAGTAGCAGCAGCCACAACAGCAGCAACTCCGTACGGGTACGGGTCCCCGGAGGCCTCTCCCGACTATTTTCTTCAACGAAGCTTCGATGGTGAAAACGAGACGAACCTCAGCGACTCGTTTTTGACGAATACTACTAATATTAATACCATCATCACCGACGCGATCACCAACGTCGACGAGAAGATACACCAACAACAGGGAGAAGAATATAATAACAGAAACACTACCGACAGAGACGACAGCGCCTCGTCTCCGTTGCCGCCGCTGTTTAAGAATAAAAGCGGCGAGAGGATGGAGTTAACCGTGCACCAAAACGACGGATGGATGTAGGTGTACGCGCGCACGCACGCGCACGCTAGCGCGAGAGAGAAAGAGAGAGAGAGAGAGAAACGAGAGAGTCATAAGAAAACTTTGTACAAATAATAATAACTTGTGGTAGTACTACTGCGGTATATGCGCTCGAAGAATTTATTATTGAAACATAAGTGTCTTTGCATTCCGCCATAAAATATCTTGAATCTCCCCTCGGGGAAAACGAATCGAGGCACCATGAACACATTTTTACCGGCGAACATGTTGACGAACAAAGATAAAGTCATCTCTCTTCGAGACGATACCGTTAAAGTCTCCGACGAAAACGCTGATAGAACGACGATGGTAAGACCTCCTTCTTCCTCGTATTCCGCGCGAGTTAAAGTGCATATTAAGCCACTGGGTATCAAGTTCGTTGAGAAGATCGATTCGTCTGCGTGTCCAACCATACGCGACTTTGTCGAGCGACAGCTGTGGAAAGTCCAGGAAATACGAGGGAAGGAAATAAAGATATACGTGGAAGAAGAGGGAAACGAAGAGGAAGGGTACGAGTTGTTCGGCGACACGGAAACCTGCGTTTTAAAACCGGACGAATTGTTGACGGTGAAACTCGTCTCGGACGACACCAAAAAGCAGAAGAAGGCGAAAACAGTCGAGAGAACGCGAAAAACGAAGAAAGTAACGTCGACGACGCGGATGGTAGATTTCTATGAGGAAGGGAAGAAAAAGCGTAAAAAGGGCGAGGAAGAAAACGCTGAGAAGGATTCGTCGAGCGAGGACGAGGACGGAGAGAATGAGTCGATTCTGAAACACCAAATCGTTCACTCCGCAATAGTCAGAGCGGGTGCAAAGGGTATACACGCAAAGGATCTCTCTGAAAGAGAGAAGGTCAAGTTGAATACTGTGCGTGCAGTCCAGCTAAAAGGCATGCAAGAAGGCATTTACAAACGGGTCTCGCCTGGCACGTATGCGATTACGTCGAAAGGAAGTGAGAAGGTGATTAAAAAGATGAAGAACTCTCCTAACTCTGTGCTCACAATCTCGACACCGACGAATGCGAAAAATTTTACCACGATAAAGTCGCCGCTCACGACTCAAAGAAAACTTCTCACGACTGACGACATATCGTCTCGATTGACGGGAAAGATGATTTCTGTAAAATTTGAAGATCCGCCCGAGTGGTTTGTTGCAACCGTACTATCATTCGATGTGATCGAGCAAAAATCTTCGCTGTTTTACCAAGACGGCGATCGAGAGCTTTTGAACATGGCAAAAGCGTGTCGTAAAGGCCAACTTTCGTGGGTAGTGCACGGCGACAACGGCACGTCTAAAACTCATTACCGTTTACCCCCTCCCTCTCCAATTACGGATTCTGAAAAAGCTCAGCGCGCACTCGAGAGGTTACGTAGCTACATCAAATCTTTAAACGGTACTTTGCCCGAAGGATGGAACGACGTTGACATCCACTACTATCGCAACGGCGTTTCAGAAAATTACTTTATTTCACCAGAGGGCAAGAAATATAAAGGACCTCGGGCAGTAGCAAAAGCTTTGAACCTGCTATGAGCGCACGCAAAAAAGGAGAAGTAATGTACCACCACTAGTAATTCTAGACTTTCGTAGAGAAAGGCGCATTTTAAAAGAGAATACCACTTGCTAAATACACATACGCTACGTTTCATGGCTAAATTATGCTATTATTATCATCATCTAATTGCGAACTTCTCTTTTACTCTCATCATCATCATCATCACTTGGAGGCTTTTTTTGATTTTTTCTCCTTCTTCTCTTTCTTTTCCTTCTTTTTCTTCGAGACAGAATCCGTGGAAGACATGCTCTGAGAGTTCTTGGTTTTAAACCCGAGCGTCGGCTGCAAAGCGTCTGCAAAAGAATCGATCGAGTTTGGATCTTTCACTTCCTCGTACTCGAAAGCTTTCGCCAGTTGGTCGATCTCCTCTTCGTCGTCGTCTTTGCCGCCACTTTTCAAACCAGCACTCGTGGCTATTTCTTCGCGTTGTCTTCTCAACCGCACCTCTTCGGCATCTTTCGCCTTATCGGCGGGCGTCTTCACTAATTTGGAGCCTCCAAAGAACGGGTCCGTTTTTGGAACGGTTCGAATAAACTCCGCGCTCGTTGGCGAACTCACTTTCTTCGTCTTCTCATCATCGTCATCGTCGTCGTCGTCTGAATCGTCCCATCCATCCATACGAATCGCAGTGGACTTTTTCGGCGTTCCGTCTTCGTCCCAGTCTCTTCCGTTTCGATCATTATCGCTATCGTCGTCGTCGTCGTCGTCGAAAAAGTCGTCTTTGCCTCCATTCTTCTTTTCCGCCGCGTCCAAAATGAGCTTTTCCATCGCGCCGAGCGGTTCTTCAATTTGCTTCCCGCCGACGGCGTTTACTTTTCCGCCGGGCAAATGCGAAAACTGTGGCAACACCTTCACCTTCAATTCCTCTTCGGTCGATTCTTTGAAGTTTGAGTTTTTCTGTTTACCCTCTCCGGCTAAACCAAGCGTCGCAAACTGTTTAGCGTTCTTCGCGAGATTTTCGGCAAGCTCCGCGGGCGTTTGAGCAGCGACAGCTGAAACGCCAGCGTACGCCGACGATATCGCCGCCGACGCTAAAACCAATGGAACTTCACCAATCTTTGTGTTTGATAGCTTCGCAAACGTAAGCGCGTCTTCATCTTTATCCTTGTTACTACCACCACCACCACCACCGCCGCTAAAACTACTTTGCTTTCGCACCGTCGCAGGCGCCGCGACTCCCGCCGAAGGTGCTTCACCACCCCCGACGTTACCTCGTTCATGCGCCATCTTCGCCTCGTGAGAATCTTCAATCTTTCTCTGATGTTGCTCGTACGAGCCCGACGTTTTCATCGTCCTCAACGCCTCTTGCGCTTGAACTATGTGCGACGTATTCTGTTTCAACTGACTCTCCAAATTCGTGCGTTTCAAACACAAAAACGGGACGTGTAAAAACGTGCTCAACGCTTTCAACCCGAAATTATTCAACATGCTCGTCTCAAATACAAACGGTCGGATTGGCCTGGTCTCAGAAAACAATCTCGCCACTTCCTGCTCGACGTCGTCTATGTGCAAAATCCTCTTCGACGCTGGGTAATCTCTAAAATTCAAGCAAATCGCCACCGGCAAATGCGTCGGTACTTTCTCAATCTCCCTCAACACGTACTCGTACGTCCACTTTTTACTCGGATCTACGCAAAATATAGCCGCGTGTGCGTTTGAATACACATAAATCATAGTCGCGTCCAGCGGAAACGTGTGCGCGCCTTCTTCGATCCCTCCGTTGGCCTCGCCAACCGGCCCGTTCATCAAAGCCGCCCTATGCGCCAACGTCAAACTCTCCGAAATTTTCCTCGCGTTCGCTTTATCCACCACGTCCCACACTTCCAACATGATTTCGTCTCGTAAAGATCCTTTCGCTTTCCACTCCACGTGCGCGGTTTTTATCTCGTTCGTCGGCTGGTACTCGGAGATGAAATCGCCTCCTCGCAATCTTCTCAACAAGGCGGTTTTCCCAGTGGCGGAATCGCCTCTCAAAACGACTTTCACGTTGTACTTCTCTCCGGTTTTTTTAAATCTGTTCGCGATGGCTTGGTCCATTTTCGCAATTTGACGTCTGTTTTGTTGTTGTTGTTGAGAAGACGAAGAAGAGCTCATCATCATCGATCCTAAAGGATTCGACGCAAACGCGGACGAAGAATTCGACGATGAGGAGGAGGAGAACGGGGATGAAATCGCAGGAAGCCAGGAGTACCAAGACGTCGAAGGAGAGCTGGTGGAAGCGAGAACATCGTTAGTGTTTCGCTGCTGATGCGTTTCCGGAGTCGACGACGACATCGTGCGTGGAAGGTCGCGTCGTAATTAATATTTGGGTGGAAATTAAATGGAGAATGTGATGCAAAATCCACGAGTACCTAAAATAACACACACACACCGCTATTACGACTTTCTTTCGCAGTTTGCAACAGAAGATGTTTTTTGTCTGCAGTTTTCCAACTCGAGACTCAAATCGTCCAACTCTTTCTCCAACGCTCTTCTTTTTTGTCTGAGCCGCGCGATCTCGTCGTCTTTCGTCTTCTCGGCGTTCGAGAGACGTTCGAAGAAAGACTGTAACCGAGCGACGGCGGTTGCGAGTTCGGCTTTATCTTTTACCAGCTGCGAATCGGTTTCGGATTGGAATTTTTCACACTCGATGAGGCGTTTATTGGCTAAAACGAGTTGTGATTCGAGATCGGAGACGAGTTTGGCGGTTTGCGTGTGTTCGAACGAAGCGCGTTGGAAAAGCAGACGTTCGCTTCGCTCGTCCTCCTCTCCCGTTTTCGTCGGCGACGAAGCGCCTTCTTCCAACTCTTCTTCTTCATCCTTCGCGAAAAGCTTCCCTATCAGAGCATTCACGAGCACATCTCCATCCATCTTCCCTCGCAATTTCTCTTTCTCCTTTTCCATCTGCTCTTGTATCTCTCTCGCGTTCGTTTCCGCTTTCCTTTCCACTTCTTCTTTCAAAACTTGGAGCGTTTTCTCTTTTCTTTGTTCGTTGAACAGTAACCGATCGACTTCCACTCTCAATCGCATTCTCCCGGCTTCGACTTCGATGAAATCGTTCGTCATCTTCGCGTTGAGTTCACGCATAAATTTTAACTCGCGTTCGAGTTCCCTCGTGTGCGCTTCCGAGAGTTTTTCTTCTTCCTTTTTCGCTTTTCTCTCGCGTTCGAGTTCTGCGTTTTTCTCGTCTGCTCTTAAAAGCTGTTCGCGCAAAGCGTTGAGTCGCGAAGGGAGAAACATTTCAGACGACGCGTGTTCGGACGTTTCGTTTTGATGAGCGTTCGATTTCGCGTTCATCTTGGTTCGAGAAGAAAGAGAGCGCAGGAGAGAGAGAATCAGAGTTTCGCGCGCTTAAGTGCTTACGCGTATTTTGTGACGAGACACCCGACTTTGAATTCAATTTTCTATTACATATAAACGCGCGAGGAGGAGGAGAAGGAGGAGAGTTATCACTTCTTCACTAAGTTCTTCGCCAACAGTGGATTATTACTCGCAAACTGACTCAACTTTTGCTTCTCTCGCATCTTCGCCTTCCGCATCTCTTCCTCTTTCACTTGCTCGGGAGTCAACTTCCCGGTGGCTAAATCCTTCGCTTTTTGTGCCTCTTTTAAAGCTTTTTTCTCCGCCATCGCTTTCGCGTCTCTTTCGGCTCTTTGCGCGGGCGTTAACGATTCTTTGTTCCCTTTCGCATTTTTATCGTTGCTGCCTTTCTTGGCGTTCTTTTCGCGAGCGAGGTCGCGAGATAATCCTCGCGCCATTTGACGCGTGATGTGATGTGTGATTTCAAGTGACGAATAAAAAAGAAGTTTCCCCTCAGAATATTCTTGGAAAATAAAAGACGATGATGACGATGATGTTAAGAAGTGCGTCGAGAAGACGCGCCGCTTCTCACTCGTCGTCCTCCGAGTTGTTCTTTTCTCTGGTGAAGAAGAGTTCGTCGTTCACGACGACGGGTTTAAGAGGTGATGTGTATTACGATGTTGATGATGAGAAGAAGAGCGTCAATACCTATTACCCGATGATGATGATGAGAAAAGAGAACAACATTAACGACGCGAAAAGGAGGAGGAGACATGAGAGGATGTTTTCCTCCTCGTCAGCGTCGACGTCTTCTTCTTCTCCTAATACTACTACTAAAGTCGACGATATCCTCAAGCAGTTCTTGTCGTTAACCGCCGAGGAGAAACGAGACGTGTTTCAAAGTCTGTTCGGAAAAGGAGGAGAAGAGAGGAAAATTTTAGCCGAGAAGGAGAAGAAGTTGTTCGCGGCGTTCGATAGCGACGGGGATAAAATGTTAACGCCGCAAGAGTTTCAAAACTTTCACCGGGCATTTTTGTGGCGACATTTACAGCAGGAGCCGGAAGTAGGAAACGAGGACGGAGAGCAGAGGAGTAGCGGGAGTAGCGGGAGTAGTAAAGAGATCACCTACGCGCAGCTTAAATCGGTGGCGCTATCGCAGATGTACCCGTTCATCGGGTTTGGTTTTTTAGATAACGCTTTGATGCTTGCGTTTGGGGAAACTATTGAATCATCGGTCGGACTGTCGCTGGGTTTATCAACGATGGCGGCCGCGGCGATTGGGAACACGTTGTCCGACGTCTGCGGCGTCGGGTTGGCGAATAAGATTGAGTATTGGTGTGCAAAGTTTGGATTGACGGAAGAGGTGACGATGACGACGGGCCAGGCGAAAGAGATGCGGGTGGTGGTGGCGAGATTAGGCGGGGCGATGACGGGAGTAACCATAGGATGCATCGTCGGATCGTTCCCGCTCTTGCTTCATTAGCTTTATTTATTACTTTTTGTAAACGTATTTATTATTGTATTGTTTTAATTTACACGCATCTGTTCGACGCGGCGTTGCTTTAATCTAACTAAAGAGTTCCGCTCAGGCCCGGAACGTGTATCCCGACCGCTCAAACTCTTGAATTTCTCGCCTCGAGATGAGCAAATCGCAACCAATTCGCGCGTGCGTAATACCGGCTCTGCAAGTAATCTCTTTTCCTTTCAATCGGTACGTCAACGTGCAGCAGTAAATCATTTCTGACGCACCCGCGACGACACCGTGTACGGCTTGTTTCTCCCATCTCGACTCAGTCGGACGTCCTAACGCATCGCACAGACCGAGCGTTTGCGCGATGTGCTTTTGAATCAACGTACACCCACCGTTCCCGGTATCTAAGCACGCGCGATACTTTCCGAGCCACTGCAATCCCATGTCTCGAACTTCTACGTACTCGTCCGTAGATATTTGAAAATCTTCCGCGCACGGCCCTTCCGCAGGGATGTACATGGGCGGCTGCCAAAACGGATTCTCGTTCGCATTCCACTCTTCTGCGCTCGTATTCCCTTCTTCTTTTTTGTCCTTCTCGTCAGCGGGTTCTCGAAACCCAAGCAACCGTTTCTTTGCGCGTTCCAACATCACTCTCCTCCTCTCAACTTTCCTCTTCCTCTCCTTCTCTTTCTCGTCGTCAACAACGTCGTCGTCTATCACAATGGGTTTCATATCTTCCTCCAACTTTCTCTTCTTACTCTCTTCGTTCCAAGCGAGTTCGGTTTGCTCGTAGGATTTCGTCAACTTCTCTCGATTGACGTCTCTCCCTGCAAACATCGGCGACTCTTCGTCCTTTTCTTCTCCCTCCTCGTTCTCATTCTTCTTCAAACTCTTCTCCAAACTCTTACTCGGTCTGCTCCAATCGAACATGTCCACGAACGCGTTGTTCGTCCTCTTCGGCTTCTCCTTCTTTTCCTTCTCCTTCTCGATTCCATCGTCGTCTTTTCGTTCCATCTCTCGAATCTCCTCCTTCGTCATTAAACTCGCGCCTTTCACTCTCTTTTCCCCTCTGCTCAACTTTTCCCACACCGGCTTCTCTATACCTTTGAAACAATCGTAACACTGCTTGTGATGCTTTGGCGCATCCGAGATATCCGTTCCACAATCTCGACAATATTTCTCTTCTTTTGCGATTTTAGAACCGTCGATGTGCGTTTTATTCGTACACGAAGACGCGAGGTGCGTGGAACGTCCACAACGCGTGCACGGCGCATTTTTCACCTCATTCGACGGTGGATTTGGTTTCTTTTTCTTATACTTATTGTTGTTGTGTGTGGACTTTTTCTTGAAGTCCGCGAAGGTGTGGATGGGCATCGAAGAAGTGGAGTGAAATGAAGCAATTTTTGGTGGTTTCAAACTTTTTTTGCGTGCGTTTTTTTTACTTTTTTGTTCTTTTTAGGTGTTCACATTTGTGGTGGTCGTCCTCCCTCAGTCTCGAGGGGTCCAGACTTCCTTCAAGTCATAATACTAGTATTATTTTTAACAGAGCTATCGTCTCGCTATCAACCGTTACGATGATGATCAATCGCTTGGATGTATAAATTCTATAACTTTCTCCTAATAACGCGCGAATGCGCAATGTGTATGT
>Ga0206123_10003591_pt1 | contig 12704 bp, 14 predicted proteins | sample Helgoland_Spring_2_FD_160086 | JGI IMG/M metagenome (GOLD analysis project Ga0206123, IMG submission 160086) | Pelagic subsurface seawater microbial communities from Kabeltonne, Helgoland, North Sea - Helgoland_Spring_Bloom_20160316_1 | ecosystem: Environmental > Aquatic > Marine > Epipelagic ... | reverse complement strand
CAGGTAAAATTAAAGATTTTGAATATTCAGCCCTCAATTTTGGGTATGACCTTCAAGCGTATCTTTACTTACAATTATTCCCCGAAATGGAAAGTTTCGTATTTATTTGTATTGATAAAAAAACAAAGGATATTGGGATATACGAATGTTCTAATACTTTTTTGGAATCTGGAAGGAGAAAATTGGTTAAAGGACTTGAAGATTATAAGAAATTTATTCAAAGCGGGATGGATTTAGAACAACATACAATTTATAAAACCCTAAATGGAAGGTTGTGAAATGGTGAAAAATGAAAGTATAGTTATGAAAGAAATCTTTCTTATAGTGATGATAACTCTTTTTAGTGGTTGCCTCGCATCAGATGAAGTATCTGTTATTGAAGAACCATACACTCCCGAAGTAAGGGAAGAAGTTTATGTAAATCATTCACATCAATTTGAGAATGTAAATCCTATGGGTATGGGCAACTCATCAACTATTATGTTTGAAGAAAATGGAACATTAAATATGACTCTTGAATTATCTGGATTCTTTCATGAACCATTACTTTGGGAACAAGGAATGGTAAATTATTCTTTGATATATAATAATGAAACAGTATTTTCTGTTGAAATTAATAAATCTATTGAAAACTTTAATTTCACATTAACTAACTTCACAGGAAACATTACAATACAAATCAATTCATCTGGTTCTGATGACCCTACTGATAATAACCCCGGAGATTTCTATATTGCTAAGACAAGATTTGAGATTATAAATTAAGACCTTTTAAACTTAACAGGTTTTCTTGCGTTATAATCATCTCTTGCTACTTTGCCATCTGTTCCCAAATTACCATAAGGAATATAAAATGCAGTTTTAGCACACTTCCGAGCATATTTAATAACCTTAGTAGCATCTATCTGCCAATAATTTCTAAACTTACCATAAACCCATTGTCCATTAACATATTTATAAGTAACTAACAAATACATTCCAACATCACCAACCCATTGATTTTTAGTTTCACCGGGAAGTTTAAACTTAGCAACAGGACCAAGAACAACTGCCACTTGGTCCCTCTTTCTTCTCTCACCCGTAAATCTTTGAATGCCTCTTCTATTCAATGAAGAATAAGATTTCCGAGAGGTTATAGGCATAGTTTTAATTTTAACAGACGACTATATAAAGAATAGCCTACCAATTCAAAAATCCTAAATCCTCATTTGCTTTTAACCTTAATTCCAATATTGACCAATCCATCATTCTTTCTTCCCTTTCAGTCATTCGTTTCCTTTTAGCAAATGGATTTTTAGTTTTATTAATTATTCTATTGTATATTGATTCTAACTGTCTTTGCATATTTCCAATCGTTTGCTCATTAAAAATTAATGTGCCCATATCATTCTGATAATAACCCCGACTATATTGTAATCCTATTGGTTTTGTCCAAGCATTACTAATAATCTTCATTCCCGCAGGTATGAAAAATACAGACCTTCCTAAATCATGCTGATTCTTGTATTCAATCAAAGGTGTAATAAGAATTCTATCATAGTCCTTGACTTCTCTAAGTGATTTCATATAAGATTCCCAACCCCCTTGAAATACTTTGTAATATTTATGACCCACTATTCTTAGATTTGCGTATCTTTTCAATCCTTCCAATGAAACATAAGCATCTGATTTGGAGTATAATGAAAGGGCAGATGGTAATTTAGTCCTACCTTCATTGACCAATATAGATTTACAAGGAATTATCTTCCTTAATACATTAAGTGTAATTTCTCTATTCATTCGTTGAAAAGTTTGTATAATATATTCCTGTCGCCAATCAAAATTATTTGACCAATAACTAAATCTTAAAGGTCTTTGTAAATAGTCCACGCCCGATGATTTAATAGTGATTAAAAGGTTTTGTAAAGGTTTATTGTGGTTTTTGTATGCTTTTAGCCTTTGATTTCCATATTCAGGGTGTGAATCTGGCCGATTTGACATAATTAAAAATCCTGATAACCGTTGTTTAATTCTGCTATAATTTGAATAACTATGAAAATATCGGTTATAAATTTGTTTTTCATTATACCCTATTTTTTTAAGTATTCTCGTTAATCTTGCAAAATATTTCTCGCTCGCATTTTTAAGTTTTTCATACATTTGTTCATCTAAAATATGAATTGCTTCAATTATGTCATTTAATTGCTTTTTTTGCGCCATCACCCTCCGACCATCTTTAATCCAATTAATTTCTCGCACCATTTCTTCAATATTCTTCTCATGTTCTTCAATCTGATTATTTATTTCTCGCAATTGTTTTCGCATACCCTTCAAGATTAGTTTAGCCTGTTTTAATTTATTCTTAGCATCTTCGGAATCAACTTCATCAAGATTACCACCTTGATAAACTTCTGGCTTGAAGAAATCCAAAAAGGAATCAAGTGTGAAGTATTTTGAAAAGGAATCATGGTATCTTGCAACTCCAGAAGCAGGTCTTTCCCAAGGGTCAGTCGTAAGTATCTTGTTTTGATAATTGTCCAAAAATTTTGAAGCAATTGTCCTTTTTTGACTCAAAATACTTTGATTTAAGCCACCATGATATTCTCTCCAACTACCCATGATGGAAGGGTGCAGATGTGTCTTTCTCAAATTAGCCTCTCGTAAATCTTTTTCTAAAATTGCAAAATAATCCCATATCATTTTTTGTAAAGCATAATGTGTTTGTGAATATCCTTTATACTCGTTTGTTTCGTTATTTAATTGTAAATAAGGATTATTAGCCTTGACATTTCCATAACCCCGTTTTTTAGCAGGAAAACACAACCAATCTTTCATCTTTCTTTTATTACTTAATTTATATCGTTGAATATCATTTATTGGTAATTTATCCCCTTTCCAATCAACTCTATCTGAATTTCCAGAAGCAATTAATCTTACATTATGAAGGATAGGTTCTAAATAATTCATTGTATCTTCTAATCGTTGGGGGCTATCTGTTTCATCATTAAACAATACACTCATAGTTTGTTTTCTTTTATCTGACCTTCCAATTGTATTAAGATAAGCATAATAATACAACCAATAAGAAATATACTTATCAGATTTAGAACCATCTTGAATATTTAAACCAAGACCTTCTTCCATGCCTATATTTTATTCATTCAACTATTTAAAAACAACTACGAATACAGTTATATAGGTAGTAAATCAAATATGATGTTATGGTGAAGATAGGTCTTTGTGGAATCATGGCAAGTGGGAAAACTACATTAGCAGAACAACTAATTGAAAACTATTCAGATTTCACAAGATGTAGTCTTGCAGGTGCAGTAAAAGAATTCGCTAATTTTATATTTGACATTCCAGAAGGATTCAAAGACCGAGTTGCTTATCAAAAGATGGGTGATGGTGCAAGGAATTATCTCTTTCAAGATGTTTGGATTGAAACCCTCTTGCAACAAGTAGCAGGGCAAGAAGGATTTAATAAGCACTTTATTGTTGATGATATTCGGTATGAGAATGAAGTTGATAAAATGAAGTCAAAGGGTTGGTATATTATTAAATTGGATATTGATGAGGATTTGCAATTGGAAAGATTAAAGAAAACCTATCCCGATAATTGGGAAACTCATGCAGAAGCAAGAAGTCATGCATCAGAATCGCAAGTAAAAACTATACCCTTGCAAAAGTTTGATTGCATAATTAAAGCAAGTAATGATGCCTCACCTATTGAACAGTTGAATGCATTTGTGGATATGATATATCAAAAAGAAAGAGAAATCTTGAATAACAAAAGATTATCTATTGTTGATTTTAATTTCTAATACTTCATATAGTGAGCCAAATCATCAATTACTTCAACGGATTCAGCCTTCACTCCATCAGTTTTTTTACTCTTATTTAATTTTAATAAACTCATAGCGATAATTCCAATTAAAGCAAATCCTCCTAAGTTACTTGCCATTCTTTTACCTTCGCTCATATAAACAACTGAACCTTGTTTTGGACCTTCTATATCAACTATGCCCATATAGCCCAACTTACCCAATGCTTCTTGAAATGAAAACCAATTAACTTTAGATTTGTTTTCAAGACTCATGCTACCATCTGGTTTCTTAACTTGATGATTTTGACCACTTTCAACTGATATACCCATAGCATTTACATGAGGGTTAGACATTTTCATGGCCTTTGTAAGAATCTCTCGGTTTGGGAATACCAAAACTCTCACCCTATTATGTATTACCTCTTTACCAGATGTGCTATTTTCCTGCTTATGTGGATAAACTAAGAATTGAACAACTCTTTCATCACCATCTCGGCTCTTGATAAACTCCCTACAAATATCGGTGCTACTAAAATATTGCCTACCTGTATAGATTTTACCATCCTTTAAGGGGTGTCCATGTATAGTCCATTTTCTTTGTTTTTCAGTAAATCCATTTTGAATCTTATCTTGTATGGCTTTCTTTTGAGGGGATACTTCAATCCTACTTAAACCACCATATGTAACCTCTCCTAACTCGTATTTATTACCTACATCATAAACATAGGTCATCCATTCTCGCTCATCATAGGTCTTATCAGAATATTTTTTCATATTCTCAATAGCATCTTGGCTGAATTTAGACCATTCCTTTTTCCAATCAGCCATATCATAAAATAATTGATACTGCTACTTAAAGATAATGATAGAAAGTGTGATGAGGCCGAAGGGGAGGAAGCCAAAAGAGGCGCACGACCCCACCACCCTCTAAACTTAGTTTTCTTCGTAGTTAAATGTTCTCTTTAAGAAGTATTAACTAAATCCCCTCTATTGTAATTATACATTGTGCCTATAACGCTTATATAGGTGATAACACTAAGGTATAATTGCACAGGAGGCAAAAGATTATGGCAAACATAAAAGATATTGAAGCGTTTTTGAACGAATTACAAACAGAAGCAAAGGAAAACAGGGGTCCCACACAATATGTGAACAGGGATAAGTTGGAAGCACCTATTGATGAGGATTCTGGCTATTCCGAAATGTTTAATGGATATATCCTTGAAGGATATACAGAAGGCATTGAAGGGAATTATGGAACATCAACAGCAGTTAGGTGTATCCGACCCGAAGATGGCAGAAGGATGACACTTTGGCTCACAGGTTTTGAGCAAGAGCATCTGAAATCTGCGGTTAGCACTTGGACTGATGATGGACACTCCTTCCCCTTTGAGGCGAAGTTTGTCCGACACAAGGTTCTCGGAAAGAACGGTAGGAAGTATAACAGATTCTCGGCTCAAGTCGTTCAATCTGGTGAAGATGTAACAGTCCCACCCGTTCCAGACGACCAACTTGAAGCAGTTGAAAGTTGAGTGTGAACACACTTTCCAATAGTTATCTAACACCTTTTTACCTTCGGGTAAGTAGGTATTTACTTTATCCGAATCTATTTGATGGCATATTGTATTATATAGGTCATTACAATAATTCAATTGATTAATCAATTTTTCAATTACATTTTAGACACTATTAGTTATCTTTTTTTCGGATAATTTGACTCATATTACCCTCTTTTCGTGAGGTGCTTTAATATAGGTCTATTTTCAATTTTTCAATTGGGGGATTACATGATTGCTGATGAAATTAAAAACTTTGTAAAAGAATGCACTTCTAATTACGAAGCCTTCAATTTGTCTATGCGAGAAATTGATAACTCAAAAATCGTCGGCAATCAAATATCTGGGTCTGGATTCTGTATCAAGATTAAAACTTCTGCATTCACCCATGAGAATGCAGGTGATAATAAAGTTATGATTGAATTTACAGTATCAGATGGAGAATACTCAATACCTTGTGTATGTCATAATGCCGAAGAAAATTATCTTGAAGGCTCAATGACTGATGATAGATTGACTCAAATGTTAGATATTCTAACTCGGAGTCAAAAACAAGGAAAACGAATTGAAGTTTTCGGTAATTTTGTAAATTATGGAAGAAAAAGAATGTTTGTGGTTCAAGAAGCAGATATTGATGATGGACTAACAGTTAGTCAAATGACTGAAAAACAATTTAAGAAGTTTATATCCTTGTGCAAAAAACACAAAACTAATCCTTTTGAATTAATGATGAGTGATGAAACTCTTTGGGCTGAATTATACGCTAAGAAGTTTTTAAAGATGGCAATTTTGTTGTTCTGTTTATCACCCACGAAAAAGCAAGACATGATTCATATTGGAGTTGTATCCTCTCATGGAGAGGGTAAAGACCACCTTGTTGAAAGAGTGATTCAACCTTTAGTGCCGTGTAGGAGGGCGGGTTCTGGAAAGATGGCTACGATTGCAGGTCTTTTCGGGGCTATGAGTGGAGATGATTTAAATGCTATTGAAGTGGGCTTACTCCCTAAGATGAATCATGAAAGAGTCGCAGTAAGTGAATTTCAAACATGGCATGAAGATACCTTTGGTGAATTGATGAATATGATGGCTAATGGGAAAATTGAGATGCAAAAGGGGGCATTAGATGTTGAAAGAGAAACAACTTTAAATCTTCTATTTTTAGGAAATCCACCTGCTAATTATAATGAAGGTAAGCATGATAAAAGAGTCATGCTTGATGTTTTCGGAAAATATACCTTTCAAATTGTATCTCGGCTAACTTTAATTTTTACACAATTATCACTTGCAGATGGTGAGGCTCAAGATGAAATTAGAAATGCAATTATTTCGGCTATGGATGGCGACTACACAACGGGAGATGGTGCTGAAAACTTAAATATGTGGAGAGCATTCTTTAAAGAATACCTTAGATATGTTTCTTTGTTAAGACCTAAATTGCGAGATGAGATTCCCATGATTAATAGCACATACGATGAAATTGAGGCAAGGCCACAATTCAAAGATGCATTTTGTGTTAGAACCGCAACGGATAATAGAAAATATCAAGAGTTTGCAAATCTTGTGAGGGGAATTGCAAGACTTTATGGTGATGAAACTATTGATTGCATGACGCATTTAGTTGATGCAAAATGGATTTTTGAAGAAAGCCTCCAAACCCTTACTGAAAAATTCAATACAAAACACCTTAGTATGAATCTTGATTCGGCCACATTAGACCTGTTTGAAAAGATTCTAAAGGAGTGTCCTGTTGCTAAAATGAGTGAAATCAAAAATAAAACAACTGCAACTGCTGAACAGATTGAAAAATTAATCTCTTGTGAAGCATTAACTAAAGATGATGAGGGTCAGTATTGGGCAGATAAGAAATTCTTACAAAATACAGGTGGTGAATCCAATGAGTGAAAACGATAGACAACTTAAAACTTGGCAGTATTTACGAGCCTGTTATTATCCTCAATTTATTGCAGGTATTATCAAACTGCCTTGGTATCAAAGATTTGAGGTTCTAAAAACACTTCATGGAGATTGGGAAAATAGAGGTGATGACCCTGTGGAGGCTATGATTGAATATGTGATAGAAAATACATATTTTCCATTTTTCTGTAAAGGAGCAACCGTATTAGAAGATGGTAGTTTCAAACTACACAAATCAATTTCATCTAATTTAGGCTCAACGGGCGTTTATGATGACGGTTATTGATTTGAGAACGGTTAAATAGGTAATATACGATTGTAAAGTGATTGACATGAGATATAGGATGAGTGTTGAAGCCGCTAAGAGGGCTTTACAGGCCGTCAATCTTATGATTGATACGGGCATAGGTATCATGGAAGCCGCAAGGCGGGCTGGAACAAGTAGGAGGACTATTCAAAGATTCCTTCAAATGAGAGGCTATAAGGCTATTTATAGAATGGGTAAGCCACTTGCTATCACACCACCTAAAATGAGTGATGACGCTACTGAAAGAGCAGTTAGAGCCGTTGATTTAATTATGTATAGGCGAAAAGATGATGGTTCAAAATATGGAATTGCAGAAGCGGCAAAATTAGTAGGAACGAGCAGAAGAACCATTAACAGATATTTGAAAATTAAGGGCTATGATACATTTTTAGGTTCTGATGGCAAATTAAAGATTTTACTTCCTAAAGATAAACAAATGATGTGGTTTATCAAAGAGATGGCTAAGGGAAGGTCAGCATCATCAATCGCAAAGGAATTGCATACAACGGTCAAGACTATTTCTAAAAGAGATATAAATGGTGAGCGATATGATGAAACAGGTTTAGACCCTGTAATCGTTAAAAAAGGAAACAGATGGATTCTAAATATCCTCCCCCTTTACGACCACAGTTTAGTAGTTTATGGAAGATTAATTGGCCTTGGAGATAATGTTCAAGGAGATACAAATATTGCAGTTGAAGGGCAAGAGGAAGAGCAACTTGAAGAAGTTAGGTCGCCAGATGCCCCTTCTATTTGGTGGCAAATTGATTTTGAAAACTTCAAATCAACATTAGAAGATGAGTTTGTAGGGGATTTTTGGAAAGAAGATATTGAAGAATGGCTTAGAACCGAATTAGAATTGCCAATGATAGTAAATGAAGCATTGGCTGAAAGGCTAATGGGTAATGGTGATGTTATGGAACACGCAGAAGATTCAAATAGGATTGAGGATGGAGATATGAAAGTTTCTGCTCTTGAAAATATTATGAATCGGTATAATATTAGAATACATGAGTTTGTTAATGTAGGTGTTGATGATAACCACCCTTATAGGGAAAATCAATGGATTAGCATTGGAGATTTAGGAGAGGTTGAAGCAGATGGAAGATTCCAAATCTTCTTTTTAAAAGATGCTGAACCTATTACTTATCCTATTGAGGGTCCATTAGAATTGACCTTTGAATATGATTTAAATGATGAAAGAGTGTGATAGTATGGAAATAGTAAGAGATGGAGATTATGCAAGTTTGATTGCAACGCAAGATTGTGAAGAGGGGGGATTAGTTAATATTTTGAAAGGAGAATTACTTTCAGAACCTAACAGATATTCTATCCAGATAGCAGAAAATCAACACATCATGGACAATTTCGCTAAATATATGAATCATTCTTTCAATCCAAATTGTATTATCAAAGGCTATCACATTATTGCTTTGAAACAAATATTTGAAGGAGATGAATTAACCTTTGATTATAATATGAATGAAAGTAAGTTGGCTTGTCCATTTATTGACCAAGAAACCAATAAATCAGTCAAGGGTTATGATGTGGATAATTCGTAAATCTTTATATATCAAGCAAGGAATATTAAACCTTGAGGTTGCATTATGGGTAATGAAGGGCATGAACATAATGAATCTGGACACCATCATCACGAAGATGAAATAGACCCAGATGAATTAATTTATTTAATTGATAGATTGGCCGCATTTGCAGTTGATTATACTGATTCTGGAGGATTCGGTGGGGAGCCAATGGGAAGTGAAACTGATGAGAAAAGAGGATTAATTGTTGATACTATACTTTATGTTGAAGGGTCTATTGAATTAAATGTTATTAATGATATGGAAAGAAATCCTCTCTCGCTTAGATTCTCATGGACTGATAATGATTTTTCACCAATCCTATATCTCCCACCTCCAGAATTCATGGCTAAACACCCCGATGAAATTATGGAACACGACCACTAATCTTTATATAGCGGTTGAGGTAATTTGTATATTATGACTGAAAGATACAAGGCGGAATCATTTATTCCTCCTTCGTCTGCGGTGTCTAATGCTAAAAAAGGGCTTGAGATGCGAAAGAAATGGAAGCGGGGCGGTTTAACTCCTGCGGAAGCAAAAAGTCAAGGAATTGATTCTGGACTTACGAGAGCAAGAAAGATTGCGAGTGGAAAGGTTTCAAGACATGATGTTAAAAGAATGTCTGCTTTTAATAGACATAGAAAAAATTACCGACCTTCTAAAAAGAAACCCGATGGAGGACCTACTGCGGGAACAATTGCTTGGCTTCTTTGGGGTGGGACATCGGGTGTTAATTGGGCTAAAAAGAAATCTAAAACCTTAGCGGCAGAAGGTGAGGAAGAAAGCATTTATGATATTTTGAAATCATTTAATATTGAAAAGAATGTTGAATTAGGTCTTACACATGAAAAATGGATAGGATTATTGAATACTCTTGAAGATATGATGCCTATGCCTATATTGGAAGGGCATGATGAAAATATTTATGATATTCTGAAAACATTTGCCGTAGTTAAAAATGTTGAAATGGGTATGACTCAACAACAATGGATTGAAATGATTGAGATGTTTGAAGAGTCATTAAGCACTCCCTATGAAGATGATGATGACGATTATGACCCCGATGATGAGCCAATAGAAATGAATTGTCCTCATTGTGGGCTATTTCATGTTTTTAGTCATAATCATTGGAGCGCAGTAATTTGCATTAAATCAAGAGGTGGTTGTGGTAAAGAAATTAAAAATCCAAAACGGTTTTCTGATTCATTTATAGAGGATTATCAAGCGGAATCTGATACTGCTACTTTGAAAAAATATGAAAAAACTTATGGTAAAAAAGGTGCTAAGGTTCGGTTGGATTTGAAAAATAAGATTATGAAACAAAACACTCATGGAACGAAATCTGGTCAATGGTCTGCGAGAAAATCTCAAAAACTAAAGAAAGATTATGAAAAAGGTATGGAGAAAAAAGGATTGAAACCTTACAAATCATCAAAGAAAACTGAATCGCAAAAAGATTTGAAAGAATGGGGCGACCAAGATTGGACAACCAAAAGTGGTAAGAAATCTTCCGTAACGGGTGAAAGGTATCTTCCTTCAAAGGCGATTGATGCTCTTACTGATAAAGAATACAAAAAAACATCTGCCGCTAAAAAGAAAGCAAAGAAGGCAGGTAAGCAATTCTCTAAACAACCTAAAAATATTGCTAAAAAGGTTGCAAAATACCGAGCAGAAGAAGAATTACCTTTCGGAGTTTGTGTAATTCATTACAAAACAACTTCAACAGTTTATTATAAGAGAAAACCATTTAGAAAGTTTAGAGGGAATAGGCATAGACAACAAGCAGTATCGTATGCTCAATATATGGCTAATAAACTTAATGACAATCCTAACCGATTTAATTATAGGGCAGAAGATTATAAAAAAAAAGATAACCCTCCTAACGGTTGGAAAATAATTAGTTTTTATGATGAAAAGAATACAAATTATCAATTACAAAGAGTTGTAAAATGTAAATCGTTTGAAGAAGTTAAATCTTTAATTAAAATCATTAACCAAATAGCAGACGAATTAAATCATCACCCGCTTGTGAAATATCAATTCAATTCAGTTGTAATTAATTTATGGACTCACGATACTAATTCCTTAACGGATTTAGATTTCAAGTTTGCAAATCAAATTAATGATTTCCTTAATGCGACCTCACGAATGGAGGGGGATTCGTTTGATGGTGAGCAGTATCCATTAGATATTCAATTTAATCAGTTGCAGAATTATATTGGACTACAAATACCTTGGAAAGTTGATTATGGTGATGGATTAGGAGATGATGTTTTCATTGGAGGTAAAGTTGTTAAAGGTGGGGTTGATGACTACGATGGTTGGGTTTTAGTTGATGAGGGTGAAAATAGGTATATGGGTTTAGATACTGCTATGGCTTGGACTCAAGCGGGCTTTGAACAAGAAAACATTATATAACAAAAGGCTTAATTTAAAATAAGGTGTTAATTATGAGGGATGGATTGTTAATGGAATCTGTCATCGTAGGATTCAGCACTTTAATTGTAGGTTCTGTATTGATGCTTATGCCCATCAAAGGTATTTGGTTTGCCTATGTCGGAACATTTCTGGTAGGTTTCATTACTCACCTTCTTTGGGAAGCGGTTGGTGCAAACAAATGGTTTTGTGAAACTAAGTTTGGGAGTTAATTAAATGGAAAAGGGTTATCATTATTCAAGGCGAACAAAGCCTCATAAATATCCAGATTCAATTAAAGAATCTAAATTGGTTGTAAAGGCCATGAAGAATCCCGATAAAGAATACTTTTTATTATCAGATGAATCTCCAAGATTTCCTTTTTTCAAATATCTTGATGAGGCTAAATTAGATTACAATAAAAAAGAAATAGCAAACATCATTACTGATACTTACCCTGTAATTATTGCTCTTAAAAATTATTACAATAGACCAAGACCTGCTCAAGTTAATTCAAACATTAAACCTTATCCATCTGAAACGGCTAAAACTCCAGCCTATCCTTCGGGTCATGCACTACAAGCATTTGTTATTGCCAAATATCTTTCTAAAAAATACCCACTTAAAACAATTAAGTTTTACTCAATCGCTGAAAGAATTGCGAAATCAAGAGTTAGTTATGGTTTGCATTATCCATCCGATAACGACCTTTCAAGAAAGTTAGCAAATGATTTCTAATCAAAGAACATTGTTGTTAAGTGCATAAATAGCAAACTCTTTGTGTTTTGCTTCAACCATAATGTCTATTGTGTTGCCGTAGGTATTGATTGGACCATAAACAATGTCTGAATGTGCAGGAGTTGGTTTTTCCTCGCCTTGATGAATGTTTCTTGACTCGGAATAGTGAACAACAGGAGTAATGTCTTGAGGCCAAGTGGATAGAGCCAACTCAAGTGCCTTTTGCTCGGACTGACCGCCTGTGTTGAAGATGTGGTGGTGGTAGTCAAACACAATAGGGATACCAATAACCTTGTGAACATGGTCGTAAAGGTCTTGGGTGGAGTATAGATTAGCCCTGTCGTCATTTTCAACAGTTAGTCGTGCCTTACAAGCATCACTAA
>Ga0206123_10003590_pt1 | contig 12708 bp, 13 predicted proteins | sample Helgoland_Spring_2_FD_160086 | JGI IMG/M metagenome (GOLD analysis project Ga0206123, IMG submission 160086) | Pelagic subsurface seawater microbial communities from Kabeltonne, Helgoland, North Sea - Helgoland_Spring_Bloom_20160316_1 | ecosystem: Environmental > Aquatic > Marine > Epipelagic ... | reverse complement strand
ATGGGGCATAGATTGACCTCAACTCCCATCGCTTTGCAGAGGTGCCTTGTTGCCTCAGACAGACTGCTGCCACTTGCCAGTAAGTTCGACCGAACACAGTGGGTCGCTAGATCCCGATCACCCAATTGAAACCAGTTTTCACCGCCCAGTGCCTCCAGGGCATTAAGGAAATTCCAGGTTTCTCCCTGTTGACCCCAACCCAACTCTTTATTGTTCAGATCAGCAATTGTGTATAAAACCGTGTCAAGGTCAGGGCAAATTTTAAATCCCAGATGAGTGAAGTCATCACCGGTATTTGCAACCACGCAAAGATTCTCGGCAGGGACACAGTGGGATAAACCAAGCGCCAGTTTTGCACCGCCAACACCACCGGATATTGCAAGACATTTTCTGGATGAGGATGTATTCATGTTAGCGAAAAAGGTCCATTTGTTTGTCCCTGATCAGCGGCTTTACACCTCGACGGGCAGTATCTTCAGGTTCACGAGGCTTATAGCCACGAACCAGCACCACCGGCGTTTTTTCGCTTGTCTGGCCCATGACTAAAGACGCCCCGGCAGCCATCTCGTCAGCCGCCGCCACTTCGGTCACCATGAGTTCGCGACCGTAGATATCTGTCTGGCCAATATAATCTTCAACGGAAGTGAAACCGGCCACACCTATCGCAAGCCCTACGGACCCGTTGCGCCATGCTCGGCCAATCGAGTCATTAATTATCACCCCAACGGAGACGTTATGCCGCTTGCTGATTTCGTCCCGCATTCGAGCTGCGCTTGCATCGGGATCAACGGGTAATAACAGACAAATATGGTCACCATCATCGCCCTCGTGAGAAATATTTGACTGATCTATACCCGCATTCGCCTGCACAAAACCCAGCTTATGTTCTACGATGAGAACCCCTTTGCGCTTTCTCACAACCTCATTGGACTCATCGAGAATTGCCTGAACCTTACTCGCGTCCTTGTCGACTTCTTCAGCTAACGCGATAGCTTCGGCAGTTGGTACTACCTCCCTTAGATCAAGATATCTATCTTCCGCTTTAGAAATGATTTTTTGGGCAAGCACTAGTACGTCATCGTCCTGAAGCTGTTCACCCATCTCCTGCAGCGCCTGGTCGATAAACGTAACCAGATCATCCCCAGGCTCGACCATGGGGATACTCTCAATTCCAATAAACTGTAGCTTCATAACGTAGGGATTCCAGGAAACAACTTGAACCTAAGTGATGAACATAACATGGCAAGATGCACATGTTATGCACTGAGACCAATCTACAAAATGTTACGCACCGGGTTCACCGGTGATAACAATACCGGCACCATTGATTTTGTGATGACGATTAATCGAAATAAGTACAGAGGTCAAGGCCTCCGCAGCAGCAGCATTTGCAAGCGGTCCCGCATGCCAACCTCTTAAGCCAAGCGCCTCAACAAGTTTGATTACCGTATCCCGGGCACTTTTTTTGTTACCTGTAACAAGGACATCACATTCGATTGAATGATCTTCTTGTAAATGCATGGCGCCGACATTCTGGAATGCTGAAACCACAGCAACCTCGTCACCAAGACAGTCCTGCGCCATCACGGCAGCACAACCCGCTTCGGGCAATTGTACAGTACCGACTTTAGGCGGCACTAACGGCACAGTAACATCAATCAGTACTTTTCCAGCCAGACCCGGCTTCACCGATTCAAGCGTACTAATTTGATGGGCAAAAGGCACAGTCAAAACAACCAGATCTGCGGCTGTAGCCGCGGCCAGATTCTCGTGTCCCGTCACATTCAGGTCCGGGAACTCAGCAAGCAACTCAGCCGCTGCTGCCTTTCCTTTCTCCTCGGTTCTGGATCCGATTAGAATCTGGTAACCCGCCCTTGACCATTGCCGCGCCAGCCCACCCCCAAGATCCCCGGTACCACCAAGGATTGCAATGGAATGAATCGTATTTGTCATATTTTCAGTTGTCATACTTTCTGGTGTCCTTTTGCGGGCTGAATCTCGAATTTGATCGTCGCTAATTATTCACGAATACACAGAGGCAAACAACCGACGACCCGCAAGTTATGTCCTCGCATCACCTGTGAGAATAACCGGGCCACAGAAAATCATGAGTCAGGTTGACCAGCCAGTGTTCTCAACGAAAATAGCGCCGGTCATACTCATTGTTTATGAGGGTGATGCATTGGGAGGCATGCAGCATTCTGGGGCCTAGTGAAATTTTGTTAACCCCTTGCCTTAGCATGGATTTAAATGTCTTTTTTGGCATGGGAATGTGATCCGTCAGCAAGAAAACTGCATCCAGTGGCAGCTCGATGTCTCTTATATCTGCGCCTTTCTTGTCCAGCACATAGACCGGATGAGCCGCCGCGGCTCGCTTGACAAGATGTTCAAAACTAATTGTTTCCACAACAATGCCGGACGAAGTTGTTGTGGTGGACTCCTTGGCCAGATTTTTTGCTTCCTTCAATGCCGATGCAAGAAACGAAAGCAGGGAACCTTCATCATGACCACCGATATTGCCAAGTGCACTCCCTTCAAGAACCAGTCTTCGCGAAAAGTCAGTGGTTTCTTCAAAAACCAGCGATAGTTTTACATCTGCTCGATGTGATTTTGAAAGAAACAGGGCACCCATAATGATGTGGGGCAAATACTCCGCGTGCGCCCCCGCACCCTGACTAACTACCAGCTTACTGGCATCAGTACTGGTTTTTCGACATCTTACGACAAATTCAGGCACAACAGATGGCTCTCAGAGTCAGTACACATTAGGCCAACAGAGATTGATAGAAGCCACCGACAAGGTTGGCAGACCGCATGTCCCCGGTCAGTCCCACATTCATTTTGTTCATCACATAACTCAGCGACGCACGGGCATCCTGGTCAACCAGAATCACAGATCCTCCCCAGCCACCCCAATAGCAGGTGTTTTTATTGGGAGACAATGGTGCTGCTTCCTGATTCAGACCATATCCCAGACCCAACCTTAACGGGACACCTAGCACCTGATCTGTACCGGATATACGTTCATCCATGACCGAACGCGCTGTCTTCTCAGATATCAGTCTTATTCCATCAACTTCGCCCATACAGGCAACCACTGACTGTATCCGGGCAACAGACCTGGCGTTTCCGTGGCCGTTCGCAGCGGGTATTTCAGCCTTTCGCCACTCCGGGGTACGAGACTCGAGTGCATTAATGGCCGGATTACGGAAGGTCCTTGCGGCGACTGATTCTTTGTCAGCCCCGCTCGAAGGACTGGCATCACCATCACCCGGCGGAATCAGATTTCCAATTCGTGGAAAAACTTCCTCCGGGACACCAATATAAAAATCAGCATCGAGCGGTTTTGCGATCTCCTCGGCAAAAAACTGTCCAATGGTAAGTCCGGTGATTCTCCTGACCACTTCACCAATCAGATATCCCTGAGTGATGGCATGGTAACCTGTGGCACTTCCCGGTTCCCACCAGGGAGATTGCGCGGCAAGCAAGCCGGTAATCTTGTCCCAGTCATACATATCTTTTGGCGTAACAGGGACATCCAGACCAGAGAGACCCGCTGCATGATCCATCAGGTGCCAGACTTTAACCTCACTTTTCCCGTTCTGGGCAAATTCAGGCCAGTACTTTGCCACATTAGCGTCAAAATTGAGTAAGCCCCGATCTGCCAATACCAGTGCGCAGAGGAACGACATGGTCTTGGTAGTACTGTAGACATTGACCAGCGTATCCTCCTGCCAGGGCTGCGTTTGCGCCTCATCAACGGAACCCGCCCAGAGGTCAACCACCATTTCCCCATCGACAGTTGCGGCAAATGAGGCTCCAAGATCGGTCCCCGCTGCAACACTATCGGCCAGGATATCCTTCAGCCCGGCAAATTTTTCATCACAGTGTCCATGAACTTCAACGGCCATACTAGATCCCCTTGATTCGGTTTAAAGAGCTTCGGTTTAAAGAGCTTCGGTTTAAAAAGCTTCGGTTAAGCAGATTGAGTTCCGCAGTAAGTGCAATCAGCTTTCCAGAGCCCAAATGCGGAGGCTATAACACCACCATGGGACCCGACTATCAACCTATTCCCCGATACAATTTTGGCGTCCGGAAGACGAACAGCGAAGGATGCAATCGAAACCCACAACAAATAGTGTGCGCTAACTAACTTGCTTCGCCCATTAATACAAAGTTTTCCACATTATCTGTGGATAAGTCTGGTGATAACTATCACCAATTCCATGGGCACCCCCTGAAACCATGCCGTTGCGCGACCTGGTTACTTTTTGTACAGACGCCCTGAAAGGCATATGTACCAACGTGTTGAGCACATTTAGTGATGAGTTGGCCTAAAAATAGCTTGTAATTTTGGTAAAAGCCAATTCACGAAGAGAACTGTTAGTAACTTGGGATGAAAAACGCGATTCAGGCTACAAAATCAGGTGGAAACGGGACGATAAGTGTCGAAATATCGACATCTGACCCTGAATACCCACGAGGAAAACACTATTCATAGAGGATATTCGGTCGCCTCAGGGGCTTTAGCGGTAATCAACATTACCGCATAATCTTTACAAATGTGAGAAATCGACTACGGCAACCAAAGCGAAAGGCTTACAACCAGACTTTATCAACCTGTTGTCGCAGCCCGGAACATTCAATGAAACCCCCTCAAAAATTCCGGTTATACCGGCGCTTTTCGAACTAAAAACAGCAGAATATCCGCACAGTCCCCGCTTATCACGCACAATACCTGCTAACGTTTTTACAAATTTTTGGACTGACCCTGACCAGAACCTCACAAATATATGAAATCCAACGGCCTTCATTCACAGGTTTCACAGTTGTAAGACTTGCCGTTAGCAGCAAGTGTATCGACTAAAAACTTTTTCCAAACTGGATTTGGCATCCAGATTTTATGCAAATCCTGTATGGCGACATCAACGGGTACACCCAGGTGTATGACCCGGTAGAGGAAAGAAAAGGTTGATGCGCGATAGTTTGCCTGACAGTACAGCAAGGTCTTTCTGCCCTTGCTGCCATTTAGAATAGCGGCAACCGTATTAAAATTCTTCAAACTCGGATTAGAAAAATCCACAGGAACGTGTACATAGTCCATACCATTTTCAAGCACCCGCACATCTTCCTGCGCAACTGCGGTCCGGTTAGTGGTTAGTGCAATGTAAATAACCTGCTCAAAGCCCAACCTGGCTAACAACGGAAAGTAATCTTCAGGTGGTTGACCAGAGCTCGAAAATGTCTCTGAGTAATCGATATAATTAGGAATTCCGTCGGTCGAAAGCGATTGCTCTGGTTCAGAAGCCGACGCAGTTCCGGCAATGAAGGTGAGACAGACTAGAACAATCTGCAATCTGGAACCCGAAATTGGCTTATTCATATTATTTCTCCCTGACATTTAAGATTAATTTCAGCGCATATTTTAGAAGACAGGTTAGAAGGACTGTCAGCAAACATCTTACAAGGCACCCCGGCAAATAATGTGACAATGATCGCCTGTTCTAAATACTCTGCCCCTGTTATCAAACAAATCACTAACCCACTGGTTGCAACAGGTCGACGTGTGAGCCGTTGCCTCAACCCATACCGATCGACCCGAACGACAGATTATGCAGAATGCGGTGGTTCCTTAATGCTGCATTTGTTAATTTGTATCCAAAATATCAAACAATAGGTAATACCATGGGAAAAGTTGGCACCTTCCTGGCAGATTTGAAGGTTATCCTCAGCGCTGCCCGGTTAAAATCGCCACCAGACGATTCTCTCGACTGTATGGCGAAACTGGTCCAGACACAAGCAGCAAGCCGGCCAGCGGACATCGCTTTGATCTGCGAAGGATCGCAGGTGACATGGAAAGAGTTAAATGATCAAGCTAATAACGTGGCGAACACGCTAGTCAGCCAGGGTATCAATCCGGGGGACTGTGTGAGCCTGTTTATGCAAAACCGGATTGAGTTTGTCGCCTGTCTGTTAGGTATCAACAAATCCGGCGCTACCGCAGGCTTGATTAACACAAACCTGACCAAACAACCTCTCACCCATTGCATTAATCTCATCAATTCAAAAAAGTGCATTTTCGGCTCGGAACTTACCGGCAGCCTAAAAGATGTTAAAGACCAGATCGACATGAAAGACGGCGAAGATTTTCTGATGGTTGCAGATGAAGCGACCGCTGAGTTACCTAATTGGGCAGTGCCATTAAATCCGGACGCCAAAGGTGCAGATATTCAAAACCTTGCCCTCACCGATACTATCAAGACGGGTAGCACCGCATTCTATATTTTCACGTCTGGTACAACCGGCTTACCAAAAGCAGCAATTGTTTCAAACAAGCGTGCCATTTCAGGGTCACAGATGTCAGCTGTTAGTCTGCTACGGATAAACCAGACGGATCGCATGTACAATTGCCTGCCGTTGTACCATGGCACCGGGTTGATCATGGGACTACTTGCAACCTTTCATGTAGGAGCTTCCACAGTCATTCGCAGGCGCTTGTCTATTAGCGCATTCTGGGAAGACATTAGAAAAACACAATGTACAAGTTTCATCTACATTGGTGAACTTATTCGTTATCTGATGAGCAGACCAGAGCAAGTCAATGATAGCGACAATCCAATTAGAACAATTGTAGGAAATGGTCTTCGCCCGGACATCTGGAACGAATTTAAAGCACGATTTAAGATAGAAAGAATTGGTGAATTCTACGCGGCCAGTGAAGGCAACGGGGGCTTTGGAAACATTCTTAACAAACCTTGTACTGTTGGCTTTGGCGTCGCACCTTCAAAACTTGTTAGCTACGATGTTGCAGAAGATAAAATAATCCGCGATGAAAAAGGTCATTGCATCGAAGTAGATGATGACGAACCGGGCTTACTCCTGATAGAAATAACCGATACAACAAAATTTGAAGGTTATACCAACAACGAAGCAACCGAGAATAAACTGGTTCGGGACGTGGTGACAAAAGGGGACCTCTATTTTAACAGCGGCGACCTCATGAAAACTGTCGACGTTGGATTTTCTTTTGGCCAGAAGCACTACCAATTTGTGGACAGGATCGGCGACACCTTCCGCTGGAAGAGCGAAAATGTCTCCACCAATGAACTCGCTGAAATTATTAATCAACATCCTGATGTCATCTTCACCAACGCCTACGGAGTTGAGATACCAGGCACGGATGGTCGCGCAGGCATGGCTGCAGTTGTCTTCAGGGAAGGATTATCAATGAGCAATGTCGACCTGCAATCACTCAGTGACCACATAAACGATGGGCTGCCAAGTTATGCGCGGCCGATATTCATCAGGATCCTTTCGGAACTACCGACGACATCCACCCACAAGTTACAGAAAAACAGCCTTCGAGATGAAGCCTTTCATCTGGACAAACTGGAAGACTATGTGCTCGTCAAGAAGCCGGGCGAAAGCTGCTATGTAAGACTCGACAGCGATTTCTATGACCAAATCATACAACGAACTGTTGCTTTCTAGGCGCTGGACGCAGCCAGGATGATGGCCGCAATTAAACTGGCTACCTTCGAAACAACATCACAGCCCGATCAGACTTCCACCGTAGTTCAGGTGCAAAAACACTTAAGGAATGGTCGTCCTTATCATTAGCCAGCAGATAGGCTCTGGCCTGATACCGGAACCCGGCCCTTTCCAGATCCGATTTGATGACTTCTGGGTCGACCCTGTGTAATGTTTTTCCTACCATCCCTGGATCAGTTCCCTGATCCGCAACATGGTCAATGACTCCCAGGATCCCTCCCGGTTTCAGGTTATTGAAGATCCCCTGCAGAAAAACTGCCCGATCAATAGCGGGCCACTGATTCTCTACATCGGCATAATAGATGTCGTGCATCCCCAGCACAAAAACAGCTGCGTCATGCTGTTTACCAAATCCCGCCAGTTCTTCCGGTGGTGTTATCAATCGCTCAACATTAGGCAACCGATGACCTTCCAGCCTTTTATCAACGGATTTCATCACAAACCGATCCCAGGGGTTGTTGTTGTACATCGTCACTGAACCATACTCGCCCACCAAATAGCTTAATATTTCAGTGTAATAACCACCCCCGGCAAAAACATCAAGCACTGACATTCCTGGCTCGATACCAAAAAAGCGCAGCACATCAGCGGGCCTCCTCAACGCATCCAGTGCCACGTCTGCATCACTTCGTGCGGGGTTTGTAACCGCTGTGTCAATCGGTTGCGGGGCGCCAAAAACCTGCGCTGTGAACATTCCAGTACCCATCAACGCCAGGACAATCATTACCCTGACCAGACGATCAATGCGTTTCATCCCAGACTCCCCTGCCGTTAAATACGACTAAAAATGTACCCTCATCATTCACTAGCGATGAACTATGAACTATGAACTATGAGCTATGAGCTATGAGCTATGAGCTATGGCCCAAATCTATCCCGAGATCAGGGCAATAACAATCAAACACGATGAGATGTTTGAATTGTGCGCCGGATGCCTGATACGCTGGACAAAAAACCTGGGAGTTACAAGTCATGAATAAGAATATTCTCGGTATCGGCGTCACTACAATCGTACTTTTTATCTGGGGCTTCCTGTTTTGGGGAGTAAACCCTGTTCCCTATCAGTCCTGGAAACAGACCGCTGATGATGAGATAACCCAGAAAGTGTTAAAACAACATTTTCCTGAATCCGGTACCTATTTTATTCCGGGCATCAACAATGAACCTTCGAAGCTCGCCAGGCTTTATGAGCAGGGTCCCACGGGATTTGTACATATCAATATTGAGGGTCGCTCCCAGATTGATCTGAAAATTATGATTGCCGGCTTTTTCCTGAATTTCACTATGATCGTCTTGCTACTATTGCTGTTTCGACAGGCAGATTGTCGAACCATGGGTGACTACTCGAGGGTCAGCTTTCTTACGGGAGTCGTCGCCGTTGTATTCATCAACGGAGGGAACATGATCTGGTGGTTAGCACCGGTCAGTTGGGAAATCTGGCCGGCCATATACAATTTCTCGGGTTTCCTCATCGCCGGGCATCTACTCGGCTGGTTCCTAAAAGAATCATCTTGAATTTCAGGAGATCAAGACCCAACAAAATCAACTTTGAACTCGAGGTTTCGTTTTGACATATACAATTGACACACTTGATGTTGACGGCAGTGCAATGGAGGTATTTCTGTTTACACCGAATGTGGCAGGCCCCCATCCAGCCATCATTCTTTGCCAGCATATTCCTGTGGGTCACGCTGGATTGGAACATGATGAATTTACACTGGTGAGCGCGCAGCGGCTTGCCAACGAAGGGTACGTCGTCGCTGTACCTTTTATTTTCCACTGGTGGCCGAAGACGGAGGATGTAAAAGTTAAGGCGGGTGAGTTCAGGGATGACAGGGTGATAGCCGATCTCAAAGCAACCTGTTTACATTTGAAATCGATCCAATCCGTTGATCATGCAAGAATAGGTATAGTCGGCCATTGCTGGGGCGGCAGAGTAAGCTGGTTAGGCGCATGCCAACTGCCAGAATTAGCTGCGTGTGTACTATTCTATGGTGGGAGAATTGACAAAAAACTAGGGCCGGTTGAGCTCACTGAAAAGTCGAAATCTCCGCTGGAACAAACCGGAAACATTGCTTGCCCGGTAGCGGGATTTTTTGGGAACGAAGATCAAAATCCAACCCCGGAGCTAGTCGATAGTTATGAAGCGGCGTTGAAAAAGAGCAAAGTTTCCTACGTCTTTCACCGATATGATGGTGCAGGGCATGCATTTCAAAATTTCCCGACACCGGAAAGATACCGGGAACAACAAAGCGAAGATGCCTGGTCCAAATGCATCGAGTTTCTTGATCAGCACCTCGGCAGCCAATGAATCAAGCAATGGTCAAACTGCGGCGTTGACACGAAAGGTCAATCAAAGGTTGGACCTAATGCACACTGAGAGCTTTCATCCGCCCGATGACTGCTTCCCCGGGGCAGCCCCGATAGGGCAACACCAGGAAAATATCAGGCTGCAGACACAGATATCAACCTGCATCAAAAAATGGCCAACATTTCTTCAAATGCCTTCATTTGACCGCCATTGGCTGAAGAGGGGACCAGAATCGGTGTTTTTACACCCGTATCGAATCAGGCTTCGAGCCCTTCCCTGACAGCCGAAGCTGAGCCAAAAAGCGTGGTATCAGCTAACCATTTGTCGCTGAGCAAGGTTGGCACCTTTTCGTAGTCTTTTGCAGCCACCGCTGCCTCAATTGCAGTCATTTCCTCTTCATAACCTGCCTCTTTCCAATAGTTTCTGTAATTAGGCAGCATCGCGTAAGAAGTTAGTGTCTTTCGGTTAACCGCTTTGGCAGCTTCAACATCGTCGTTGATACAGGTTGGAATCATATCGCCGATAAAAAAATCATCGTTTGCTCGAGCTTCTGCACTCAAGGTGGAAAGCGATTCTTTCATATGTGAACGTGCGCCATTGGCGAATACCATGCCGTCAGCAATTTCCTCGGACAAAGCAATCATCTTTTTTCTCAAGGTCGCAAGTACAATTGGCGGTAATTCTCCTGCCCGGGGCACCGCGCGCAGTTCTTCAACAAAGTTCCGGGTATCTGTCAATGGTTTGCCAGCGGCAATCCCTCTGGATTTTAGCGCCGGAGCATGACTGACGCCGATACCAAACCGGAACCTGCCGTCGGATACCTCATGAATGAATGACGCTGTTTGGGCAAAATCCGAAACCTGCCGAAAATAAATCGGCATAATACTTGTACCAAAGGTTATTTCGTTGGTCGCAAGGGCAAGGGCTTCACAAAGTGCCAGCGAGTCTCCAAGACTTGGCCCATATATTCCACTGAAGCCTCTCTTTTCAATTTCCTGAGCAAGCTCAATAGTTGCCTTTCTGCGGCCTGGCACCGCCGCAAGGCTTAACGCTGGCATCTTTGTCATAGCAATCTCCGTTTAGAATTAAATTTTGTGCCGATGAGTTTACTCATTTTGTGAGACAGGCGTCATCGGGCAATTTTGAGACTTCATGGTACACAATTGTGTAAAGAGTCACCAAGTGCACAAGTTCTGGTTATAATCTACCATTCGGGGCAGATGCTCAGTTAGCACTGTATTTATCCGTGAACATCACATGAACATAGAGATCCAGACCATGGCGAACAAGAAAACCAAATTTCTCCAACAACAGAAACTGGCCATAGGCGCAATCGTAGTCGTTGCGGTCGCCGTGGTAATTTATTTCAGCACGGTGGTCGTGACTGATGTGCCCGATGGTGATTTTGTCGAAGGCCGACACTATGTTCAATTGGAAGAACCCGGGAAAGTCAGGGGCAAGAAAGCAGAAGTTATGGAATTCTTTTCTTACGGTTGCATTCACTGTTTCAATTTCGATCCGGAAATTGAGCGTTGGGTAAAAGAAAACTCGGCGACGGTCAGGTTTGTGCGCACCCCTGTGCTAGGAAACAAGCTGTGGCGTCTGTATGGGCAGACTTATTACACGATGCAGGAACTGGGCATTCTTGATGAATACCATGTGAAATTTTTCGCAGATATACATACCGCACGTCGAAATCTCACGACCATGGATACTATCGCCGCCTGGTTTGAAGGCAAAGGAACAACCGAGGCAGAATTCAGAAAAGTATTCGAATCAGAAAATGTGAAAAGAAGGCTGGCAAGTGCCGACGCAGTCACACGGGCCTACAAGATTTCCAGCGTCCCTGGCGTTGTTGTTAACGGGAAATACCACGTCAGTATTAATTCCGAGGTGGGCACCGCACGACTGTTGGACGTCACTGAACATCTTTTAATGGATGAGGCGGTACCAATCAAACCCTGAGCTATCAATGACCAACAAACTACCTGCTATTGCTCGGCTGCTTTCAAAACAATGGGTGCGGCCGGGTCAAGACTTTCAATTCGGAACGGTTTGTTGGGTTGTCTGACTCTGAACTTGCGATTACTGGCAGAACGCCCCGAGCGCTCAACCCCATTCCTGTCAAAGCCTGTCTTGTCAACGAGAGTCGACGCCGCAGTCGGGATATTGCTGCCAGGTGTATCAGTGACCCTTGATAGCCCCAGATGCCAGCTTCTGACCGTCGCAACAAATACGCCTTTTAGGGTGGCTGGATTGCGATCTGCAATACTTTTCGCCTGATCAAGAGAGCGGGCTCTGATCAACCACAACAAGCCATCTGCCATTTGATCGCCCCCAGTCCGCCCTTCCGCGATCAAGATGTCATCATCAAATAGCTGTCTCAAATAGCGTGAATGCTGATCAAAACCCGTTTGATCAGCCAGAGGTATGCCTGGCTGCCAGCTTTCACCCATCTTGTAGTCGATGAGATAAACCTGACTACCCCGCATTTCGTCGGTAGCACCAATGAGTTTTTCCGGTATCGTCAACACCAAAAATATCATCAGCATGCGCAACCCGTTAGTCCGATTGCGATGTACCGTGGCTGATTCGCCGAATTTCATGCCACCACCGGCTAGTCTCATCAATCGCTCAACTTCTTGTGGAAGTGAGGCATTGAAGACGGATCTCCTGCTTTCATAAACCGCTTTTCGGTACCGGAACGGGTAACATTTTCATAGACGCCATCATCGCGCTTTACCAGTTTTGTGAAACCCATCTCCTTCAAACCAACATCACCGGTCGGCGTATTGGCCATAGGAGCCATGGTAATGACCTTTCGAATGGGGGAGTCAGGCTCCGTT
>Ga0206123_10003589_pt1 | contig 12709 bp, 6 predicted proteins | sample Helgoland_Spring_2_FD_160086 | JGI IMG/M metagenome (GOLD analysis project Ga0206123, IMG submission 160086) | Pelagic subsurface seawater microbial communities from Kabeltonne, Helgoland, North Sea - Helgoland_Spring_Bloom_20160316_1 | ecosystem: Environmental > Aquatic > Marine > Epipelagic ... | reverse complement strand
CTTTATAAATTCATTGGTTTTGCCAGGATCTATTATTGTTTTTAAAGGGTTATATGCTCTAAAAGTATCCCATAGAGAAAAAACAGTATAGATGTTTTCTTTGTTCGTTTGATGGATTTCTCTGTCCATTCCTCTGTATCTAAAATCTACATCAGAAAACGTGTTTGGAGCGATAGATGTATGATACAATGCCGTGTAGAAGATAGTTTTTTCATCTTCTGTCCCTCCTTTTACATTTATTTTTGATAGCTCTTTATTCCATAATTTATGAGCTTCGTTTTTTACTTTATCAAAATCCCAGTTTTTTATTTCTGATTCTAAATTCTTTTTAGCTCCTAAATAGTCTACGGATGAAATTCCAACTTTTGTTAAAACTTCTTCGCCTTCTGTGGTATCAAAACTTAAAACAGCTACTAAATGTTTCGATTTTCCTGTTGGTAAATGAGCAATCTTTTTCCCATTTTCATAAAAAGTAACGGTAAACGGTTTGTTGAATTTAGCATGAAAGAAAATATCTTGCGTAACCGCCCAACCACCAGAGCCTTTGTAACCAGCAATTTCTGTTTTGTTAATTAGTTTGAATTGATGATTCGGTTTATGATCTGGGTAAATATTGTGAGATAAGTCTATAATAACACCAGATTTACCCCCTTTAATAAATCTATATTTATGAAAACCTGCTCTTTTTGTGCTAGTAACTTCAACGTCAATATCATAATCTTCTAATAAAACTGAATAATACCCTGGTGATGATTTTTCATTCGAATGACTATATCTTGAGCGATATCCACTATTTGGATTTTCTGGAGTTCCAGGTGTGACTTTTGCATCACCACTAAATGGCATAAATAAAAAATCGCCTAAATCGCTTATCCCTGTTCCACTTAAATGCGTATGAGAAAACCCTAAAATAGACGAATCTGTATAATGATATCCACCACAAGCATCCCAGCCTAGCGTCCTTGTGTCTGGACTTAGCTGCACCATTCCGTAAGGAGTTGTTGCACCCGGAAATGTATGTCCGTGACCGCCTGTGCCAATGAATGTATTTACATATTTGGTGTTGTCTACAAGTACTTCATTGGATGGTTGCCCATTGGAAGAAAAAGTGGTCAAGAATACAAATAATAAAAAATTGAGGCTTGTTATATTTTTCATTTATAATACGATATTAGGGATATATAGGTTTTTGTATAGATACAGGAATTTCTTGTCGCAGCATTTTTCCAGCTATTCCTGTAAGCCATAAATAATAATCTGAAGGCAATCCTTCATAGGTTAAGAATTTACTTTTTCCTCCTTCAGGTGGATTATTGTCTATTTTAAAAATACAAGTCCCTTCATCCATTTCATCAAACATGGCTACATAGATTGTTTTTACATCTGAGGAAATTGTATTGTAAAATTGTCTCCACAAAAAGTCACCATTTAATCTTGGAATTTGATTAAATAGTTTAGGGTCTCTTTTCTGATTTGACCAACTAAACCCGGGAAACACGACAGGCATGTAAAGGAGTTCGTTTTCATCGCACCACTTTTTGTCTTCAATAATAGTGTTTTTATGAAGATCAGCACTCGCCAGATCATAATATCGACCTGGTGTCCATGGATGCACGATGTCAGCAGATTTTATTATATCATGTAGTTGAGTGTCAGTCGTTGCGTCTCGGGATAAAGTTCTCCATCCTGTAGGTACTCCTAAAAGCACAGCACATCCGCCATATGTTGAATCATTTTTGAAAAAATTAATAAGTTCTTTGATATCCTCTAATGAGTACTCCCTATTATCTCTAAAACCAACTCCCCAGATAGAAACGACCGGTTTGTCTTTAAAGGTTAAAATGTTTGGATTTTTTGGATCATTTAATTCATATTTTTTTACTAGTTTTTTCCAATCATTTTTAATGACTTCAACAACATTTTTACTTTTGGATCCAGTCAAATCGTACATTAAACTAATCACCCTATCATGTTCTTTTGCACTCTTGAAACAATTATCAAATACTTTAAATAGATTTTTTTTTCTCTTTTTTTCTTTTGTTAAAGCCACGGAAAAACGCTGTACAAACACACCATCAATGCCATATTCTTTCATCCATTTAAAATGAAGTGAGATGGTTTTGTAATCTACTGAGCTAAATAAAGAAGCCGTTTTGCTATCAGAATGTTTAAAAGGAGTTTTATAGGTGTAATTTTTAGAATATTCAGTCAATTCAGGCCAGAAGTCAATATTTATATTGCCTGGCTTAAAACCTTTGTTATTACTGTAATGCTTCCAACCTAAACCAGACGCATCTCCTTCGGCATTAAACCAACCTTGATAACCAGCCAAAATTTTCCCATCAATTGAGTTACCAACTGGAGTCGTGTTTGCAATTAAGTTTTTACTAGTTCTACAACTGCACAAGAATATTATACAGATGAAAAATTTAAGTACCTTTTTCATTAATCATTAATTAACTTTAAATTCTTCTCTCAGAATATTTAAGTACTCATTTTGATATGTGTCTGCTGATTCTAGCTGCGTACCTTTATTCCAATCATTGAATGAATCTAATAGAACTATTTTATTGGTCCCTACCGCTCTTCTTGCAACATTACAATGGGCTCTAAACCAATCTTCATTTTTGTCTATGACGTATGTAGGGCTTCCACTATTGATTATTTTTAGGTTTACAGAAGGTGCTATCGTAGGTATGTATTCTATATTATAACTCAACCAAGTGTCTTTGTGATATTCCCATGCAAGGTTGACAATTCTGTGAAAATAGGTAAAACGGTCATAATCATTTTGATTGACTATGGCATAAGGGGAGTGCGTTACTGCATCAACCCCATTTACAAATCTAAAGTCAAATCTCAAAGTTGGAGTCCATTGATTTTGCATCCCAATTAAGTATAACTCTACACCCATAGCGGATAATTCATCTCTCATGGATTGGTAAAGAGCAGCATTATCATTAGAATGTAGAACATGGCTGTTAAAAATATAAACTATATTTTTCTCGTCTACTTTCATGTAGTTAGGTTGATTAAAAAATGGAATCATTAATTTGAAATCATCTATAAATCTTTGAACTAATCCTGCGTCTTCGATTCGTCGATTATTGTTTAGCCCCATATTTGCAAAATTATATGAAAGTGCAAAATTTACATCTTGTGAATTAGATGCAGTTTGAAGATCATTTATATAAGTAGCATCTTGGTTATTTAAATTAGAATTATTAGCAGAACGAAATTGGAAAATAAAAAAATCTATACCAGCAGTATTGGCTTGATTAACGTGTTGTTCATAAACAAGTGGATCTGCTACGTTTCCGTTATATATTCCAATACTTGGCTCCTCTGGAACATTATTTCTTCTTACAAATCGAGTATATTGAGCGCCGACTAAGTAATCTGAAATAATAGGCTCAAAAGGGACTTCGTAATTTAAAATATTGTCATCATCAGTTACAACAGCATCCTCTGTACATGAAAAAAATGCAGCAAGGAGAAATAAAAAATGAATTATTTTATAATGTTTCATAATAGTTTAGATTATTGTGTAAATAACTCCAGCAGCGATTAAATCATCCTCAGAATCACCATAAAAATGATTTGCGAAATCTTGATTGTATTCAGGAATTAAGGTTTCCCATAAAATAGGAGTGTATGATTTATTCATTTTTAAAGAATTGTACAATGAATTGCCAATTGGATATCCCGGTATTGAATTTGGCAAATTTGAAATTGCTTCTTGTAAAGCTTGACCATTTAAAATTGACTCTGAAACAGGGGGGTATATCATTCTTTCAGGTAAAGCTGAATAGTCTAGACCTGTAGCACCGTCTGGATTAAAATGGTCTATTAATGGTAATCTTCTAGTTCTTTTCTGCATACACCAGATATCATGCCCTTGGTTAAAACTTGCTAACCAACGCTGTCTTGCTATTTTATCAAAAGAGTCTGATGAAATACCACTTGTTACTAAACCAAACAATCCTCTGTCACCGATACTAGATGTACCCCATTTTATGCCATCTTTTTCTTTATATTCTAAAGATCCATTAGCGCCATACTGTTCAAATGATGCATCAATACCATTATAATAGTATTGCTCTGCACTCAAGGAGCCACCCCAGCCTAATAACTGAGCTTCTGCTTTTATGAAATTTGTTTCAGCGTAAGTAATGATATTATAAGACATATTTGCTGTCATAAAAAGATCTTCTTTGAGGCGAGAGAATGTATTAGTAGGAATACCTCCTAATATATTATCATTTCCATTCAAATTCCAACCATCAACAACACTATTTCCACCAAGTGGTCTACCAAAATATGGTAATTCATATCTTACTGTAATTAATTCGGTTTGTGATCCTGACTTGAATACTTGGTCAGTAATGAGTATTGGTTGTGTAGAAGGCTCTATTAATTTGTATAATCTTGGATCTGAGTAAGTTTTTAAATTTAATAGGAAATGAAAATTTATGTAAGGAACAACATCGTCATTCGCTTGTAAAAATACATATTTAGAATAATTGTATGACCAATTTTCTTGAGATGTTCCCCATTTCATTGATACATTATCGGAACTAGAACTTATCAAATTGCCTTCATTTGCCATAGCACTTGAGCCGTGTTCTTGGGCAAGTACAGGAAACCCCTCAGAAATACGAAGAGCAATTTTTAAACGAAGTGTGGTTGCAAATTTCTTCCATTTAATTAAATCGCCATCGAATAATGGGTCCTCTGATAAAACATCACCAGAAATATTTATGTTAGACGCTGCCTCTTCAAGCTCGGATAAAATTTTGTCGTAAATAAATTCTTCTGAATCATAACTAGCATAGCTTTGGCCTGATAAGGCATCTTGATAGGGTACTCCACCAAAGGTTGAAACCATGACCGAATAGACGTAACTTTTCCAAATACGAGCAATGTAAGTCCTGTTTCTATAATTTGGATCATCAGAATACTTATCTATGATCTCTTGATTGTTTTTTAAAATATTTACGTAAAATTTAATCCAGTAGTTATCAAGGGTGCTTTCTTGATAAAAATATCTTGGAAATTGACCACCTTTTCCACCATAATAACTAGCATATGTATTAAACATTTGATCATTCATCACTCCACCAACAAGATCAAGCGTGTTTTTCACTACACCTGTGAAAATTTGCTCAGGTGTAGCATCATTATATTCAAACTCATTTGTGTTAATCTCTTCAAAATTATTGGTACATGAAGAAGTAATAATTGTAGCAACTAATGATAGTTTTATTATTGAATAGTTTTTTTTATTGATTTTCATATTAGAATGCTATTTTGACGTTAACTCCTACAGTTCTTGTAGGTAAAAAAGAACCAAATTCAATACCTTGTCCGTTTCCAGATGTGGTTCCTGCCTCAGGATCAATTCCTTGAGGCGTATTTCTGTAAATAGTCCATAAGTCTCTACCTACAAGAGAAACTTTAAGATGTTTAATATTTTTTAATTTTTTTAAAATTCTTGGAGGAAATGTATACCCAAAGACAACTTCTCTTAATTTAACATATGAGGCGTCATAAACAAATCTTGTTTGATCTTGTATTCCATCAAAACCATATAACTGAGGACTCAACCAAATATTAGCGTATATTATGTTTCCATCTGAATCTCTCTGAGCGACCCAATTTCCATCAGCATCTTGAACACCAACAGCCGAATTTTCGTAAGTTCTTCCTTTTGGCCTTTCAGAATCCCCATAAGGGTTTCCAAATAAGCCATTCCCAGCTCTCTCGTTGTTATTCTCTCCAAGAATCATAGATGAAAATAAATATGCTTCTCTTCCTGCCAACGTTTCTGCATGAATCCCATAATTACTAGATTTTACCATGCTTGCTGAAAATAGATCACCACCCATTTTCACATCTACCAAAACATTTAAACTCAACCCTTTGTACGAAAACGCATTTCTCACACTTCCAATCCAATCAGGTTGTGCATTTCCTAAAAGTTGATCGTTATCCCATCTAATTCTTCCGTTTGGAAAAACTAATGGAGTCTTTGTTTCGGCATCCCTCGCGGGTGCATTTCCTCTTATATTTCCAAAAGGTTGCCCAACTTCGGCGAATACTCCAACATTAAACCAGTTTCTTAGTAATAATCTATCGGTTCCCGGTGTTAATGAGATGACTTTAGATTCATTTTTTGACCAGTTTAAATCTGTTTTCCATTTAAACTGTTTATCGAAAATTTTGGCAGATAAAAATAGTTCAATACCATCGTTTTGAATTTCTCCCGCATTGATAAATTTTGATATAAACCCTGATGTGGGTGTCACTCTAACAGGTATAATTTGATCATTTGTTGCAGATCTGTAAACAGTAGCATCCAAGGAAACCCTTTTATTAAACAATTCTAATTCTATTCCAAATTCCTTAGAAGTTGTCATTTCGGGTTTAAGGGTAGGATTATTTCTTTGTGATTGTAAGGCAAACCATTGTGTTTGATTGTAAGTGCCACCTTCAATAAAGTTATTAACGAGTCTATCGAAAGACGTATCACTACCAACCTGAGCATAAGAAGCTCTTACTTTGCCGTAGTTTATAAAACTGCTCGATGGCAACAAATTTGTAAAAACAGTTGTTGCTCCTATTGAAGGATAAAAATAGGAATTATTGCTTGAGGGTAAAGTTGATGACCAATCGTTTCTTCCGGTAATATCAAGGTAATAAGTGTCCTTCAGGCCTATTGAAATAGAACTGAAGATTGAATTGATTGTTTTATTGTTGGGTAAATAAAGGGTTGGTAAAAATTCATCACCATTTGATGAATTTTTAATATCACGCTCTTTAATTGATATAGCTGTCACTCTTTTTCCTGATGTTCTCAAATCAAATTTATTAACACCCAAAAGCGTAACTAAAGAGATGTTCTTTATTTTAGTAGAATAGTTAAGAATAGCTTCATAATTCCAATTTTCTCGATTAATATTTACTTCTCGGTAAAGCCCATTGGGGTCATATGCAGCACCTAAATTATTAAACTCATATCTGTCAATTTTATTAACTGCTCCATTAATTCGAGACCTTAAACTTAGACCCTTTGTAATATTCCAGTCTAAAGTTAAATTTCCTACAACTCTGTTAAGGTCGTCCTGGTTAGAATTTTCATAGATATTCCAATAAGGGTTATTAAATTCCCCTCGATAGACGAATGCATTATTATTTTCATCTTTGTACGGGTTTAAATTAGCTCTTGACATGTTTGGTAACATCCAAATATAATTACTTGCAGGATTACGATTACTCCCGTTTTGATAAAGTCTGTTTGTAACGAGTTGATTGACGTATCTTAAATTTGCGCTTACGTTAAGACCCTCTGTAATGTTTCGAGAAAATCGAAAAGCAACATTATTTCTATTTATTTTCTCCATTCTATCTATAACATGATCTCCCATGGTATTGGCATAAGAAAACCTGAATGTACTTTTTTCTCCAGCTCTTGAAAATGCAAATGAGGTTGTAGCAACAGTTCCTACTTTGTAAAGTTCTTTTACGTTATTTGTGTTGGGTTTGTAAGTTCCTACAGTTCCATTATAGTTCAAAATTTGTTGTCCCAAAAAGGGCATACCATAAGCTCTTAAATAGTTTCCAACTGCGGGGAGTCCTGTTTCAGAATCTACAGGCCTGCCTGCAGTTACGGTTCTCCCTTGATCTCCTGCACCGTAGACATACTGGTAGTATGGATATTCTCTGTTTGAAATTACAGAGAGATTAGAATTAATGAAAACTTTTAATTTTGCGCCATTTTTTTTATTGGCTGTTTTACTAGTTATTAATACGACCCCATTGGAAGCTCTTGATCCATAAAGTGCAGATGCGTTTGCTCCTTTCAGTACTTGGATTGATTCAATGTCGTCTGGATTAATTGTTGATAAAGGGCTCCCTAAATCTATATCATCACCCGAATTCCATACAGATACCCCTCCATCACCGGGAGAGCTGTCCAATGGGATTCCATCAATAACATAAAGTGGTTGGTTATCACCAGTAATAGAAGTTAGTCCCCTTATTATAACTCTAGTTGTACCTGTTGGTGTAGAAGAATTAACAACTTGTACACCCGAGGCTTTACCTGAAAGCGCATTTAGGACATTTGTAGACCTAGCTTCGGTCAAATCTTCGGTTTGTATTTTTTGTGTAGAATAAGCCAGAGATTTCCTCTCTCTTTTAATTCCTAACGCAGTTATTACAACTGCATCTAGTTGCTCAATTGATTCATCTAAAATGACATCAATTTCTTTTAAATTTTCATTGAATCTGATTTCTTTATTACTGAAACCTAAATAACTAAATTTTATAATCCCTAATTTTTGATCTTTTGTATCAATCACAAAATTTCCGTCAATATCTGTTGTAGTTCCTATGGAAGTACCCTTAACCAAAATTGTTACTCCTGGAATTGGTTCTCCAACCTTATCTTTGACATTACCTTGAATTAAATTTGTTTGAGAAAAACCTAAAAAAGGTAAAAACACAAGTAGTATACTATATTTTAATTTATTCATAAATCAATTTTTGTTTTTGAGTATTTTGATTTTATATAAATATTTCAAAATCATTTTAAACTTTTCTATTTGTAAAAGAAATCATATTACTTAATTTACAATTAATATTTGCTTAATATTTAACTTATTATAGAAAAACGTTAATTAATATGAGCATATAAAAACAGGGGTTTTAAAAAAACCTCTATTTTCAAATTTGATTTATTACTGTTGTTATTAATAAAGAAGTAATTTTTTAGAAAAATACTTTCCTGAAGATTTTCCTATTAAAATATAAACTCCAGTTTTTAGATGATTTACGTTTAATGTTGCTGTTTGGCTAACATTTTTTACATCCATGACACTCGAACCCAAAATATTAAATAATGTTACCGATAAACTTTGATTCAAGTCATGATTTATTTCTATAGTTTTTGAGTCATTATCAGCATATACAGTTATGTTTAATTTTAATAGGTCTTTCAATGATAAGAACGTGAGTCCAGAATCCCAGGATCCAGCATCATTGCCATCAGTTCCAAAATCTATTGGACTATCCAAGCTTATGTCTACAGAGTCGTATTCTACATTACCAGAAGTTGCATTAAATGTTAGGTTAGATGTTGATAAATCTGCATCCGTTATGGATGTTGAAAACACATCATTTCCGTCTGGATCGCCTACTTGAACTAAAACGGGTTCAATTTTTTGAGTAAGAGAGTTGATTAATGTCAATTCTACAGCTGGAGGTCCTCCAATATCTGAAGGAGATGTTTCACTTCCATCACTTACAAAGTTTCCATAGATTAGGGAGTTGGTAATAGTGAAAGGTCTAGCGCCTTCAATTCGGATTCCACCCCCTGTAGATTGATTTAAACTTGTAAAGGTTACACTATTATTAAAGATAGTAGTATTTGTTATGCTACTGTTAGCATTGGTACCTGCTAAATATAAAGCTCCACCACCATTACTAGATACGGTATTGTTCACAAAAGTACTGGTGTCCAAAACTAAATCAGCACCTGATGCTAGCACAGCAATTGCACCCCCTTTAGCTGCAGAGTTTCCGTCAAAAAGAGACCCTGAAACAGCTAAGTCTCCAGTGTTTCCAGCAACAATAGCGCCTCCATTAGTAGTGGCTGTGTTATTTTCAAATGAGGAATCTATGATCGTTAAATTTGCATTAGCATTAAAAATAGCACCTCCTTTAGTAGGAGAGGAGTTCGTGTCAAAAGTTGAGTTTGTTATTGTAATTGTTCCAGATTGCCCAAAAATAGCACCTGCCTCGTCTGAAGAACTGTTGCTGTCAAAAGTTGAGTTTGTAATATTTAAAGTTCCATTGGCAAACCAGATGGCACCACCTCCCGCATTATTAGTTACAGAATTTCCAGTAAAGGTGCAGTTTTCAAAAGTGGCTGTGGCTCCTGCTGCGTTGTTGAAAAAGACACTACCTCCAGCAAGTGTGGTATTATTATTTAAAAATGTAAGATTCTTGAAGGTTACATTAGCAGACGTTGCTCCATTGATTGTGAATAGTCTACTTGAACTAGTCAAACTTAAGACTGAATTGGTGTTCAAGCCTTCAATTGTAAATCCAAAACTTTTAGAATTAAGGTTTTGTCCATTCGGTGAAATGGTTCCAATAATGATTAGCCTATCACCTTCGGAGGTAATTTGATTCATAGCATTTCCAAAGTTTCCTAACGGACTGGATTCGCTAGTACCATCCCCACCTCCCGTTGCTGATACATAAACTGTTGTTTGTGCAAAAGCTGAAAAGCCAATCGATATGGTTAATAAAAAGTTTAATAAAGTAATTTTTTTCATGGTATGAAATTAAAGTTAATATTTGTTTAGTCTTTTATCTTAGGTTATAGTACCTAAAAATACGTTAAAATTTAGAGTAGTCAAAACCATTGTTAAATAGCTGTAGTTGGACCCATCTTTGTAATTTTAAAACTTGTTAAAATTTGAATTTAATCAAACATTCCAAACCCATCTCCAGGATCATCACCGGGACCGGATTGTGCTTGTGCTTTCTGAGGATTTAAAATAATGAGGGTGCCTACAGCGGTTAAGGCGGTGTATTTACCAATTTTTTTAAGAGCCTCTTTACGTGAAATATTTTTGTTGCTATTAGTGGTTTTAGTTTTCATAATTCTTAGGGTTGATAAATTAATTAAGGATAATTTTTCTATTTATAATTCTCGACTCTGTAGTTAACTGAATTACATAAACACCGCTCGCTAATGCTGGCAACGCAATGTTATTGGCTCCTTGACCTTGAAACGATGTTTCTAGAACTTGTTTTCCTAGGGTGTTGTAAAGGACAACAGAAGCAGTCCCGCTCTGTATGCCTACAATTCGTAATTGTTCTGGTGATATTTTATAAATACCTATATGGTTATCTTGATTAGGATTATTGATACTCAATGTTTCTCTTGAAGTGTGCAAGTAAAAGCGACCTACTCCATCAAGTCCGTTTTCTAGTAACGTACTAAAGGTTAGTTCGTTATCTAAAAGTGTAAAGCTATTATTCTGTTTGTCCTCTAAATACACGCCGACATCTGAAGAGAGATTAGTGTTTTTTACAGAAAAGGTAAGTGTTTTCCCTGCTTCAGCTTGAACGCCTAGTGGAATGATAGAAGAGTCTAGATTAGATAATGGTAACGATTGTATTTGATATTTTCTTCCTTGATTATCATCAACCAAGTGGGTGTATATATTAATAGAATTTTCGACACCACCAAAAACTTCACCTTCCCATCCAAAATCATATCCAGTAGTAGCACTATTTGAGAAATATAATTTTGTGTAACGATTTTTAACACCATCTGTCATTGATAATTTAATCTCAGTCCTTAAATCAGGATTTAAAAAGGTATCTGTTCCTTGCACAGATTGATTGCTCTCAGCAAAATTTATTGAGGTACCACTATTAAATTTTACGAAAAATCCCTGACCTGGGGCTATTTGAAAATCATCAATAGGAATCTTAACAGAGTAATTTCCTCCTCCCGTTTGATCCCAAACCCAAATTTGTTGAGATAAGTTGGAGTTATCACTTAAAAAGGTCTGGCTATTAATAAACGAAGTATAAGGATTTCCCAATAAGTTGAATCCAACTGAAAGTTGAGAAGCACCTGTAGTGAGTGTTACACCAGCATCATCTGTGTTTAAATTACCAATAAATTTTACTTGACCAGATGACGCTCTTTTCATGGCATATCCGAGTCCTGAATTAAAAGTTCCCGAATTAGTATCATCGTCTATAAGATATGACCATGGAGGAGTAGCGCCGGTAGTGTAAAAACCTAGACCCCGAAGTGAAGTATTAGTGGTACTTGTCGCTAAGCTTTCTGCATCAGCATAGGCATTGTTGTAGGTTTCTCCAGAAACTGGTGAAGCTACCAAATGCCATCCTTCTGCATCTCCTGCAATTGCAGTTAAATTTCTTTTGTAATATACTTTGTCATCATCTCCAGATACCTCACCTGTTACAATTAAACTTTTACCAGAATTTATTTTGATGGGAGCCTTTACTTTTACATCAACTATTGTGGCATCTGTGTTTAGAGTTACTTCTGCTCCTGATAAAACCGCAACATTATCTGTTGAGGTTGGTAAAGCACCATTTGACCAATTAGTTGCATCATTCCAAACATTGTTGGTCGTGGCTTTAAAGATATTTATCTTAGAATCCCAGGCCCCTACATCTTCATTATCACTTCCAAAATCAATTGGAGTGTCATTTGTTAATGCATTTGGAGCTGTAAAAGTAACTTTATTTAATGTAGCATCCCAAGCTAAATTAGAAGTTGCTAAAAAATCAGAATCTGTAATAGTTGAATTGTTATTTGTGTATGACCCCGAACCTGTATTATTAGTATACTGAAGAATGGAGTTAGTTATGGTTCTTCCGGATGCTGAAGTTCCCATAACATCAGAATTTCCACCGGCACCATTATTCGCTTTGTTATTATAAAACAAACAATTTGTAACAGTTAATGGTGCAGTACTATTAGTTCTAATTGCCCCACCGAAGTTTCTATCTGTTCTTGTAATTGTATTTTCAAAAAATGTACAATTAGTAAGTGCAGCTGAAGCTGAAGCTAGAATTGCAATAGCTCCTCCTTGTCCGCCAGAAGCAGTATTTGAATTTTGATAAAAGCTTGTATCATTAATTGTAAGGT
>Ga0206123_10003579_pt1 | contig 12733 bp, 10 predicted proteins | sample Helgoland_Spring_2_FD_160086 | JGI IMG/M metagenome (GOLD analysis project Ga0206123, IMG submission 160086) | Pelagic subsurface seawater microbial communities from Kabeltonne, Helgoland, North Sea - Helgoland_Spring_Bloom_20160316_1 | ecosystem: Environmental > Aquatic > Marine > Epipelagic ... | reverse complement strand
GGTGCCGTAAAGGAACGTGGCATTGGTTTGGGATCCATTGGTCTGCACAATTCCGATGCCCCCTCTAATTCCGACCGTGGCTGAATTGGTTCGAATTAAAGCAGGCTGCTTTTTGGTAACTTTACCTCCAACGATCCTCAGCAACCCTCTTGCTGTAACCTCAAGAGAGCCCTCGGCAGTCTCAGGGTTATAGATAAATTTATCTAGAACAACGCTAGAATTAGGCCCCACTGAAAATGCTGTGCCATCAAGCAATAGCATTTGCGCTCTACCAATACCATCAGTTTCAATGGTATGGTTTTGAATGATTTCATAACCTGCATCGATAAGCTTGCGCTCTTGCTCTAACGTAAGGTCAGTAGTATTTTTATTAACAGCAGATGCAACACCAATTTGCTCTTGTGCTAATCCAGCATTAGAAAAAATTCCTGCAAGTAGAAAGATTGAAAAGAATTTATATGTAAGTTTTATCTTTATTTTAAACATTGATAATTAATTTGCGCAGAAAAATTATTGGCTCTGCGTTTGTAGATGCTAATAGTGCTCCTGGAATCATTTAATATTAATCCCAAGTTCATAGACCAGCATGCTCCCATAGGTCTGAGCATATTAAATCTCCAACTTTCTGCTTGATCATGTCTTGCACCAAAAAGTGGATAGTCTTCATCATGAGATTTGTCTTGGTAGCTATATTTAGATGAAAACTGCCAGTGCTCTCCTAAAGGCTGAGAATAACTAAATTCAAGACCATAATTTTCATAAAACTCATAGCCTGCACTCGCACGATAGTTTTCTAAAATAACCCTGTAACCATAAAGGGCTTGTTGGTCAGCCCAAACATAGCTTTGACCAAAACTAACGCCATTGATGCGGCCATTTTTTTGCCTTCCTGACCTAAAACTTTTCTCATCTCTATAGTATGTAAACAACATAGATGAGCCATTGTCTAGTTGACCGCTATAATCTAGAGATATGCGCCCACTTCTCAAAATTTCCTGTCGATTAAGAACGACCCGAAGAAGATTGATGTTGGGTGCAAACACTGGATCCTCTAGATTAAAGAAAGAAAAGAAATTTTCGTCTAAATTAAAATTTCTTCTAACGGAAAACACATTGCTTTGCACATCAAATTGCTTGAATGTGTCTAATCGATCAGCCCCATAACTAAAAAAGTATTGAATGTTATCGCCTCTTGGATGATTCAAGTCTTGGTCAATACTTAATGAATAATTATACAAAGAAGATCGATCGCTCTGCCTCCTGCTTTCTGGATCAACATCCAGCAAAAAATCACCTATCTCAATAAAATCTGCATTAATGCCTGAGTTTCCATTAGTGGTTCGCTTAAAGCCAATGCTAAGGGTTTGCTGCCACTGAAAGGGCTCTTCAGCGGAAACTATGGCCTCTAAAAATTGATCAACTCTAGCTTCAACTTCTGGCGGAGGGTTAAATTCTTTTACACTTTTTAGATAGTTGTTAGCCAAGGCAAATGCGCCTAGGCGAAAATACAAAACCCCCAACTCCAATCTGATTCTTGGCAACTCTGAGTCATAAATAAGCATTTGCTCAAAGACTCCAATGGCTCCCTCTAAATCTCCAACCATGATTGATAAATTAGCGTATTTAAATAGTAATGATAAATTTGTTGGGTCTTTAAAAAGTTGCTTAAACACCTCTTCTTTTTGTTGTAGAGCAGCAGACAGTTCTTTAGGATCGGATATGGTGGGCTCTACATTTTGAGCGAAGGAATGCATGCACATGAAAATGCATATCATGAGAAAAAAAGCTCTTGGTTTCATGGTTTTTTTAAGTGAATATACATAGGAACTCCTCTATATATTCATTATTTGACGCATATTTAATCATATAAATGACAATTTATCATTTAATTAGAATATTAAAGGCTCTAATATGAGACAAAGGTTATAATTCATTGATGAAAAAATCTGAGCAAACAAAAGTCAAGCTTGTTGAAGCAGTTATAAGCCTAACTAATGTTGGTCAAAAAATATCTGTGGCAAGCATTACAAAAGAAGCAAAAACAGCTTACGGGAGCTTTTATAGATACTTTAATAATTTAGATGAGATTAATGCCTCTGCAATCATGCAAGTGGTTCTTAATGCAGCCGAAATAGTTGACAGTCAAATGAAAACAGAGAAATCAAATCTTTTTAAGATTTACTATAGTTGGTTTATTGCCATTGATTTATTTGAAAGCCACTACATGGCTAACTGGCTGATAGATAATCCCGCAAACATTAATGATGCATGGGTTTTAACTCAACCCATGACCAGTCAATGGCTGCAAGATGCGATTACTCAAGAAGAAGAGCCGGATTTGAGCAAGGATAACCTACGGCATTTCAAAATGTCTCAAACCTATATTTTTTGGACTTATCAAAATGCTCTGCGTGAAAAACTAAAAGGCAGAAAATCAATCCATGTCTACACAGATCTGATGAATTCCGTGAACTTAATGAATCTTTCGCAGAAAACTCAAAAAAAATATATAAAAAAAGTTGCGGAATATATTAAGTAAATAATAAATTACTGTGAAAAAAAACTTAAAGCAATTCTCAAGATACGGTCTTTTGATCTTTGCAGTTTTAGTGAGCTTTTTACCAATTCTAAACCCATTACAAATTTTTAGTAATCTACAAAATTATTCTTTCGATACTCTCCAAAGGCTCTTGCCAAGGGAGATTTATGCTGAGGATCCTGTTGTAATTATTGATATTGATGATCGTTCTCTTGCAGAAATTGGGCAATGGCCTTGGTCTAGAAATCAATTGGCAAAACTTACAAATCAAGCTTATGCTGCAGCTGCATTAGGATTTGATATCGTCTTTGCAGAGTCAGATAGGACTAACCCACAGAATTTTATTTCCAGTTATCCTCTTAATGAGGATCTTAAGAAAGAGCTTTCGGCACTTCCAAGTAATGATGAATTATTTTCACAAGCCATTGCAAACCACGGAACCGTGGTCTTGGGTCAGGCTTTAAACAATAAAAATAATATTAAACCTTCTAAGGCAAAATTTGGCTTGGTCACTCAAGGCGATAATCCAAAGCAATTCATAACGAACTATTCGGGTATTCAAAATAATATTCAGCAACTTGAAAGCTCTGCTGCAGGAGTTGGGTCGATGAGTATTGGTAATAATGATGCAATTGTTCGCCAATTACCTACCTTTGAAAGAGTTGATGATCAATTGGTTCCAAGTCTTGCCCTAGAAATGACAAGGGTGGCAGTTGGAGCCTCAACTTTTCAAATTAAATCCTCTAATGCCTCGAGTGAGGAGGCTTATGGAGCTCAAACTGGTATTAATAATATTAAATTGGGACCTCTCACTATACCAACAACTCCTAAGGGAAATGCGTGGGTGTACTTCGCTCCTTCCAAAAATATTTCTACAATCTCTGCGGCTGATGTAATTTCAGGAGCAGTTCCGCCAGAGTTTTTTGAAGGCAAACTTGCGCTTGTTGGCACATCTGCTGCAGGCTTGCTTGATCTAAGGTCTACGCCGACAGAAAAAAATGTTCCAGGTGTGACAATCATTGCTCAGTTCATTCAGCAAATCTTTGCCAATGAGTTTTTACAAAGACCAGACTGGCTATTTGGTGCCGAGTTTCTTGCTGGGCTTGTTTTGGCTGTATTGATAACCCTGAGCATTCAAGCCATGGGGCCTATTGGCGGTTTGAGTGTGCTACTTGCAGGTTCTGGTGGCATCATAGGTTCGAGTTATTATTTTTTTAAATCAAAGTTATTTTTGGTTGACCCAATATCGCCATTGATAATTTCTTTAAGTGTTTATGTTGCTGTAACTTTCTTTAATTATTTATTTACAGAGCTTGAACGCAGCAGAGTTAGGGGTGCCTTTGCGCAATATCTGTCTCCAGAAATGGTTAATCGTCTAGCCGAATCAAGCGAATCATTGGTTCTTGGTGGAGAGCGAAAAGAAATGACTTTTTTATTCTCTGATATCAGAGGTTTCACCAAAATTTCTGAGCAATACAAAGATGATCCCGAAGCCCTCACCCTGCTCATCAATCAATTGCTCACGGTCTTATCCAATGCAATCTTAGATCATGGTGGCACCATAGATAAATACATGGGAGACTGCATCATGGCGTTTTGGAATGCGCCTACCGATCAAGCCAATCATCGTCAATTAGCCATCGAGTCTGCGCACGCTATGAATAATGCATTGTCTGAATTTAATCAAAATTTAGAGGAAAGCCTGGACTTTAAATTAGAAATTGGTATTGGAATAAATTCTGGAGAATGTATTGTTGGCAACATGGGGTCTGATAAACGTTTTGATTATACGGTGCTAGGTGATGCGGTGAATCTTGCCTCAAGGCTTGAAGGCCAGTCTTCTAATTATGGACTAAATATGGTGCTAGGGGAAAACTCATACCTACAAGATTCTCCTTATCAAATAATAGAAATAGATAAAATTGCTGTAAAAGGAAAGTCTTCTGCTGAAACAATATTCACTTGTTTTGAGCTAGAAACAAAATTTACCGAAGAGTTTATGGATAAACATAAACTGTTTTTAGAAAAGTATAGCGCTCAACAATGGATTCCAGCAAGTTTATTGGCTGATGAATTAATTTCTTCCTCTAATCAGCTTGAATTATACTACGGGCATATGAAAGCAAGAATTGATGAGTATAAAATTAATCCACCATCCTCAGATTGGAAAGGAGTCTATGTTGCACAAAATAAATAAGATCAAAGGCTTCGTAGTCCTGATGATGTGCTTGAGTTCAGCTGATCTCATGGGCCAAGCAATAGTCAATATCGAAGAATTAAGGCGTGAGGGAGAAATAGGGTTTTTTACTAATATTAGCGCCGGTCTTGATGCATCACGAGGAAATAGAGATAGAGATTATTACAAACTTAGAATTAGGTTTGATAATAATTCAGAGAATGCAGAATCGTTTCTAATCATGCAACAAACTGAAAGGAAATCAAATAGCAATGTAATAGATAAGTCAAAGTTCATTCATGCTAGATATATCTTGATTGGAGAGGATACTATGCATTGGGAAGTGTTTGCTCAGTATAGCGAAAATCCTTTCAGGAATTATAAAAAAAGATCTGTTCTAGGTGGCGGATTAAGGTTCGAGTTATCAAAATCAGGTCGATTGGGTGCTGGCCTGCTAAATGAAGAAGAAACTGATCTTACCGGAAAAGCAAAGACAACAGATAGATTGGGCTTTTATTTCCATACAGATTTTGAGATTGCAGAAAATATTTCCTTTGACCCAACAATATATTTTCAACCTAGTATTGAAAATTTTGAAAATGACTACAAAGCAAGTATGATTTTAGCCTTAGATTTTAAGGTAAATGAAAATTTTAATATTAGGATGCAGTACTCATCTTCTTACGACTCAGACCCACCAATGCTAGCTGAAAAAACAGATGATTCCATCTCAACAATGTTTTCATATGATTTGAGTAAATTATGGAAGGATTAATAGAAATTATTACAAATGTTTGGAAGGAAGGCTTCCTGGGTATTGGTATAACAGAAATCATTGTTTCCCTGCTGATATTTATAGCCGGAGCCATTAGCAGAGCATTTTTTGTTGGTAGAGTACTAAAGTGGTTAGAAAATTTAACTTCTCAGACTGACTCAGAAATCGATGATGTTCTCCTTAAATCACTAAAGAAACCGCTTGGTTATATACCTATGACGATCGCTCTCTACTGCGTCGCTGTATATCTCCCTCTTACAGGCATGGCTGACACTTTTGCAACTAATTTAATTGAAGCCATGATTGCTTTTACTATCTTTAGCGCATTTGCAAATAGCGTTGCTCCAATTTTTCAAGCATTCACATCAAGAGCTGTTTTAACTCGATCAATGACAATGTGGCTAGAAAGAGCTGCGAGGATAATAATCTGGATCATCGGTCTTGGAATTATCTTAGATATCTTTGGCATCCAGATTGGGCCATTGGTTGCTGGTCTTGGATTGTTCTCTGTAGCTGTTGCTCTTGGAGCTCAAGATTTATTTAAAAACTTAATTTCTGGACTGTTAATTATTGGGGAGAATAGATTTCAGCCAGGTGATAGAATTGAAGTGCCAGGCTCGCTGCATGGCATGGTTGAAGATATAGGCTTCAGATCTACTCTTGTCAGAATGTTTGATACAGCTCCGATGTTGGTTCCAAATAAAGATCTTTCAGATGTAAAAGTAATAAATCATGGCAATATGGTGTACAGAAGAATTAGCTGGCATTTAAATTTAATTTATTCAACCACACAAGAGCAGTTAGCAAAAATTTGTGAAGACATTACTGCTTTTATTGACTCATCTGATGATTTTGTTATGAACCCTGAGCAAGAATCATTTGCAAGAACCGAAGAGTTAGCTTCAAGCTCAATTGATGTAAGAGTTTTGTGTTATACAGACCCTGTTGGATTAACTGATTTCTCTAAAATTAAACAAAATTTAATCTTTGAAATTATCAAAATCGTTCGCAGTAACGGCTCTGAATTTGCCTACCCATCAACCTCTGTTTACATAGAAGATTCAGACCCTGCAGATATTTCTAAATATTCAACTGATGGTTTAAAATCAGAGGATATATCTCATATTTCTGCACCTGACAAAGGTGATGGTGACGTTTAGTTTTGAGCTCTAGAAGAGACGCTTAATTCTAGTGCTTTAAATAGCCCTGGGTGCTCCTCAGAAAGCTCCGCTAAGTCTGATTTAGTCAATTCAAGCAATTTTGTATCATCCGCCGCTGTAATAGATGCATTTCTAGGTGCATTCCCTAGCAAGCCCATTTCTCCAAAATAATCTCCTGACACTAAATAAACAGGCTGATCTATTTCAACTTTGACTTTTCCATATTCTATAATAAACATTGAGTCAGCCTCTTCGCCTTTAGAAAAGATAGTCTCATGCTCACTGACCAAAACAACTTGAAGTTTTTCATTGATTTTACCAACTGCACCAATGGGAAGTTCTTGGAATAATGGAACAGAAGCAATCGCTTCAAAGCTCACTAAAAAGTTCTTTTTTTGAATTTCTTCATAATAAGCAGATGCTAGAATTGCAGCTGGAAGAGCAAACATTCCTATCCCAACAAGCATGGTAAAACTTGCCAATAATTTTCCCAAACCCGTCATGGGGACAACATCACCGTATCCAACTGTTGTTAGTGTTGCAATGCCCCACCACATAGTTGACGGAATGCTTCCAAAAACATCTGGCTGCACTGAAGACTCTAAGAAGTATATAAATGTTGAAACAACTAATAAAATTGAAATCACCATGATCTGTGATCCAAGCAAAGCATTTCGTTGTTTAATAATTGTTTGAATGAGGGTATTTGTTGGTAGTAAAAATCTAGATTTACTAAAAATATCAAACAACCTAAATAATCTCAGTATCCTTAGATCATAAAAAGAAAAAAATATTTGATTAATTAGCACCAACCCATCAATGGACGTTAGAAAAAGAAGTTTGCGTTCAACAAAGACTCTTAATAAAAATTCTATTCCAAAAACTCCAATTGATATCCAATAAAGAAATTGAATTAATGGAGCGTCTATACTTAAATATCCAGCACTAGATACAATTTGATGAAAGATATTAAGAGCGATGACTGCGCCAAAGAACTTATTAAAAAAATCTAAAATATTGTTCATTAAATGATTATAGCTTGAGTCTGAGATATGAAAAGATTAACTACTGCAAAGATATTAATTAAATGCTGTATTTATTTGGTAGGATGAACTTTTGATTCAAACAATTCAGGGGTAAAAAAATAGGCATGTCTGATCAAACCATTCTTGCAACCACTTTGGCTGTTCTAATAGGCTTGCTTATTTGGGGCAAGTGGCGCTATGACGCAGTAACACTCATATGTTTAGCTTCGCTGGTTTTATTTGGCGTAGTTCCTGCTGAGAGTGCCTTCTTAGGATTTGGACATCCAGCCGTTATCACCGTTGCACTCGTACTTCTAATCAGCAGAGGTTTACAAGAGGCAGGTATGGTCAGTTTAGCCGGGAACGTAATTTCTCGTCTCACTCTCTCGCAAAACCAATACATGATAATGATTATGATTGTTGCGGCTTTTTTATCTTCATTTATGAATAATATCGGAGCCATGGCATTGTTATTACCTATTACCTTATCTATATGCCAAAAAATGGAGTGGAATCCATCAAAATTTCTTATGCCCTTGGCTTTTGCTAGCATTCTCGGTGGCATGAACACTGTTATAGGAACGCCACCGAACATCATTATTGCGCAGTACAGACAAGAATATACAGGTGTTGCTTTTAATTTCTTTGACTATTCGTTTGTTGGACTTGCAGTGAGTATTCTAGGAGTGCTATTTATTGCATTGATTGGTTTTAGGTTTGTAAAAGTTCGCGATAATGCAAATGAAGCAACAAGACTGATTGACTTAAAAAACTACCTTTTCGAGGTAACTGTAAAAGATGACAGCAAGGCCATTGGAATGAGGCTGTCAGAAATTAAGAAGATTTCGGGCCCTGAAACTGAGGTTCTTGGGGTGGTTAATGAGACAGGAGGAGTATCTAGAGTGTCAATGAGTAAAAAAATTCAGCCTGGGCAGATCTTAGTTATTAAAACATCTCCAGATGATATTTCTTCTATTCAAGAGGCGCTTGGGTTTGAGATAGCAGATGATCTTGTCACTGTTAAGGAATCAGACTTAGCAGAAATTGAGGTCATGGTAACAGCAGGCTCTAGATTGGTTGGAAGGAAACATGAGTTTCTTAAAAGACTTGCCTCAGATGATTTAGCATTGCTTGGATTATGGAGACAGGGTGCAAAGTTTAGAACCAGATTAGCCAGGGAAGCATTTAAAATAGGTGACGTATTGCTACTTGGCGTTAGAACCATTGATGATGAAGGGGTTAAAGAAAGAATTAAGCATTTAGGTTTAATGCCCTTAATGGAAAGAGATTTACAGACTATTCCAAGCAGAAGCAGGCTGTTGAAAAGCTTAGTCTTTTTTGCTCTAGCCATTGGTCTAACTGCCTTTAATGTAATAGATATTGTGGTTGCATTTTTACTTTGTGTAATAGCTTTTATATCAATCAAAGTTTTAAACGGAAATTTATATAGAAATATTGAGTGGCCTGTTGTGGTAATGCTTGCAGCTATGATTCCTGTTGGTCAAGCTCTTGAAACTTCTGGGATATCTATGAATATTGCAAATTTTATATCCTCGACCACTGAGGGAATGGCTTTGCCTTGGCTAATACTAATGGTTTTAGTTATTACAATGTTTGTTTCAGATATTGTTAATAATGCAGCTACAGCAGTGATCATGGCGCCAATTGCAGCAAATCTTGCACTTCAGGTTGGGCAGCCGGTTGAGCCTTTTCTAATGGCGGTTGCTGTCGGTGCTAGTTGTGCTTTTCTTTCCCCTATAGGACATCAATGTAATACCCTTGTGATGGCTCCAGGAAATTATAAGTTTGGAGATTATTGGCGCCTCGGACTGCCGCTTGAGTGCGTAATAGTAGCTATCTCAATTCCAATGATTTTATTTGTCTGGACTTAGGCTCTGAGACCTGAAATAAAATGCTTTACGCAAGTGAAGAAATTAATTTACTTAACTCACTGGGATCTTCAAAAAAAGGGAAATGCCCCACCTCATCTATAGTATAAATTTTACTAGGGACAACATTGGCAAAGCTATCCACTGCTTTTAGATCAACCAGCTTATCTTTGCTGCCAAGAATAATTGAAATAGGAATTCCTAGACTTTTTATTTCAGTTACATCTAATTGATAGTTATTGCATGCTTCTAAATCATCCAGCATGACTAAATCATCTTTTTCCGAAAAAGCATTTTTTATTCCAAGCAGTCTTCTGTAAAGTCCATATTTAATAATAAAGTCTGCTGCATGACTATTACCTGCTTTTGCTTTGGCAAGTAATGTATCAGCCACTCTTGTGGGATAAATACTATTAACTAAAATCAATGATTTAGCCTCATAGCTATGTCTCATGACCATGTCCAACGCAACCAATCCCCCCATACTATGCCCGCAAATAGATAATTCGTTTAGATCATGTGCTTTTAAGGAATCAATTAAAAACTTGCTGTATGTTTCAATATTATTACTTGAAGATCCTTTGGTGAGGCCATGACCGGGAAGATCAATGATTAGTGGTCTATTATATTCAGAATCTGGCAATTTTATGGATCTGACCAGGCGATGATCCATGCCCGCCCCTGCAATAAAAAGAATGGTTTTTTTTGTCTTATCTATTGATTCAAAGTTATGAAAATATGAGCTGAAATTATCCATCAACTGTACCTACTTAAATTATGACGCTGGCAAGATGTCGTTATTTTAATTTTAGATGTGGTAGACCCGAATGGACTCGAACCATCGACCTTCGCAATGTCAATGCGACGCTCTAACCAAAACTGAGCTACGGGTCTAAAATACCAAAGTATTATACAGCTAGACAAAAAATAAGATAAGCCTGCAGTGAATTAGAAAGGTTTTAAGAGTTTCGCTCAGAATTATAAATATCAAAAAACTCTAATCTCAAATTGAGATATTTGGCATATTTACGAAAATACTGAAGGGCAAATACTCTTGCAGGGAAAATTGAATAGTCACCATGCTCTATGCCTTTAATGTAATTTACATTCATAAATAGTTGAGCTGCAACTTCAGATTCTGAAAGAAATAAAAGCTCTCTTCTATCTTTAAACACCTTACCAATCTTGCAGGTTTGTGCAGATTTAAGGCAGGGCTCAATTCTTAATTCATTTAATTGCATTTCTTTTTTTAACTATAAAAATTACAGACGAACCAAATATTATACATAAAAGTGATAAATTGTGATTTTGAGCATTAACAAATTGATGAAAACTGCATTTGTATGTATTTGATAAAAAAACCGATATTATTTCTGTAAATAGAAGGTTAGTATAGAATTTAGTCTATTGAGATAGACCTTTGGGTAAGAAACTGTTTTGTGTCCTCAAGGATGGTTTGAGTTTCTGGAGAATTATCTTTACCTAGGAGTTTTTCGAGCTCTGCCATTACTTTACTCAAAGATCCCCATGGGCCCTCTTCATTGAGTCTTTGAGTAATCAGCGATTGGTAGCGGCTCATCATATCCTCTGGAGCGGCTTGAGGATAAAACTGACAGATTAATCTTTCTGCAAATAGTCTATGACGTTCATCAGTTATATTGCGACAAATTTTGATTCTTTCTTCTGCTGAATCTATACGATGAAAATCTGCCATTAGATCTTTGTCTTCTTTGGATGGAAAGCCACCGGCATAAATCATCTGCTCGATATGATCATATTCATTGTTCCAATTATTAATTTTGTCTGCCATGGCTTGGCTGACAAGAGACTGAAAATCAACATTATCTCTGACCTGCTTGGCCCTGTCCTCTAAAATGGCAAAATCCATATCAAAGGCATTTTTATCATCAATCATTGAACTAGGGCATATGGGAATAGTCTTATTAATTCCATATTTTTTAAATGGGCCTGATTTACCAGGCTTTTGAACCATAGAGTAAATTTCCTGAGTATCAAGATCAAAGATTTCTTGGGGCTCAAAACTTAAATCAAAAAACATTAAATCATTGGGAGCTTTGCTGCCGCATGGAACAACAGGATACCGAAAAACTTCTCGCCTGAAGACTTCCCCCAAACCTAAAAAACCTGGCTGTTGGATAGCTTCTTGAACGCCTGCTTTGGAAGAAATACTCAGAAAAAAATCTATTAGCTCGGGTTTTTTCTTATTAATAATTTCTAGCAAAGAAATCATTAATTTACAGTCAGCAATTGCATCATGAGCATCACCAATTTCAATTCCATTGGCTTCAGCCAAGTCTGCCTGCTTCAAACTAATCGCTGGACCGCCCTCATAAAGAGGAATATTCAATAAATTGGGGAAGAAGGCAGCAACATTATTCATCATTAACAAAAGATCCAGCCTGCTGTTTCCATTGGTATTGGTAAGATATGACTCAAATAAATTCCAGTAAAACTGTCTTCTTATAAGCTCTTCATCATAAGCAATACCATTGTAAGTAATAAAAACCCCTGGCTCATCAATGGTCCACTGACGCCATTGTCGATTGAGATCTCGCATCATTTCATAATGCGATACGTTGGAATTAAAAAGATGAGTTTTTTTATTAGTTACCATAGCCATAGGGTGAGGTATCGCCCATGGCAGTGGAGCGCAGCCTAAATTTTGCTCATCTTGAATTTCTAAACTACGATTTACTTGAATAGACCCACATTGGAGTATTTGGGCAAAATCTTTAATTAGCCCGGTTGTCTCAGTGTCGTAAAATATTAAATTATTTGATGGCTCCACGCTTAGGTAGGATATTTACCTAACTCATGTCTCGCGACTGCTCGTCTATGGACTTCATCCGGACCATCAGCAAGTCTTAACGTCCTCATTCCAGCATACATCCTTGCCAGCGGGAACACTTGAGATACTCCTGCACCACCGTGCATCTGAATGGCACGATCAATTACATCACAAACAATATTAGGAACAATCACTTTGATTTGAGCGATTTCACTTGCGGCAACTTTATTGCCGACAGTGTCCATCATATGAGCTGCTTGCAATGTTAAGAGCCTAGCCATATTTAATTCAATTCTTGAATTGGCAATGATGTCCATGTTTCCACCTAATTGAGACAAAGGCTTACCAAAAGCAACTCTG
>Ga0206123_10003576_pt1 | contig 12739 bp, 5 predicted proteins | sample Helgoland_Spring_2_FD_160086 | JGI IMG/M metagenome (GOLD analysis project Ga0206123, IMG submission 160086) | Pelagic subsurface seawater microbial communities from Kabeltonne, Helgoland, North Sea - Helgoland_Spring_Bloom_20160316_1 | ecosystem: Environmental > Aquatic > Marine > Epipelagic ... | reverse complement strand
TAATATTAGTATATGTTTTTCATAATAATATTTTTTTAATATTTATTATATATATATATATATATATATATATATATTAAATTATTAAATAAGTCTTTCTATTCTATTGTTAAATACATGTGTTCTCTCTCTCATTCTATCAAAGTCATCATTATTACTCCAGGAAAAAGGTGGTAATATTAAGAAATCATAAGGATGAGGTATATAAACTTTTCCTTCTTTATGCCAATAAGGATATTTATTAATCTTTAATAAAGAACCATTTTGAATGCCTTTTTCTATTAATAAAAAAGTGTTATCTGACGTATCTTCAAATAAAATATCATCTCTTGATATAATTGGTGCTATAATTAAATTTGTCCTTCCTCCCTCCCAATAATCATGACTATCACGCGAAATCGGGAAAGAAATAGACCCTATACTAATATTTGCATATATTTTATAATATGGTAAACCGTACATCAGACCACCTTGTTGTACATATGATGTATTTAAAAAGATTTTATTAGATGTATTTATATTTCTTTCTAATGTCGGTTTTTTTGTAAAATTTTTTATTTTTTTATACACTTCATCTAATTGTAATATGTCAAAAGGGGTTCGTCCTTGTGCATAATTAACTGGTATAATACCTTTATTATTACAATCTAATATATAATTATATAATGGAATTGTGTCATAACAATTTGTTATAATTTTACCATTTTCTAAAGTTGTTTTTATTTTTGATAAATATTTTATTTTTTTAAAATGCATATCACTAAATGCTTCCTGTGTTATTGGATCATTATCATTTAAGTCACAACCTATATATTTTTGTCTAGGTGATTTACCAGAAGGACTTAATGATTTAGCATAGTTTTTAAATTTAGGATTATTTGCTTCAAGTGCTAATTTTAATTTTAAATCTGATTTTGAAAGTGGTTCTTTACTACCTCCTCCTTGAAACATTCGCAAGTATGCTTTTTTTGGCGCTCCGCCTGAACTGTAGCCGCTACTAGAGCTACTGTTAGTACTTCTGCCGCTGTTGCTACTTCTATTGTTGGAGGATGCCATGCTACTAAAGCTACTAATACTGTCGCTTCTTGCTCTAAGCCATTCTCTCTCTATTTCTCTTTCTCTTTCTTGTCCTGCTCTCTCTCTTTCTTGTCTTGCGCTCTCTCCTTCTCTCGCACTTTGTCTATACTCTTCTTTCTGCGATGCATTCTCATCTTCTTTTTTCTTTTTGTATGTCCTACTATATGGCTCTTTTTCAAATTTTGATAATAATGCCTTATTTTTACTTGATTTAAATTTGGTTAGCGATTTAGCAGAAACTTTTAAAGGCGAATAATTTAATCTTAATGAATTTTTATTGTTTATTACACTTTTAGCTCTGGATAATTTTACCGAAAAATAAGGTGATAGTTTTTTATCTAAATATTTATCATTATATTCTTTTAATCTTTTATCGTATTCTTTTAATTCTTTGTTATAGTTTTTTTGTTTTTTTTCAAATTCTTTTAACTCATTTTCTTTTTGTGAATTTTTTCCTACAATATGAGAAGTCATTTTATATCTTTGTAATGCTTGAGTTATTATAACAGGTTTAGGTACTTCCGGTGGGGCGGGTAAATTATCATAAGGGTCTTTAACAAATTCATATTTTGTATTATTTATTTCTGATGATTCTTCGTGTAATGTCTTAATATCAAATATTGCCGAAACCAAAAACATTTTAAATTTATATTCATCTATTGTATATTCCATTTCCTCTCCTAATTGCGTACCCTTTGCGTATCCTAATATACTATTTATTAAAGTCAATTTAGCGTAACCTACTTCATAAGCATTATTTCTACTATACCAAATGTTTCTTTCGCCAATACAGTTTGATATACTATAAAATAAAAGATTAAAAAACTGTTTAATATCTATTCTTTCACTAATACTATTACCATTATTTGTATATAATGAACTAAATATAATGTTTATTATTGTTTTTAATCTATATATATTATAGTCAATACTTTCAACCATTATATCATAAATTAATGTAGATGAAGTGCGCCAAGGTGAGGGCATCGGTGATAATTTTTTTCCGTATAAAAAAAAGTCATCATATATTATTTTATCCAACTTTGAAATTGATAATATATAATAATTAATTTCATTTATGTATTCTACAAATAACTTTAATAAAGGAGGTATTTCATATGGCCACGAAGTGTTTTTTTTTTTTATAAGTTTAATAAGTTTAAAATTATCACCTTCTTCGTAACCAGTTCTGTCTGTACCAAGATTTACCATACTTTCAAAGATTTCATAACAATTTAAATCAACTGCTTTAATATGTTTTATTTGAGCTAAAATTGTTTCATATAAAAAAAGTTGCCTATCAATATTATCATCGACTACATTTTCTTCAAATTTTTTTTTATTTTTTATTAAGAAAAAATGCATAAATAAAAAATCATAAACAGTGGAACCAATTACATTATTAACATTTTCATTATTATAAAATATATTCTTTTTTTTATCTAATAAATTAATCCATTCTTCATTTGGATAAAGGGATTTTATATTTTCTATATAATCAATATCTTTAAAGGCATAAATATGATTATTTGGTAACTTATCTCTTATTTCTTTTTCAAATGTAATTGGTAGAATAGGAGTTTCAAGATTATAACTTAAATGATTACAAAATTTTTGATATAATAACCCATAAGTACTTGTTGGAACAATAGAAATTTTAATATCACTATCATTATATGGATTTTTATGTGGATTTTCTTTCCATTTTATAATAGCTTCGTTAATATTTAGTGTATGAGATCTATCCAGTTGTGGAGAAGTTATAGCTACCTGTAGGGAACTAGTTTGCATCATTATTGTTTCTGATATATCAATAAAATCTGTTGATGGTATATTATTAAATAAATGATAACAGTCTTTAAATTTATCATTATTTATAATAAACCATTTTAATATTAAATTATAGTTTCCGTATTCACTAGTTGTTATTATTTGTAATTTATTATCATTTAATAAACCACCAGATATATAATTATCATTAACTTTTGCTGTTTTTAACCAATCAATAATAGTTTCTTTTTTATTTAAAAGTAATTTATCTAATGATTTAAACAAATCTTTTTCTTTTTTAATATTTGTTTTACTCATTAATATCTATTAATTAAATATATTTAAAATTAAATAAGTGTTCTTAACGTATTATTAAATATCCTTGTTCGGAATTCTAATGTGTCTATAGAGTCTCTAGTACTTGGACTAATAAATGAAGGTAATGATAATAATATATAATTATATGGCATATTGTCTCTACCATAATCATTTTTCCAATAAGGATAGTTTTTAACTCTTAATAAAGATCCATTTTCCATCCCTTTTTGAATTAATAAAACTGTTTCATCAGATGTGTCTTCAAATAACATATCATCTCTAGAAATTATTGCTCCCTTGTGGAGTGTAGGTTTCAAAATAACATTAGATGATTCATACATGGGTTCATTAAGCAATACATCAAAATCTATTGACCCAATATTTATTAGAGGTTCAACTACAAAAGTAGTAAAATTACCACTTCTATATGTGTGTGGTCTATATTTTGCTTTTAAGAAATATTTTATTGCTGTATCTATATATCTTCCTAATGTTGGTTGTTTTGTAAAAAACTTAATTTTTTTAAAAACTTCTTCTTTTTGCTTTTGTGTTAATTCTACTTTACCTATTTTTAAATTTATAGGGTTTTTACCTTTATTATTACAATCTAATATATAATTATAAAATGGTATAGTATCATAACAATGTGTTATTATTTTTCCATCTGGTAATTTTGTTTTAATTTTAGACAAATATTTAATTTTTTTAAAATGCATATCACTAAAAGATTCCTGTGTTATAGGATCATTATCATTTAAGTCACAACCTATATATTTTTGTCTAGGTGATTTACCAGAAGGACTTAATGATTTAGCATAGTTTTTAAATTTAGGATTATTTGCTTCAAGTGCAAGTTTTAATTTTAAATCTGATTTTGAAAGTTTTGTTTTACTACCTCCACTAGGTCTAGTTTGTCTTGCATAAATCTCTTCCATTCTTTCCCTCTCCCTCTCTCGTCTTCTTTCTCTTTCGGTTTGTCTTCTTGCGTTATTTATATTGGTTATGGGTTCAGGATTTGCTATAACTTCTCTGTCTTCTTCTCTTTCTTGTAACATTCGCACATTCTGTTCCCATCTCGCATTCTCTCTCTCTGTCCTAGGTGCGATTACTGCCTCCCAGCCCTGTCTCCTCCTTCTTTCTCTCTCCTCTTTCTCTCTCTCTACTCTCTCTCTTTCAAGTCTTTTTTCTTCTTCTTTGTTCTTTTTGTTTGTTCTGCTATATTCTTCCTTTTCAAATTTTGATAATAGTTTTTTATTTTTACTTAATTTAAATGTGGTTAATGATTTAGCAGAAACTTTTAAAGGCGAATAACTTAATCTTAATGAATTTTTATCGTTTATTACACTTTTTGCTCTTGATAATTTTACTGAAAAATAAGGTGATAGTTTTTTATCTAAATATTTATCATTATATTCTTTTAATTTTTTATCATAACTTTTTAATTCCTTTTTAAATTGTTTTTCTTTTTTCGAATGTACTTTTAATTCTTGTTCTTTAGTTGAAATTTTTCCCTTAATATGTGATGTCATTTTATATCTTTGTAAATCTTGACTAATAATTGGCGCCCTAGGCATTTTAGGTGGTTCGGGTAAATTACTGTAAGGGTCCATAACAGGTTCGTATAATACATTGTTATTTTCTTGTGATTGTTTATGAAGTGTTTCAATATCAAATAAAGAAGAAACAAAAAACATTTTAAAATTTTTGATTTCAACTTCACTTATGCATTTATCAATTTTATTTTTTAATACTCTCGATCTATCTGAAGGACGCGAGTAATAACTTTTATTCTCTAAAAAGTTTTGTTCTTTAAATATTGTATCTTTAACCTTATCCCATAATATTTTTAAAAATATTATAATGTTTATTTTTTCAGTATTATCACTATTATACATTGATCCTAATATTATATTTAATATGGTTTTTAATCTATATTTATTATAATTTATACTGCTTTCTATATATTCTATTTTATTCGTATTATTTATGGTTTCTTTTCTATCATACAAAAAATATTTATCATATATTGTAGAATTTAATTTTTGTATTGGTAGTAAATAATAACTAATCTCATATACATATTCAGTAAACAATTTTAAAAGAGGAGGAACCTGATATGGCCATTCATCTGTTGAAGAAGTAAAACGTTTAACCGCAAAATTTATACCCTTATTTTCTTCACTTGTAACATTTAACATACTATCAATAACTTCTTCACAATCCATATCAACTGCTTTAACTAATCTTATTTGATTTTGAAGTGTTTCATATAAAAATTCTTGATTATCTATATATATTTCTCTTATCTCATAATTTTTAAAATGTTTTTTATTTTTTTTTAAATAAAGATGCATAAATAAATGGTCATAAACTGTATAAGCTTCCTTTTCTAATATCTTTTCTTTACTATATATAAGAACTTTTTGTTTTACTAAAAAATCAATCCATTTATCCTCTAATTGATCATTATATCGATGCTTTAAATTTTCAATATAATCTATTTCTTTAGAAGTATAAATATGATTGGTCGGAAGTTGTTTTCGTATATTTTCAAATATTTCTGGATTCATAATATCAGTTGGTTTTAAATCTTTTGTTAAGTGTGTTATAAATTTTTCATATAATTCAGCATATTTGCTTTTTGGAACTATAGAAGTTTTAACTTCAATACCATTATAAGGATCGACCAAAGGATTTTCTTTCCATTTTTTTATAGCTTCTTGAATATTTAGACTTTGATAACTAGCTGCTCGTGGAGAACTAGATTGCATCATTATCTGTTTTGATATTTTTGTAAAAGTTGTTGAAGGTATATTATCAAATAAATCTAATTCATCTTCAATTATAAATTTTTCCTTATTATTTAAAAACCATTGTAATATTAAATTGTAAACTCCATATTCGCTTGTTGTATTAATTTGTATTTTTGATGTAATTAATAGATTATCTATTTTGTTATTATGAACGCCATTATATTGAGTTGCAATATCAACTAGCCATTCAATTATTCTAGGTTTATTTTTGATATAAAGTATATCTAAATCCTTAAATAAATCTTTTTTTTTTTTCAAATCACTTTTACTCATTATATATTATTCTTTAATATATATAAATATATAAATATAATAATATAATAATATAATAATATAATATGATAGAAAACCAATTATATTATTCTGCTTTAAATTTATTTTCAATATATATATATGATTCAACATTACGACAAATATTAACAGATAAAGCAAGATGGTATCAATTACATTTTATTATTAATTTTATAACAGTAATTAAGATTAGTCCATATATTATAAATATTATTTTAGATCCAAAAAATAATTATGAAATTATTAATAAAAATAATTTAAGTAATTTTCTAAATAATTATCATATATGTTTACATATATATCATTTAATAGCATTTAAAAATTTAAATTTTTGGGATTATTTTCATCATATTATATTTGCGTTTTTCGGCATTATTCCAGGTATGATATTTATAAATTCTAATCAATTATTTTTTCATAAAATAAGTTGCGCTGGATTACCAGGAATGATAGAATATGGTTCTTTGGTATTATATAAACATGATATTATATCTAAATATCGCCAAAAAAGATTAAATACAATATTATATATATTTTTAAGATTACCATTATGTATATTAGGTGCTGTATATAATATGTTAGCATATTATAATGGGTATATTGAAGATCCATTATGGATAACATTATATGTAAATATAATGTTATATTTTAATGGAACATTATTTACATATTTAACTGGTCATAGTTTTTATAAATTAAAATATAGTAAAGAAAATTAATAATTTTCTTTTTAAAAAAATAAAATTTTTATTAATTAATCTACCTCTTCCATATTAGTACTTTCTTCCTCCTCTTCCTCCTCCTTCACCTCCCCTTCCTCCTCTTTTTCCCTCTCTTGTTTATCTTTATTATCATCACATTTTATACAATATTTTGTGTAATCAAGTTCACCATCATCATCGTCTTTGTGTTTATCTGTATATTCTTCTTTATTTTTATTATATTCTTCGTCTATTGATAAACCCAATTTAATCATGTTATACATTCTATCAGCATATGTATTAGGTTTTTCAATATTAAATCCTGATACTAGTAGTGATGTGTCATACATAATATTAATTAGATTTTTAATAACAACATCATTTTTATCATTATTAAATTTATTAATAATTTCTTTAATAATTACATGTTCGATATTTAATTCTAATATTTTTTTAGACATCATATATGAATTCATATTACCACTTAATGCCTGTGCTTTCATTATTCTTTCCATATTAGCAGACCAACCATACTCGCCAGTAACTAAACAACATGGCGATGTGACTAATCTATTTGAAATAATAACTTTTTCGACTTTATCACCTAATAAATCTTTAATATATTTGCAAATTTCTTTATTATCTTTATTTAAATCTTCTTCGTCTTCTAATTTAAAATTTGATCTAGTAATATTAATTAATTTTTTATCATCATAATCAGTTAATTGTTGTGTCATATATTCATCAATTGGATCAGTCATATATAAAACTTCATAATTTTTCTTTTTAAGTTTTTCTAAAAATGGAGCATTTTCAATTGATTCCTGACTTTCTCCAGTTATATAATAAATATTTTTTTGATCATCTTTCATATTTGAAATATATTCTTTAAGAGATATTTTTTCTTGATTAGATTTTGTAGAATTCCAACGAAGTAAATTTGCTATTTTATTACGATTTGTACTATCTTCATGAATACCAAGTTTAATATTTTTGGAGTATTGTTCGTAAAATAATTTATATCTTTCTTTATCTTCAGCAATTTCTTCAAATAATTCAATAGCTTTTTTTGTAACATTTTTTTTTATTACTTTTAAAATTTTACTTTGTTGAAGTATTTCTCTTGAAATATTTAATGGTAAATCTTCAGAATCAACAATACCTTTTATAAAAGATAACCATTCTGGGCACAAATCTTCACAATTATCTGTTATAAATACTCTTCGTACATATAATTTAATATTGTTTTGTTTTTTTTGTTTTTGAAACATATCAACAGGAGACCGTTTTGGAACATACAATAATGACTTAAATTCTAATTGACCTTCTACAGAAAAATGTTTATAACCCAATTCATTTTCCCAATCATTTGATAAACTTTTATAAAATGATGAATATTCTTCGCTAGTAATATCACCTGGATTTCTTGTCCAAATAGGTTTTTGTTTATTACATAATTCCCATATATTTTCTTTTTTTGTTATTTTTTTTTTTTTTACAGTTTTATCTTCATTTTCATCTTCATTTATTTCTTCGATAATAGGTTCATCAGTATCTGTTACTTTATCAGTATCTGTTACTTTATCAGTATCTGTTACTTTATCAGTACTAGTTGTATTATTTTCATCATTTTCAATATCATCAACTTCTTCTTCTGTTATTTTTTCTACTAAAATAGAGATTGGATAGTTAATAAATTCACTATGTTTTTTAATTAAATCTTTAATATTATTTGTTTCTAAATATTCAAGTTGATCTTCTTTTAGAAATAAATCTATTTTTGTTCCCCGATCTAATTTTTCGGAATTATCTAAACTAATTGTAAATGTCCCCCCGGCAGATGATTCCCACATATATTGTTCATCATCATTATTTTTAGATGTAACAACCACTTTATCAGCAATCAAATATGCTGAATAAAATCCAACTCCAAATTGCCCAATCATACTTAAATCTTTAGTATTTGATAAAGCTTCCATAAATCCTTTCGTACCTGATTGTGCAATTGTACCTAAGTTATTAATTAAATCAGTTTTGGTCATACCAATTCCGCTATCAATAATTGATAATTTTTTATTTTCTTTATCACATACAATTTTAATATATAATTCGGTATTTGTATCTAATATATTTTTATCTTGTAGTGATTTATATCTAATTTTATCAAGAGCATCTGATGAATTTGATATTAATTCTCTTAAAAAAATTTCTTTATTTGAATAAAATGTGTTAATAATTAAAGATAATAATTGATTAATTTCTGCCTGAAAAGCGAATGTTTCTTTACTCATTTTTATAATTATAATAAAATTATTTTTATATATTTTTAAAAAAATGATATAAATAATTTATTTATTCATATTATAGAGGTAAAGATAATAATATGGAGATTGATACAATTATTAATAATATTAAATTAATGTTAATTTCTAGAGGAGATAATATTGATGAATTTGAGGAACACGAAAGAGAAATAGAAAGAGAAGAATTTTATAGTGATAGTAAAATATTAGAATTTCATACATCAAATACTACCATTATTTTTGCTATGACTAAAAAATTAAGAAAAAATATTTTGGATGAATTAAAAGTTGACAAGGATGATATAAAAAAATTTTTATTAAAATATAATAATAAAAAAAAAATAATATTAATATTTAATAATGATGTTATATCAGCACCAATTTTACAACAACTTAATAAGTATGATAAAATGCTACAGAAAAATAATGGTATGTTACAATATTTTTATAATAAACAATTATTATTTGATCCGACTAAACACGAATATGTTCCAAAACATGTTAAAATTGAATCGGAAGAAGAAATAAAAAATATATTAGAAAAATATATGGTTAAAAGTAAATTACAATTACCAATTATTTTTCATCATGATATTCAAGCAAAATGGTTGGGGTTAAAACAAGGAGATATTGTTAGAATTGATAGATATAATCCAAATAGTGGTATATATTATTATTATAGGTGCTGTGTTTAATATTTATATTTATATAATTATAATAGAGTAATGTCTTTTTTAAATATTGAAACTAATTTAGTAGATCAAAATAAAATAGAAACTATTAACGATAGTGAATATTATCATAAGTGTAAAAGATATATATTTAATTATATTAATTCTCAAGAAACACATAGTGAATATAACTTAACATTTAAAGAAAATTGCGTAATAGATGTTTTAATTATTGGAGGAGGAGGTGGTGGTGGATATAATTGTGGAGGAGGTGGTGGTGGTGGAGAAGTAATACATCATCAAAATTATATTCCCGAATTAAATAAAAATTATGTAATTAAAGTTGGAAAAGGTGGACTTGGTGCTAATAGTATAGCAGATACTAATAAAGAGACATTAAAACAATATTATGGTAATAATGGGGAAAATAGTAGTTTTGGAAATGAGGGAGATAGTTATGATTATTCTATGGCAAAAGGTGGTGGAGGTGGCGCTGGACATAATATAAACATTTATGATATCAAAAATAAAAATATTTATAATAAAGATTTTTCAGGAGAAGATGGTGGAAGTGGCGGTGGTAGTTATGCGTTTCAATATTATTATAATAGTGAAGATAATTATATATATGCTAAAACAAATAAAAATATAGATCCAAATACTGAAGACACATATACTATAAATACTTATGGCAATGATAGTAGTTATTCTAAAAATTTATCTATTCATAGTGAAAGCACGGTAGATAATATTAATGCATTGGGTAGTGGTGGTGGGGGTGCTGGTAGTAATGGAAAAAATTCTATTATTAATACCGAAGGTAATTTACAAGGCAATAATAATGGAAATGGTGGGGATGGAATTCAATTAGATAATTGTCCAATGGAAGCTAGAATAAAAAGAGATTGTGATATTGATAATATAAATCAGTATGTAAGTGATGTAAATACAAAATATTGGGCAGCAGGAGGTGGCGGTGGTTCTTTAAATATAAGTAATGGAATTGGGGGGAATAATATTGGTGGTAATGGTGGTAGTAAAGATATAGATGGTGAAAATGGTCAAGAAGATACGGGTTCTGGTGGAGGTGGAGCTGGGTGGGGTTTAGAAGTAAAAGGTGGTAATGGTGCCAGTGGTATAGTTATTGTATTAGTAAGAATTGATTATGATATAAAAATACCAAAATTAATAAAAGATTATAATAATTATAATGCTATATTTAAAAATAATTTAGATACTTTTTTAAGAAAACATTCTATGTATGATAATTTTATTAAAATAAATAAAAATTATGTTGATAATATTTTAAATTTAGAAATTAATAAAGATGATTTTATTTTTTATAATGTAAATGGTATAGAAAAAACAACTGATAATAATATAAAAATATATGATATATTGTTTAATTTAACAAAAGGGTTAATTAACTCTAAGGAAAATATTTATAAGATTAAAAATATAATAATAGATAATAGTGTATCTTGTACAAATAATATTTTTTGTTTTAATCAATCAGATAATACTTTTAAATTAAAATATGATGTTAATATAGATATAAATTTAGATAATTTAGATAGAGAATTTGCACTATTTTCATCTACATATAATGATGGCGATTTAATTATATCAATAAAACAATATATTAAACTATTATTAATTAATGGTATAATAGACAAAAAAAAATTAATAGTATTTTGGGTATATATTAGTCATATACATATATTATCAGAATTTAGAAAAAATACTGAAAAAATATTATTAAATTTATTATATTTAAAATGGAAAGATATAAATTATGTACCAATAAGTGGTATTGAAATAATAAATGAAAATTTAAAAAATGAATTGCAAAAAAAAAAAAAAAAATTTACAAAAATTGAATTTGAAAGTTTTAAACAAGATGATATAACACATGATAATTGGATAAAAATTGTTGACAAATATTATAAACCAGTTAATATATGTGAAGAAATAAGTGATAATATTGATAAATATTATGATTATTATTCTAATAGTGATATAATATTTTACGTGGATTATGATTTAATTGGTATACAATCAATAATAAAAGAATTGAAAATTGATAATGAAGAATATAATAAAAAAAGAGAAAAATTAAATAATATTGATAAAAATATTAAAAAAAATAAATACGAATTAGAAAAAATAAATGATATATATATAAATTATAAAAAACAATTTAATTTATTAAATATAAAAAGTAATATATATTATTTTATTATTGTAATAATATCAATATTAGTAATAGTATTATTTATTTTTAATGTAAATAATGAAATAAAATCTATATTATTAATAATTGGTATTGTGATATTAGTAATATTATATATATATAATTATTTTACAACTTTTTCTAAAGATGTTATTGAAAAATTTAATACAGATGGTAATAATAATAATAAATATGAAAATATAGATTATAAATGTTTGTATAATAAATTTACAAAAAATAATAATGATAATGGTTGTAGTAAAGATGATACAGTATCGGAGAATACGTGTGAAACACGATTAAAATTAATATATATAATTAGAAATAATTTATTTAATAATATAAATAAAAGATGGATAGATATAAATTATTATATTGATAATATTGATAAAAAATATATATATGATAGATGGATTGATATGGGAAATGTAATAAATAAGGAGGAACTTGCATATAAAAAATATAATGAATTTTATAATTTAAAAAAAAAAAAAAATAAAAATATAAATAATATATTTATAAATAAAATATTTTTTAAATTTAATTTTATAAAAATGATATT
>Ga0206123_10003572_pt1 | contig 12747 bp, 8 predicted proteins | sample Helgoland_Spring_2_FD_160086 | JGI IMG/M metagenome (GOLD analysis project Ga0206123, IMG submission 160086) | Pelagic subsurface seawater microbial communities from Kabeltonne, Helgoland, North Sea - Helgoland_Spring_Bloom_20160316_1 | ecosystem: Environmental > Aquatic > Marine > Epipelagic ... | reverse complement strand
TTAGCGTGCTCGCTTTATCTTGGAAAATCAAGCTTAAAGCCACGCTCTTGAATCCTGTCTCAAGCCCCTGCCCACGGAAGACGTCGAATATATCAATCGTCTTGAGAATCGTCACCTCCACAGACTCGATGGCGGCACTCAAAGCTGCCACCGGTACGTCTTCCGGCACCACGAGCGCCAAATCGCGCCGCACCAGCGGTTGTTCGGAGATCGGCTCGGCGCGAGCGCGTAACGACGCATTCAATAACGCAGAATCGATCTCAAATACGTACGGCAACACATTATTTTTGTAGTATTTTCCAAACGACGGCGCCAATTGCCCAAGCCAGCCAGCTGGCGTACCCTCGAACAGGACACGGGCGCAGCGACCCGGATGCAGCGCCGAGTGGGTGGCCGCCTGGAATTCCAGACGCCCACCAACACCGGCGAACAGTGCTTCGACGTCACCCTTGATATCGAAGAAATCGACCGCCCGCGCTGTGCGGTCCCAGTGGATATCTTCCGCGCTTCCACTGATCAAGCCTGAGATAGTCGGGATCTGGGCTATACCGTTTTCCGATTGTCTGTCCGGAAGAAAGCGCAGCCCACGCTCGTATAGACGCACCGTCGCCTGTTGGCGGCGCGCATTGTAGTGCCAACACGGCAGCAGACTCGCCCAAAGCGTGCGCCGCATCTCCGTGTATTGGTCGGCGATCGGGTTATCCAGTGCGATCGCGTCGGCATCGCCGGTAAGTGCCGCGTGCAATTGCGGATCGACAAAGCTATAAGTGATGGCCTCGCTGTAACCCCGCTGGCGTAATACCGAATCGGCATTCGTGGCATCGCGCGTGGGCGGCGCCGACAACGGCGGCAACTCCACCTTTGGTGCATGCGTCTGAAGGCGATCGTAGCCGTACACGCGTGCGACCTCTTCGATCAGATCCGCTTCGATATTCAGATCGAAACGCCAGCTCGGTGGCGTGGCTATCCACTGGTGTTCGCCGCGGGTCTCGACTTCGATACCCAAGGCTTCCAGCGCCGCCACGACCTGGCCGGATTCGATCGCCTGCCCGAGCAATCGTTCGATGTGGCTGCCCGATAACTCGATCCGGCGCGCGGCCGGCCATAACGCCTGCCCCGTGGCATGAACGGCCGCCCCGGCCTTGCCGCCGCCGAGCTCCAACAGCAGCGTGCTGGCGCGATCGAGAGCCAGCGGGTGCAGATCGGGAGCCACACCGCGCTCGAAACGATGCAGCGAATCGGTATGGATCTTGTAGTACCGCCCCTGCCCTGCGACAGCGGTCGGCGCGAAACAGGCCGATTCGAATACGACACTCGTCGTGGCCGCATCCACCGCGGTACGCTGGCCGCCGATCATACCGGCGATCGCCACCGGACCTTCGTTGTCGGCAATGACCAGCGTATGCGGGGCCAATTCGACCTCGTCGCCGTCCAGGGTCACGATGCACTCACCGGCCGCCGCAAGCCGAACGCGGATATCGCCGACGAGCTTGTCGCCGTCAAACGCATGCATGGGCTGACCCAGCTCCAGCATGACGTAATTGCCGATATCGACCGGCAGGTTTATCGACTTGATACCCGCACGACGCAGGCGTTCCCGAAGCCATATCGGGCTCGTCGCTCCAGCTTCGATGTCCACCACGCAGCGTGCGGCATAGCCGGGACAACAATCGACTGCGTCGATATACACCGAACGCGTCGCATCGGCATTTGCTTCCGGGGCCTGTATTTCCGGCACCGTCAGCGACTGCTGCTGAGCCACGGCAACCTCGCGGGCCACACCGCGTACGCTCAGGCAATCGCCGCGGTTGGGCGTCAGGTCGATCTCCAGCACACGATCGGGCAACTCGAGATATTGAGCCAACGCGACGCCCACAGGAGCCTTCTCGTCGAGCAGCCACAGCCCGTCGGCATCACCCGCAAGACCCAGCTCCTGGGCGCTGCACAGCATGCCGCTGGAGGCGACGCCCCGGATGGTAGTCGGCTGGATCTCGAGCCCGCCGGGCAATTGCGTACCCACTGTGGCCACCGGCACAACCGCGCCAGTTGCTGCATTGGGCGCACCACAGACGATTGCCAAGGGCTCGTTATCGCCAGCATTCACGTCGCATAACTGCAGGCGATCGGCCTCCGGATGTGGGCGACAATGCTCGATACGCCCGATCACCACGCCGTCGAGCCCCGGCGCGGCGTCCTCGATGGCATCCACTTCCAGGCCCGCCATGGTGAGCTGCTCGGCGATTCGGTCCAGAGGCGCACGGGTCGCGACGCATTCGCGCAGCCAATTCTCACTAACTTTCATGCTGGAACCTCTCCCGTGCGCTCAGGCGAACTGCGCCAGAAAGCGCAGATCGTTGTCGTAGAACTGGCGCAGGTCGGTCACGCCATAACGCAACATGGCCAGACGCTCGATGCCCATGCCGAGCGCATAACCGGTGTAGCGCTGGCCGTCGATTCCGGCGGCTTCGAGCACACGCGGATGCACCATCCCGCAACCGAGTACCTCCATCCAGCCGGATCCGGTGCCCAGGCTACGGCCGTCGATATCGACCTCGGCCGACGGCTCGGTAAAGGGAAAGTACGACGGCCGGAACCGCAATTTCAGGTCGGTATCGAAAAACGCTTCGAGGAACGATTGCAACTCCGCACGCAGCTCGGCAAAGCTCACGTTTTCCGCGACATACAGCGCTTCAATCTGGTGAAACATCGGGCTGTGCGTACGATCGGAGTCGCAACGGTACACCCGGCCAGGCGCGATGATCCGGATCGGCGGCTGGCGCGCCTCCATGGTCCGGATCTGTACCGGCGAGGTATGCGTTCGCAGCAGCAGGCGCGCGCCGTCGATGTAGAAGGTATCCTGCATGGCCCGCGCCGGATGATCCGGCGGCACGTTGAGGGCCTCGAAATTGTGATAGTCGTCCTCGATCTCGGGACCGTGAACGACTTCGAAACCATTGTGCACAAACAACGACTCGATGCGCCGGCGGGTCGATGTGATCGGATGCTCCGCACCCGGTCGCCGGCCCCGCCCCGGCAACGTCACATCGACGCGCTCTTCGGCCAGCCGTTGTTCCAGCTGCGCCACCTCAAGCCGCTTTTTACGAGCGGCGATAGCGTCCGCCAGTTCGGTCTTGACAGCATTGATACCGGCGCCCGCAGCGCGGCGTTCTTCCGGCGCGAGTTTACCCAGCTCCTTAAGCCGGGCGGTGATCGCGCCCTTCTTGCCCAGCAACGCAACGCGTTGCGCCTCGAGCGCGTTCAGATCCTCGGCCGCATCGATTGCCGCCAGCGCCTCATCGCGGAGGGTGTCCAGTTCGGTGCTCATGCGTCCTGCTTCCTGTCATGCGCGACGGCCACCCCACAAACACAAAAGGGAAAGGCAGCAGCCTTTCCCTTTCGATGATCGTCCCGGCGGCGCAGAAGCGCTCGAATGTCGGGGATCAGGCCTGGGCGGCTTTCGCCTGTTCGACTACAGCCGCAAACGTCGCCTTGTCACGCACGGCGAGATCCGCCAGGACCTTGCGGTCCAGCTCGATACCGGCCTTCTTGAGCCCGTTCATGAACTTGCTGTAGGACATGCCCAGCTCCTTGGCACCCGCGCTGATCCGCACGATCCACAGCGCACGAAACTGGCGCTTGCGGTTACGGCGGTCGCGGTATGCATACTGGCCCGCCTTGAAGACGGCCTGCCGCGCCACGCGGTAGGTGCGGCTACGCGCACCGTAATAACCCTTGGCCTTCTTGAGCACTTTCTTGTGGCGGGCTTTTGCCGTCACTGCGCGATTGACCTTTGCCATGTTCGCGTTTCCTGTTTAAAAATCGAATTCGGGACAAGACATTACGCGCCCTGCCACAGTGGTTAATCGGGTCGCGCCCTACTTGTACGGGATCAGACGATCCATCGCCGGCTGGTCCGCATCGGCAACCATCGCGCCCTGTGCCAACCGCCGCTTACGCTTGGGCGATTTCTTGGTCAGGATATGATTGTCGTACGCACGACGACGACGCAGCTTGCCGCTGCCGGTACGCTTGAAGCGTTTGGCAGCACCACGGTTTGTCTTGAGCTTGGGCATAACGTCTCTCTAAATCTATCTCTGGCTCGAACTGGTCGTTATTTCTTGCTGTGCTTGGGCACGCCCTTGAGCGGGGACATCACCATGGTCATCAGCCGCCCCTGCATCTCCGGGCGCTGCTCCACCGATGCCCACTCCTCGAGATCTTCGTGAACGCGATCCATCAATTCCATGCCCAGTTCCTGGTGCGCCATTTCTCGGCCCCGAAACCTGAGGGTAATCTTGATCTTATCGCCTTCTTCCAGAAACTCCTTGAGCTTTCTCAACTTGATGTTGTAATCGCCCTTGTCGGTACCGGGGCGAAACTTCACTTCCTTGAGCTGGGTCTGCTTCTGCTTCTGCTTTCCGGCCTGCTGTGTCTTCTTCTTCTCGAAGATATGCTTGCCGTAATCCATGATCTTGCAAACCGGCGGCGTCGCATTCGGCGACACCTCGACCAGATCGAGTTCGTACTCAGCCGCGCGGGCCAAGGCATCCTCGATCGGCAGAATCCCGATCTGTTCCCCATCCGGGGCAATCACGCGAACTTCGCGTGCGGTGATCGCATCGTTGCGGCGATCCTTTTGTCCAGAAGCGATTTCAGCGTCCTCCTTGCTCTAACCGGCGACCATGTCAATACGCAGCCGCTATCGGCGCGAAGCGCGCGAGTATATAGCACAACCCCGGGTATGATCCAGTCTTTCTTGTCAATTTCTGTCTGCGATCTGCTGATTCGCATGGCTAATGAAGTCATCGACCACCATCGCACCGAGGTCTTCGCCCTCGCGAGTACGCACAGCAACCGCGCCAGTTTCGACCTCCCGATCGCCCACGACCAGCAAATACGGCACCCGTTGCAACGTGTGCTCCCTGATCTTGTAGCCGACCTTTTCATTACGCAAATCGGTATCGATACGCAGACCCGCATCGCGCAAGCGGGTTTCGGTCTCCCGCACATAATCAGCCTGGGCATCAGTGATGTTGAGCAGCACCGCCTGCGATGGCGACAGCCACAACGGCATGGAGCCCGCATGGTGCTCGATGAGGATACCAATGAACCGTTCCAGCGAGCCCAGAATCGCACGGTGAATCATCACCGGCGTCTGGCGGTCGCCGTTTTCGTCGATGTACTCCGCGCCCAGACGTTCGGGCATGGAGAAGTCGAGCTGCACCGTGCCGAGCTGCCATACCCGGTTGAGGCAATCGCGCAGCGAGAACTCGATCTTGGGGCCGTAGAACGCGCCCTCGCCCGGTTGCAGCTCGTAATCGAGCTGTTTATCTTCCAGGCAGGCCTGCAGCGCGGCTTCCGACTTGTCCCAGATAGCATCCGAGCCGACCCGTTTTTCCGGGCGCGTGGACAGCTTGAGCAGCACTTCCTCGAAACCGAAGTCGCGGTACACCGAATACAGCAGGTCGATGAACGCGCCGACCTCCGCGCCGATCTGCGCCTCGGTACAGAAGATATGGGCGTCGTCCTGGGTAAAGCCGCGCACACGCATCAGCCCGTGCAGCGTGCCCGACGCCTCGTTGCGGTGGCAGGAGCCGAACTCGGCCAGGCGCAGAGGCAGATCGCGGTAACTTTTCAGGCCACGGTTGTAGATCTGCACATGAGCCGGGCAATTCATCGGCTTGACCGCGAACTGGCGGTCTTCCGAGCCGGTAATGAACATGTCCTCGAAAAACTTGTCGGCATGGCCGGACCGCTGCCACAGCGACAGGTCCAGCAGCGACGGTGTATGCACTTCCCGGTAATCTTCGCGATCCAGCCGCGCACGGATGTAATCGGTGATCTGCAGATAGATCTGCCAGCCCCGATCGTGCCAGAAGACCATCCCCGGAGCTTCTTCCTGCAGATGGAACAAGTCCTGCTTGCGCCCGATCAGGCGGTGATCGCGCTTTTTGGCCTCCTCCATACGCTGGATATAGGCCTTGAGCGCTTTCTTGTCGGCCCAGGCGGTACCGTAGATACGGGTGAGCATCTCGTTGCTGGAGTCGCCGCGCCAGTAGGCGCCCGCCAGGCTGGTTAGATGAAACGCACGCAGGTGGCGTGAATTGGGCACGTGCGGGCCAACGCACATGTCCACGTAATCTTCGTGGTGGTACAACGCGATGGTCTCGCCATCGGGAATCTCGCGCACGATCTCCTGTTTGTAGGGCTCGTTGCGCGTCTTAAAGGTTTCCAGCGCCTTGTCCCGGCTGACCACTTCGCGGATCACTTCGTGATCGCGCTCGGCCAGTTCGTGCATGCGTTGCTCGATCGTGTCCAGATCCTCGGGCGTCAGCGTCCTGTCGAGGGCGATATCGTAATAGAACCCCTCCTCGACCACCGGCCCGATCGCCATCTGCACATCGGGATACAGCGTCTTGAGCGCCTGACCAAGCAGATGGGCGCAGGAATGGCGGATGATATCCAGGCCGTCATCGTCTTTGGCGGTCACCAACGCGACTTCGGCGTTGCGATCGATCGGCACGCAGGCATCGGCGAGTCGACCGTCGATACGTGCAGCCAGAGTCGCCCTGGCCAACCCGGCGCCGATGGATTCGGCCACCTGCATACCGGTCACGGGGTGATCGAAGGATTTGACGGTGCCGTCGGGGAGCGTAATAGCGGGCATGGCGTACGTCCTTTCAGTGGCGGCCCATACCAGAGGCCGCGTGCATGGCCGACCCGGCCACGCGGGCCGCTCGAAGCAAAAAGCCGCGGATCGAGGGATCAAGCAGCTTTCGGTTGCTGTTTGGGTAGGCGCGAGTGGATTCGATAACCCGGCGCAGCTGGGGAACGCGACCGATGGGAGCCCGAAGGGCCAGCCTCAAAGAAGCTGGCAACCCCGACCCGGAGGGACGGTGGTGAAAATCTTCTGCACCGTCGCGATATCAATCCACGGCACCAACCATGAATAACCAAATTCTGGTAGGCGCGAGTGGATTCGAACCACCGACCTCTACCATGTCAAGGTAGCGCTCTAACCAACTGAGCTACGCGCCTAGCGAGGGCGCAAAGATACCGATATTCTCGCTCTCGGGCAACCGTTTTCTGCCACGTCCGGCTAACCGGCCCTGGCCGGCAATTCGAACGCATGCTCACGGATTTTCGCGATCTGGTCGCGAATCTCGCCGGCCTGCTCGAACTCCAGATTCTCTGCGTGCTTGAACATCTGCTTTTCGAGCTTGTCGATCTCCTTCGCGAGCTTGGCGGGCGACATGCGCGCATAGTCGGCGCCGACCTCCGCCACCTTCTTGTGTTCCTTGACCTGGGTGTAGTCCTCGTAGCCATGGCGCATGACATCGGCAACCGCTTTCTCGATCGTTTTCGGCGTGATGCCGTGCTCCTCGTTAAAGGCGATCTGTTTGGCGCGGCGCCGCTCGGTCTCGTCGATCGCGCGGCGCATGGAGCCGGTCATCTTGTCGGCATACAGAATCGCCCGCCCATCGACGTTGCGCGCGGTACGGCCGATGGTCTGGATCAGCGACCGTTCGGCACGCAAAAAACCTTCCTTGTCGGCGTCCAGAATGGCCACCAGCGCGACTTCGGGAATATCCAGCCCTTCGCGCAAAAGATTGATGCCCACCAGCACGTCGAACTCGCCCAGCCTCAGGTCGCGAATGATCTCGCTGCGCTCGACGGTATCGATATCCGAATGCAGGTAACGCACCCGCACGCCGTTTTCGTGCAAATATTCGGTCAGATCCTCGGCCATGCGCTTGGTCAGCGTGGTCACCAATACGCGTTGCCCGCGCGCGCTGATCCCGCCGATCTCGGATAACAGATCGTCGACCTGATCGGCCGCGGGCCGGACCTCGATTTCCGGATCGACCAGACCGGTCGGCCGCACGACCTGCTCCACTGTGTTGTCGGCATGCTCGGTTTCGTATTTCCCGGGGGTCGCCGACACGTGGATGAGCTGCGGTGCGACGCGCTCGAATTCATCGAAGCGCAGCGGCCGGTTATCCAGCGCCGACGGCAGGCGGAAGCCGTATTCCACCAGCGTCTGCTTGCGCGCCCGGTCACCCTTGTACATGCCGCCGATCTGGGGAACCGTCACGTGCGACTCGTCCAGCACCATGATGGCGTCGTCGGGCAGATAGTCCAGCAGACAGGGCGGCGGTTCGCCCGGCTCGCGTCCGGACAGATAGCGCGAGTAGTTCTCGATGCCGGAGCAAAAGCCGATTTCGTGGATCATCTCCAGGTCGAACAGCGTCCGCTGCTCGATGCGCTGGGCCTCCAGCAGCTTGCCTTCGCTCTCGAAATATCTGACCCGATCCTTCATCTCCGCCTTGATCGAGTCCATGGCATTGAGCATGCGCTCGCGCGGAGTAACATAGTGAGTCTTGGGATATACCGTCAGCCGCGGCACCTTGCGGTTGACCGAGCCGGTCAGCGGATCGAAATACGACAAGCGCTCGATCTCGTCATCGAACAGTTCGATGCGCACCGCCTCCTCGTCGGCTTCCGCGGGAAACACGTCGATGGTTTCGCCCCGCACGCGGTAGGTGCCGCGCTCCAGCGCCACGTCGTTGCGCTTGTACTGCAGCTCTGTCAGCCGCTTGACGATATCGCGCTGGCCGATGTGGTCGCCCTCGTCCAGATGCAGCACCATCGAAAAATAAGCCTTGGGATCGCCCAAGCCATAGATTGCAGAGACCGACGCCACGATGATGGTATCGCGCCGCTCCATCAGCGCTTTAGTCGCCGACAGACGCATCTGCTCGATGTGATCGTTCACCGAGGAATCCTTTTCGATGAACGTATCCGAGGACGGAACGTAGGCCTCCGGCTGATAATAGTCGTAGTAAGAGACGAAATATTCGACGGCGTTATTCGGGAAAAACTCCTTCATCTCGCCATAAAGCTGCGCCGCCAGCGTCTTGTTGGGCGCCATCACCAGCATCGGCCGCCCGGCCTGCATGGCGACATTGGCCATGGTGAAGGTCTTGCCGGAACCGGTTACGCCCAGCAGGACCTGATGCGCCAGGCCATCATCCAGCCCCTCGACCAGGCCCGCGATCGCCGCAGGCTGATCGCCCGCCGGCGCCCAGTCCGCCTTGAGTTTCAAAGTCTGCGTCATGTCGATGACCATTGGCGCGGTTGGAATAAAAACAAGATACCCGAGGCGCACGTCCAGCCAAACGCGCCGTGGCGCTCGCCGCCAGAACCCCGAATGACAGCAGCGGACCGATCCGGCTCTTGCCAACCACGATCTATTCGCCTAGCATACGCGATCTTCGCTGATCAGCGAGGGCAAGGCATACTAATCCCCGGTAGCTCAGTTGGTAGAGCGGGTGACTGTTAATCACTAGGTCGGCGGTTCGAGCCCGTCCCGGGGAGCCAACTAAATCAATAAGTTAGCCCTCCTCTGCCTGCCCGTGCGGCCCCTGCTTGTCACAGATTAGTCACAGTTCTGTGACTATTTCGCCGGGCGACGCCCGTGCCTGATAACCCCGCAAACTTCGCCGCGTTTAGCCGCGCTCCGTAGATGATGCTTAAACGCTCCAACAAGATTCGACCGATTTGTTGGCCCCCAGCCCCCCCCCCCACCGCTTTGAACGCAGCATCCACCGGGTCTGAATAAAAGCTCACCTGATACTTGCCCAGCAGATACTCCAGCACGTACACCGGCACGTTCGCGCCTTCCTTCAGCCGTTTGGTCAAATCCTTGCGGACGACCTTGCCGGCGAAAGACTCGAGCAGGCGGGCGTCTAGGTCCATGCTGTCGCCCGTGGTTTCCGAGTCTTCAGAAGTCAAAGTCATTTTCAATCGCCAGATCGATGCGCACCGGCATACGTTGGAGCTCTCCCCCAGTATCTGCGTCAGTCAGAATAAGGTAGTGCTGGTCATTCTTGGCCACGGCCTGCGCCAGCAAGTTGAGCGGCACCTTGAACTGTCGCTGGTCCAGATTCGCGGCCTCAGCATCGAGACGCACCAACGCAACAGACGAAACCGCTTGACCGCTCTGATTGACCAGTGACACGTTGACCGAGCACGCCAGCACGCGCTCGCTGATGGCCTCGGTCTGCAGCAACGTAAACACATGCCGATTGGTCGTGATGCGATGCTGCTGGCCAAGCACGTTGACACCCACTTTGTTAACGCGCGTGGTCTCGGCGGACTTACCGTATTTCTGCCGAATCTCGATGATGGGCACAACAACTTCCTGAAGACTGGCACCGCCGTGCACAAACCGTGCCCCACCAACAAAGTGGAATCGTCCCGTTGCCGGTGGCAGCCAGAATTCGGTTGCGCAGTCTGTACCCGCCGTAGTCGCGGTCTTGCCGTGAAACGCATACTCGGCTTCGCCCAGATTCTGGCCGACGAGATAGCGCTTCTTGGCCACCATCGTCCCTGACGGTTTGCCCTTTACGGCGCTCTTGTCCACGGCCTCGGGCGGCGTTTCCCGATACAGAAACCCATGGTCGGCGGTGATAGTGATCGCAGTCGCGCTGACGTTATTCACCAGCCGGCCGACCAGGTCGCCCAACTCATCAATCGCCTGCCGACAGGCGGCCCAGGTCTGCGATTCGGTGCTCGCAGAATCGCCCATGGCGTCAATAGTGTTGTGGTAGATGTACACGACCCGGTAAGGCTGAACCTGTTCCCGCAGCGCCTGCTTACCCATGTTGGCCAGCGTTTCGGCTTTCAGCGCAATACCGTCGACGGACGCCAGAATCCTGCTGCGGTTGTCCAAACCGTCCGATGAAAGCCCATCAACCGCCACGGTGCCCTTGTCGGTGTAGGACAGCCGTTCGTGCGGCAACAGGCTGGCCATGCCCAGTCTCGTATAGCTCGGCAACACGCCGAGCTGGCTGCCGAGCTTCGCCTTCACACGTTCCCGGCTGTTGATTCGCCCTTTCAGTTCGTCGGCAACCTCATAGCGCATGGCGTCGCTGATAATCACGAACATCCGGCGTTCGTCACCACCTTCCAGATACGGCGCGACCACGTCGCGGTAAAAATTCTGCTGATTGGCAACGCCGGGAATGACCCACTCATCGAGCAAGCCATTGTCGAGATGGTCATCCCAATGCGCGGCCAGCTTCGACAGATAACCATTGAGATAGCGCGCCTCCACCTGTGCATCGAGCGGCGCCGTGGCGTCCGGATAAAGACTAGCCACCTTGTCCGCTGCCTCATGGAATTGACGATAAAGCTGGTCAATTTGGAACAACGTATCCGTATAGGCGCTATACGCCTGTTTCGCACTAGTGTGCGCAAAACGGTGCGCATGGTTGTCAATGGCGGCGAACAAATCCGTGGCGGCGATCATTGCCTGGTAGTAACTGCGCCAGAGACTGCGCCGCCCCACTTCCGAATCCGGACAGCGGGTATTGGCCCAGAAACCCGCCATACGCTCGGTTGCGATACGGCGGATATTGGCCGCAACCGCTTTCGCGTGGTTGTCCAGCAGCCAATCCCGCAGGCCATTGGCCACAATGCGCTCCAGATCGACAAAGGTGACACACTGGCCGACCTCACCGGGCGACAGGCCACCGAGATGCGTTTTGATTTGCAGTCCTTCCGCCACGCGGTCGGACAAGTCGTCGTACAGGCCCTGACGGATTGACGAGTCCCGCCATTGGGATAAGAACACGGCCACCGTCGACATTTTGCCAGCGGGCAGCTTTAGCTTGGCCAGGCCCGCGGGTAACTCGGCGTGGATCCCATATGCCAGATCGGTCACGAACAGCCGCAGGATCAGGCGCGTCAGCGAGGGTTTTTCCTCGCGATAGCCGAACTGGGCTTCCATCAACCGCCAAGCGAAATCCTCCAGTCCGTACTTGCACAGTTCCTGCCACAGGGGCGACTCGTCCGCCGGCGTCCCGGCGTCCAGCTTCGCCACGTCACAAAACAGATCCAGCAGCAGCGTAAACGCGTCCGCCGACGGGCTGCGGGCCAGCACGGCCCAGATTTTGGCGTCGATGTCCCGCGCGCCGTCATCCGGTTGGATTTTCGCAGCTAATTTCGCCGTCCGCTGCTTGCTCGCAAAAAAACGCGCGCGCGCTTTCAAATGCTCGCGCAACGCCACACTGCGCAGGCCCAAATCCTGTTGCAGCATGGACGTCGCATCGGCTGCAAACGGCGCCGCATAAAACCGCACGTCCAGTAGCCAGTCATCCTCTGGCTCGGGAGCCGTCCGGCTTTCGTAGAGCACCAAGGGCGTCTGATCATTATCCAATTCGACGCGCCGCTTGACAGCCAGCGCCGGATTATCGGCGACGGCAATCAGCTCGGCCCCGTCCAATGCCAGGTCGTCCAGCGCATCCAGAAATTCCGCTTCCGGGTCCGACCACCACACCACGCGATGTCCGTCTAACAGAAGCCTGTTAATCCCTGTAGTGATTCTCTCGGACACAGAATCCTGGCTCATGTCGCCTCTCGGTAATCGTAGTGCTCGGCAAGCACCTGTTTGAGCGCTGCTACATTGCGCTCCCAGGTATCCGGCTTCATGGCGTGAATATTCCGCAGTTTCCAACGCACACCCGGCAGATCGCGCACATGCGCGAACGGCAGGTGGGACCAGTCGGGTTCCCCACGTTTCACGCTCAGCAAAAACGCACAATCGCCCGGCGTCAGCTTTTGCTGCAGTTGGGTGATCAAATTCTCACGTGCCTGTTCCAGCGCTTCAACCGCAATCGGTTCCCGCGTCATACCTTGGAACTGCTCGACGAACGTCTGCCGTATGTCCGTCAGCCGTGGGGC
>Ga0206123_10003571_pt1 | contig 12749 bp, 18 predicted proteins | sample Helgoland_Spring_2_FD_160086 | JGI IMG/M metagenome (GOLD analysis project Ga0206123, IMG submission 160086) | Pelagic subsurface seawater microbial communities from Kabeltonne, Helgoland, North Sea - Helgoland_Spring_Bloom_20160316_1 | ecosystem: Environmental > Aquatic > Marine > Epipelagic ... | reverse complement strand
AAGTTGTTACATGTGGAATTGGGAATACAATAAAGCACTTGCACAAGATATCAAAATAAGATATCCTGAATGCAAAGTGATAATGGGTGGGCCACAAGTTACTGATACACCCGATAATCGTTTTTTTAATCGCTATAACTTTGTAGATACTGTGTGTTTAACCGAAGGTGAAGAATCTTTTGTAGAAATTCTACAGAGTGTTATAGATAACAAACCCATTGAGAAGATTTATCAAGGCGAGCGTTTAGACCATTTGGAGATACCAAGCCCTTACTTGACTGGAATATTTGATAACATAATACAAAACAATCCTGGCTTTGTGTTTAATGCTACGCTGGAAACAAATAGAGGTTGTCCATTTGCTTGTACATTCTGTGACTGGGGTAGCTTAACCTATGCAAAAATACGCAAGTTTCCTCTTGACAAGGTGTTTGACGAACTAGAATGGATGGCCAAGAATGGAATGGACTATGTAACCATTGCTGATGCAAACTTTGGTGTATTCTATGATAGAGATATGGCAATTACAGACAGGCTTGTGGAACTACAAACGGAATATGGTTTTCCCAAAGTAGTAGATGCCACATGGTATAAAAATAGCAGTGAAAAAATACTAAAAATTGTTAAAAAGTTTGCTAGTAGTGGGTTTAACAGAGGACTTACATTAAGTGTCCAAAGCATGGACGATAAGGTTCTCACTGAAATAAAACGTAGGAATATGGAGATAAGCAGTCTCAAAGATATATTCGAACAATGTAACAAACAAGGTATATTGAGTTATACTGAATTAATCTTAGGCTTGCCGCAAGAGACATATGACACATGGGCAGACGGCTTGTGTAGTGTTATAGAAGCTGGACAACATGGTGCAATTGAAAGTTGGTTAACACAACTATTAGAAAATGCAGAATTAAACAAACCGGAACAAAGACAACTGCATGGATTGCAAACTGTAATCGCAACCGGTTATGTAAGCGGGCATGAAGAAGAAGATAACATAAGCGAAAATGCAGAGCTAGTTGTTGGTACAAAATATATGCCTTTTGACAAACTGATCGATAGTTGGTTATACAGTTGGATGATCAATAACTTTCATTGCTTTGGATGGACACAAGTTTATACCAGGTATGGATACACCAAAGGCATCAGTTACAGAAGCATGTACGATGCCTTGTTGTTTGCAATCCGTCAAGATACAGATTTAGTCGGCACATTGTATCAACAAGCAAAACTGAATATTACTTACTATCTCACACACGGCAAATCATTGAACTTTGATGGGCATACGCAGATGTGGGATGCACAAAGAAGCTTCCACATAAACAAACAAGCAATAACTATGTTTGTAGATCAAATATTTCAAAGCATAATCAGTGTTGATACAGAATTGTGGGACGAGCTAAAAACATATCAAAGAAACTTTACCACAGACCCATATCGCAAGTATCCATATAATATCAACAGCAACTATGACTTTGAACAGTTCTTTAGAACAAAAAACAACTTGATTAAAAAGCCTATTACATATACAATAGACATACAAGAAAAAGATTTATCAACGGAAGAATACGTTTCCAGACTCTACTACAGACGTAGACAAGGATGGGGTAAAGCAGTTATCAAGGAGAAGGCTCTACATGTGGAAACATGAAATTATTGATAGAATCGGCAAACTAGACAATGCCAAACTAAAAGAACAATATCAAAATCACCCTGAGTACGGATTAATAAACATACCCAACTTCTTGCCCACAAGTATAGTTGATGCCTGTTCAAAAGAGTTAACCGACTTACCGATAACCAAAATGAAAAACTTTACCAGGAGAGGTAGTTGTATGTATGAATGCAACGATTTGACCTTGACTCCTTGGCAAGACCAACTTGTACATGCTCTACACAGTAGCGAATTTATAAAATGGTTAGAAGAACTAACAGGTGTTAAAAAACTCCTGCCCGATCCGCACTTGACTGGTGCTGGGTATATGAAAGGCTATGCAGGTGATACACTGCAAGTACACACAGATTTTAACTGGGTAGAAGAACTTAGTCTAAATAGAGCTGTAAGCATAATAGTATACTTTAATCCAGGTTGGGACGAACAATGGGGCGGCAGTTTAAATTTCTATGATACCAAAAGAACAAAGATACACAGTAGCATTAAACCTGATTCAGGAAATATGCTGGTGTGGACTTACAAGAACTTGGTGTATCATGGATACCCGGACCCAATGACCTGTCCTGATAACGAATGCAGACGCGGAATGAGGTTATTCTATCTCACAAGCGATGCAAAAACTGATCCAAAGAATCTACCACATAGAAGTCTTTACTGGTTTGATGAAGTTACAGGCTTACCATATGACAGAAAAGAATCGCCTTAGAGGTTGACATTTTCACTATAGATGTTATAATAAGTGTAATTAAACAACGGAGCAAGCAATGCATAGTGTAGATACGTTAGAAGTGGCCAAGCAAGAGGGAAGAGCCCCTTGGACCGATGTGCAGTTAGAAACAAGAGATTTTGTTGTTTTCAATGACAGCTTTCCGGTTACGCCAGGGCACACATTGGTTGTGCCTCGTGAATCAAACTTGCAAAACTTGCTTCGTTGTTTTAATTACGCTATGCAAATGGGCAATGCCAACGTTGAAGCAGACAACAACGCTGTTACAGGATTTAACGTTGGTATTAACGTAGGAGAAAGTGCAGGGCAAACTGTGTTCTATCCGCATGTGCATTTAATTTTTAGAAGAGACAATGATTGTGTAGATCCAGTCGGCGGTGTACGCAATGTTATTCCGGGTGCCGGCAATTACAAGGCAGAATCATGAGTACAGTTGAACAGCAAGAAGAACTAATCGAAGTAATCAAGCATCCTATTCGTCACTATAACATACGTTTATGGGGATATGGAGGTGAGAGTGCATACATTGAACTTACCAAAGCACAGTATGATTTTTGGAAAGCGCACGTTGACGAGCATATGGACAGTGATCTCGTTGACTACCTGCTCAATGCCGAAGAAGGTGAGTATGACTTTGAAAACATCGAATTCGATGACATTCCCAAAGAAGCACACTTTATGTTCGACGAAGATGGTGATGGTAGCTCTTGGTTTGAACACTTCAAAGAACTAGATCATCAATGGGGCATTGACTATAGCAATGCCCGTATCGAAATTGACGAAGTTGACAGTGATGAATATGGTGCAAGCACTGTTGCAGAAGTTGTATCAAATCTTGATCTACCTGAATATGTAAACAGTGTCCACAATGAGAATGAGGGCAGTGAAATAACTGACATGGGTTGCAGTGAATACGAAGAATGGGGCGGCAAGTATATTTTACAAGTGTGGAGTGCAGAAAAAGGCACCTTCTTTGATGGTTTGCTTACCACAAGGGGAAAATTTGATCCAACAAAACTCATGATCAACACGCTTGAATATGCCAATGGTGACGACACTGTGAGCACTATCGAATATGATGGTGAAGAAATTGACAACGGTGGCGGTGATACCAACGGCAAAGGATTTTCTGCGCATCTGTTTGAAGGATGATAACTACTATAGACGCCGTTGGTTCACCCGTCTCTAAACATTCTGACCTACTAACACTAGGAGAATAGAATGACTTATTACAGTACAAAAACATACGGACACAACATCGGACTAAGTGCGGTGTTTCGTCAACCACATGCAGATCATTCACACTGCAAATTCTTGCATGGATACAGTTTACAATTTAAATTTGTATTTGGATGCAGTGAACTTGACAACAAAAACTGGGCAGTAGACTTTGGTGGCTTAAAGCCGCTTAAACAATGGCTGGAAGATAGTTTTGATCATAAAGTTGTATTAGATGAAAATGATCCTCACTTAGATGACTTTCGAATACTAGAAGAAAAAGGCCTGGCACAACTTAACATTGTTGCAGGTGTTGGTGCAGAAAAGTTTGCAGAACATGCATGGCGCTTTGCTGACAAACTTATACGTGAAGCAACCAATGACCGTTGCTGGTGCGAAAGCGCAGAGTGTGCCGAACACGGTGCTAATAGTGCAATTTATACTCCATATATAATCCGCAAAGAAAGGTTTACTGAATAATGTCATTGATCCCAATGGTAGTAGAGACTACCTCTAAAGGCGAACGTGCTTACGATATCTACAGTCGCTTGCTGAAAGATCGTATTGTGATGTTAAACGGTGTGGTTGAAGATCAAATGGCAAACAGTGTAATTGCACAGTTGCTATTTTTAGAATCAGAAGATCCTGACAAAGACATCCTGCTGTACATCAATTCGCCGGGCGGACAAGTAAGTGCAGGACTTGGTATCTACGATACAATGCAGTTTATCAAGTGTGATGTATCAACAGTTGTTATTGGACAAGCATGTTCAATGGGCAGTTTTTTATCACAAGCAGGCACAGCAGGCAAGCGTATTGTGCTTCCTGAGTCGCGCACAATGATTCATAGAGTAAGTTCAGGTACACGCGGCACGTCAGGCAGTGTGTATGTACAAGAACTACAGTTTGAAGATGCAGTACGCAGCATGGAAGAGTCCAAGAAAGTTAATCGTCGACTCACTGAACTTTATGTTAAACATAACACAGCTGGCAAGACCTATGAAGAGATGTCAGAAACAATGAAGTTCGACACATTCCTAACAGCACACGAAGCAGTTGAATGGGGACTTGCAGACAAAGTAATGGAGAATAGATAATGCCTTTTAGTGTCGAAGCAACTAAAAAAATATCTGTACTGTGCGCAACACGAGGTCGCCCACAGATGATCATGGAAAGTATGCAAAGCATGCTTGCCACTGCTGACGATCCTGACAGTATTGAGTTTTTACTTGCCATTGATGATGACGACCAGGCTACCATCGACTTTGTACAAAGTGATATTGTTCCTAACTTTGAAGAACGTGATCAAGACCTATATGCGTTTGTACAACCAAGATTGGGGTATGCTAGGCTCAATGAATATTACAATCAGTTAGCTCAGGAAAGCCACGGAGAATGGTTGATTGTGTGGAACGATGATGCAAGAATGGAAAGCCTGGGCTGGGACACTGAAATCCTCAGCCACAGCGGCAAATTTGCAGTACAGCGTTTTAACGACAACCACGGACATCCGTATGCTATTTTTCCAGTTCTACCACGTGATTGGATTATAATGTATGGTTGTATATCACCGCATCAGATTGTTGATGGATGGGTTAGCCAAGTGTGTTACATGAATGACGCAATAATTCAACTTGAAAGTAGTTGCTTTCATGATAGACATGACTTAACTGGAAACAACGATGATACTACCTATCAAGAAAGAAATCCCGAGCAGAACGAAGGCAATCCAGAAAATCCCAAAGACTTTCTTTATCCACCAACAGCGGCACTAAGAATACAGTGGGGATTTAAAATGGAATGGCTACGCAAGCTACTCAAGCAAGACACTGGCTATCTCGACAGTGTGCGGCGTGGTGAAACTGATGTGTGGGCTAAAATGCGCGAGAACGATCCTAAAAAGTTTTTGGGCACGTTTAAGGTAGACGTCGGTGGTTAAGCAGTGTATTATAGTGTAATAGAAGGACAGAAACTATGAAAAAAGTCTATGTAACATGGCACGATGTACAGCGGCAAACACAAGAAATATTGCGCCAGATGCAAAAAGAAAACTGGAAGCCAGATTATATTGTGGGTGTCACCCGTGGCGGATTAACACTTAGCAATCTGCTTAGTCAATACTTGGATATCACAATGTACACACTTGATGTAAGACTGCGTGACGGTAAACATGTACCATGTGAAAGCAATACTAAACTTGCAGAAATAGCATTTGGAATCAACAATGGTACTTCAACTGGTGCTCGTTGGGATGCTGGGCAACGTAAAAAAGTGCTGATAGTAGACGACATCAATGATTCAGGAGCAACTATTAACTGGATCAAATCGGATTGGGAGAATACAATTAAAGAACAAATTCCAGATGATATTGATTATGTTTGGGATACTGTTTGGAACAACAGCACCAAGTTTGCAGTGCTATATAATAACATAGCAAGTGAATCAAATCTAGATCCTGACTATAGTGCAGAAGAGATTAATAAATTTGAAGATCCTAGTTGGATTGTTTTTCCTTGGGAAGAATGGTGGAGTCGTTGGGATCCGAATGAGGAGATAATGAAATGAGTAAGGTCAAAGTAGCAGAAATCTTCTACAGTCTACAAGGTGAAGGCAAGTGGGCAGGAGTACCTAGCGTATTCTTGCGCAGCTTTGGTTGTAACTTTGAATGTAGAGGCTTTGGTATGCCTGCAGGTGAACACACTGACAATCCAGAGCAGATTGCCAAGGATGTTGACAAGTTTGAAAAATATGAAGATTTGCCGCTAACTGAGTTTGGTTGCGACAGTTACGCTTCGTGGCACAAGGACTTTAAAAAGTTTAGCCCGGTTATGGAATCACAAGACATTGTGCAACACATGCACAAATTGATTCCTAACAATCGATGGAGCGATGGGAACCAGTTTGGACAAGACGTACACTTGGTTATCACAGGTGGCGAACCACTGCTAGGATGGCAACGTGCTTGGCCTGCTGTTATCAACAGGTGCAAACTTGCTGGATTGCAAAACATTACGTTTGAAACAAATGGCACACAGCCACTAAGCGATGAATTCTGCAAGTTCTTAAACGAGTTTACCGAGTTTGGACGTTACAGGGATCGACTTACATTTTCAGTAAGTGCAAAATTGCCTTGTTCAGGTGAGAAGTGGGAAAAGGCTATTAAGCCTGATATTATTAGACACTATCAAAGTCATGGATTCACCTATCTCAAGTTTGTTGTGGCTACAGAAGCTGATGTTCAAGATGTAGATCGTGCTGTTTCGCAGTATAGAGACAATGGATTTCATGGTCCAGTATACTTAATGCCAGTAGGCGGCGTTCCTAATCAGTATCATTTGAATGTTAAAGAAGTTGCTGCATTGGCAATGACAAAGGGTTATCGTTACAGCCCAAGATTACAAGTAGACATATGGAAGAACGCATGGGGAACCTAACAGAAGACATCCCACAGTGGATTAGACAATACGCACTGGACAGCAACTTTGGACAATTGGTTGTTGGGGTAAGTGGCGGAATTGACAGTGCCGTTGTATCAACGTTGTGTGCGCTAAGTGGTGTGCCAACGCTGTGTTTGGTTATGCCTATTAGACAAAAAGCAGAGCAAACTGACATGGGCATTGATCATTGCTTGTGGTTAAACACAAATTACATGAATGCCAGTTTTGAAACTGTTGATCTTACCAGAGTGTTTGATGAGTTTGAGAATCTATTTCAGCATGCATACTCACCACTAGCGTTGGCAAACAGTCGTGCAAGATTGCGCATGATGACACTATATCAAAAAGCACAAACACATGGCGGACTTGTAGTAGGCACAGGCAATAAAGTAGAAGACTTTGGTGTTGGCTTTTACACCAAATATGGCGACGGTGGTGTTGACATTTCACCTATTGCAGATCTTACAAAAACTGAAGTATGGGCGTTGGGCAAAGAGCTAGGTGTTAGTCAAACAATCATTGATGCAAAGCCCACAGATGGATTATGGGATGATGGTCGTGTTGATCAAGATCAATTGCAAGGTATGAGCTACAGCGACCTCGAGCGTTGCATGACCATACAAGAAACGGGCATCGACATTGACACACTTAGTGATCACGAGCAAGATCAAGTGAGTAAATACATTGAAATACGTGAACGCAATATACACAAGATGCAACCCATTCCTGTATTTTATAAGAAGGAGTAAGAATGTTCGATAAAATGAAAAGTGCATTGGGCCTAAAAAAGCCGGAAGTTGCCGAAAAGACCAAACGCACTACAAAAGCCAAGAAAACTGCCAAAGAAATTGCTACAGAAAAAGGCGAACCTTATGTTGCAATTCTCAACATTGACATTTCCCCTGATGACATTAACAACGGTGCATTTGAACTGGATTGGAATGAAAAGTTTGTAGCAAATCTTGTTAGAGCAGGATACCAAGGGCAAAGCAATGAGCCCGACCATGAAATTGTTGATCGTTGGTTCCAAACAGTTTGTAGAAACGTTGTAATGGAGACCTACGAGCAATACCAGGCAGATCCTGAAATTCGTTTTACAAACAGCAGAGATCTCGGCGACGGCTACACGGAAGTTAAATAACTTGATACTGTATGTGAACGGTGATAGTCACACAGCCGCTGCTGAATGTGTTAACAATCATGCATTTGCCTGTGATGATCCTGCTTTGTTTATGATGGGGCGACAACCTCATCCAGAGAATTTCAACAGAAGTTGGGGCAAGTTGCTGAGCCAACGATTGAGCTGTGCGTTAAAATGCGATGCTGAAAGTGCCAGCAGCAATGATCGCATACTGCGCACTACCCGTGATTGGATATCCAACCATCACGGTGATAGTTATCGTACACTGTATATCATACAGTGGAGCACATGGGAGAGAGAAGAATGGCTTATAGACGGAAATTATTTCCAGGTAAACGCATCCGGAATAGACGACGTGCCTCCCTCTTATCAAGAGGCCTACAAACACTACGTCGCAAACATCAATTGGCAACAAAAAACGCAAGCCGCCCACGAAAACATATGGGATTTTCATCAAGAATTAAACGAGTTAGGCATAAAGCATATATTCTTTAATGGTAATAACACGTTCTCTGATATAGAAGATAAGCAAGACTGGGGTAGCAGTTACATTGATCCTTACGGAACTGTGTCATTTGACAGTGTTATCAGTGAGACATGCGAAACAGTTAGTCCAATCAGTTATCACTATGGCCCCGATGGGCATAGAAAATTTACACAATTTCTTACAAAATATATCATTGACAACAAGATGGTCTAGTGTTATAATAATAACATAATCAGCGAAAGGGTTGTTATGAAGTATTTGCTTATTGACACTGCTAATATGTTTTTCCGCGCAAGACACGTTGCATTTCGTGCAAGCGATCCATGGGAGAAAGTTGGGTATGCATTGCATATCAGTATGGCAGCAATCAACAAGGTGGCCAAGCAATTTAACACAGATCATATTGTGTTTTGCTTAGAAGGGCGTTCGTGGCGCAAGGATCACTACAAGCCGTACAAGGCAAATCGAGCGGCGGCAAGAGCGGCACTAACTGAGCGTGAACAAGAAGAAGAGAAACTTTTTTGGGATACCTTTGATGACTTCAATAAGTATTTGCAAGATAAAACAAATTGCAGTGTGCTTAGAGAACCTGACGCAGAAGCAGACGACCTAATAGCACGTTGGATACATTTGCATCCTGAAGATGATCATGTTATCATTAGCAGTGATTCAGACTTTTACCAACTGCTAGCAACGAACGTAAAACAGTTCAATGGCATCACTGATCAATTGATCACTATCGAAGGCATATTTGATGCCAAGGGTAAACAGGTGCTAGACAAGAAAACTAAACTGCCAAAAGAAGTTCCCCACCCTGAGTGGTTGCTGTTTGAAAAATGCATGCGCGGCGACAGCAGCGACAATGTGTTTTCAGCATACCCTGGTGTGCGCAAAAAAGGCACCAAGAACAAGGTTGGGTTGATTGAAGCATTTGAAGACCGTGCCAAGCAAGGCTATGCATGGAACAACATGATGCTACAGCGTTGGACTGATCATGAAGGCAACGAGCATCGTGTACTAGACGACTACCAACGCAATCGTGAACTGATTGACTTGCGAGCACAACCTGATGCTGTTAAAGATCGTGTTGATACAGCTATTATCACACAGGTAACTAGCAAAGATGTTGGACAGGTAGGTTCAAAGTTCCTGAAATTCTGCGGCAAGTACGAGTTGAATCGGCTCAGTGACAACGCAGATCAATATGGACGCTGGCTTAATCAAACATACCCTGGGCCGCTAAAGTAATGCGGATACTGGTAGCAGGCGATAGCTGGAGTCAAGGAGAATGGGGATTTAGTAGTGGTCAGTATGCAGTGGATCATGGAGGACTAGCTCAGTATTTGACCGAAGCAGGCCATACAGTAGACAATGTTGGTCAAGGCGGTAGCACCAACGAATTACAAGTTGAAGCAATCGAACGTGCAGTACAAGAACAAATATATGATCAAATTTTTTGGTTCCACAGTACATTTGAAAGACAGTTGATCAGTGAATTTCATCAGGATCAGTTAACAACTGAGTGGAGTTTTATAGAACAATGGCACCAAGACAATATTGATATATGGAGTAATATCAACACTCTTGAAGACTTCTTGAGCTTGGAACGGTCAATGCTGGACGGTGTTTATTCAAGATTGAACAAAGTTGACCAACCCATACATGTTATTGGAGGATCAAGTCAAACCGTACCCAGCATAAGCAATTATGCTAACTTGAATACTGTAATTGATAGAGTAATGGAATGGCTACTGCCTGATTATCAGTTTCCAAGATGGCTAAACTCGCAGTTAGATTATACTGAATTTAAATCCAGAGATCCATCGCTAATGGATTTTTTATTAGAAGACAAAGACAGATTGGTTAACATGCTAAGTAATATTCCATTCAACGGTAATCCCAATCAAGAAGTGATTGGGGAACCAAACCCGGAATTAATGGCATGGATTTGGCCCGACGGTGAACACATGAACAGACATGCTCATCTTGAATTATACAAATATATTAAGGAAAAAATACTATGAATGAAACTATTGCAAGACCAATTGTTGACGGTAAATTTTGGATTCTCAAAGAGAATGATCAAAAGATTGGCAGTGTAGAAAAAGCCAGAGGTGGCTACTTTGTGCGCACAAACGAAGGTGTAAAACAATACAAAAGCATACATGCATTGCGCGACATTGCAAAACTGAACTTTGAAGATGCGCCTGAAAAGATTGTGCATCCTGAGTTTCAAGTTTCAGGATTTGAAACAGATGCAAAGCCTTACAATGCAGTGTACAATGTGCAATCACGTTTGCCAATCTACACCAAAGAACCAAAGTCAAAGAGCTGGTATGCAGCAGGCTGGTATGAAATTACCATCAATAACAAAACCACTATTGAGTTTTGTCCTAAACTGATCTTGCTTGAGCGTTATTTTTATCGCGGCCCAGCAATGAGTGCAGATGGATTTACGTTTAAGTGAGCGGACTTTATATACGCAAATTTATTGATCGTGTGCAACAATGCGACAGCAAAGGTGTTAATGATTTTGTATGGCCGCTTGCTGATGCAAAAAACTTACACGGCGACATCACAAAACTTTTGCTAGATATCGAAGCATTACAGCAAGCTCGCAACAACGAACCAATAACTCAAGTTGAAGTAGCTGGAGGAGACTGGTAATGGATATTGAATCATATATCAGAACTGTACCAGACTACCCTGTTCCTGGTGTTAACTTTTATGACATGAACAGTTTGTTTGCTAGCCCTGTGTGGTGCAATGTAGTAAAAGTCATGGCAGACGTAATCGATGAGCTCTATGAAGCGCCTACACACATTGTAGGACTTGAAAGCAGGTGATTTGTGGTTGGTGCTGCTATTGCACAAGAAATGCAACTGCCTTTTGTAATGGTGCGTAAAAAAGGTGCAAAGTATCCTGGCAAACTGCTAGAAGAAACATACGATCTTGAATATGGTTCCGATACACTTACATTACAACAAGGCATACTAGGACACGTTAGCAGATGTATTATTGCTGATGATCTGATAGCAACAGGCGGCAGTGCGTTAGCAACTCGGCGACTGATTGAACAAACAGGTGCTAGAGTATTAGGCATTGTTGCCCCAGTTAACCTTGCATATCTTACTAAAATAACCAGTCTTGATACTCCAATTACAGCTCTACTAGAGGTTAACTAAGCCGTTAACCCAGTTATCTACGCAGTTTATCATAAATAACTGTGGAGATAATGAATCATGAGCAGACCAAAACCCACAGTATTAGTTGAGATCACAGACAAAGCAACCTACAAATCAGAGCAGGTTCTTGCCAGTGATGGCATATGGGCAGTGTATTTTGATAGCAGTCCAATTAATCTAAAAACTTCAAACATACTGGTACAATATCCTGGACCAAAGTACAAAAAGGTTAGTTTTTCAAACCCCGGGCATGCAATTAGCCTGGCTAAAAAGCTGAACACACAGTTCAGAACGGACAAGTTCAGTGTGGTATTGCTTACCAAGGGCGAAACTGTTTACAGTGATGCGAAATAAACAAGAGCTTACCAATCTCTTAATTGAACTTCTTACAGATAACAAACCAGACTATAAAACTGCACTGCATTCCTGGTGGTACAACACCAGAGATGGCGGCGGTATGCGACTTACAAGCACTGGGTTTGTTGTGTTTAAAAAATTAGATTTTGAATACTGGGATTTTGTATTACCAGAAGGATATTCACGTAAAAACAAACGTGTAATACTGGGATTGGATCGTAAACTGGATTGGCCTTACTATTACGGCAAACACCGTATCAGTTTTTTCAGCAGTCGTGATGCCATGATGGTCAATCTAACAGGCGACATTGAGCAATGGCTTTCTAACAGTTTTTAAGTTGTGCTAAACAGCGTTGTTCGATGCTTTTTGTATATTCATTCATTAACAAATCAAAATTACGTTCAGTTTTTTCTTTAGCGCAATCAACATCCCATCCAGGACCCGACAACGTGGCAAGATTCAAGTCCATTGCTGCGTCAAGTCTATGCTCGCTAGCCAGTATATCATAACTTAAATCAAAC
>Ga0206123_10003564_pt1 | contig 12785 bp, 8 predicted proteins | sample Helgoland_Spring_2_FD_160086 | JGI IMG/M metagenome (GOLD analysis project Ga0206123, IMG submission 160086) | Pelagic subsurface seawater microbial communities from Kabeltonne, Helgoland, North Sea - Helgoland_Spring_Bloom_20160316_1 | ecosystem: Environmental > Aquatic > Marine > Epipelagic ... | reverse complement strand
AGCAGTTCGTCGATGTCTTCTTGTTTATAAGCTGGCGCATAAGCATGAACTTCGCGCGAAAATTCCTCCGCTGCCAGCTTTGCCTCCCAGACAGAGCTGGCTGTGCAGCCTTTAAGATACTGTCGAATAAGCGGAAAAGCTGACCACATGGCATAGCCTTTCAGTGCCAGAATAATGTCGGCACCACTTTGCTCCTGTACCTTTTGCATCAGCTCAAGGTTTTTGCGTAGCAGCTTTTCGTCCAGCACATAGCAAGGAGACGGAATGTCCGGCGATGTATATTGACTCATGCGTTGTCTTCTCTGTTACTTCTCAAATGGCTTATCGCATTCCTGAACTTGCCATGGCAGGCCATACTTATTCAGGCGTTCCATGAACTCATCAGGGTCAAACTGCTCCATATTCCAGACACCCGGTTCCATCCAGTGACCCTGCAACATCATCGATGCGCCGATCATTGCCGGTACGCCGGTGGTGTAAGAAACGGCCTGAGCGCCCACTTCCTTGTTAGTTTCAGCGTGGTCACAGTTGTTGTAGATGAAGATGGTTTTTTCCTGACCGTCTTTCATACCAGTCACATAAGTACCAATACAGGTTTTGCCGGTGTAGCCTTCCGCCAGAGAACCGGGGTTAGGTAGTACGGCTTTCAGAAACTCCAGCGGTACAATTTTTTTGCCTTCAAACTCTACCGGCTGGATAGAGGTCATGCCGACGTTTTCAAGTACACGCAGATGAGTCAGGTACTGCTCACCGAAAGTCATCCAGAAACGCGCACGTTTAATGGTCGGAAAGTGCTTAACCAGCGATTCCAGCTCTTCGTGAAACAGCAGGTAAGAAGGGCGTACGCCAACATTGGGGTAGTCCAGATCTTTACGCACACTGATAGGATCCGTTTCGTGCCACTCGCCGTTTTCCCAGTACTTGCCTTTTTGGGTAATTTCGCGAATATTAATTTCCGGATTAAAGTTAGTCGCAAATGCCTGACCGTGGTCACCACCGTTGCAGTCAACAATGTCCAGATAATGCACTTCATCAAAATAGTGCTTGGCGGCATAGGCGGTAAATACGTTGGTAACACCCGGATCAAAACCGGCTCCTAACAAGGCCATTAAACCTTTTTCTTTAAAGCGTTCCTGGTAAGCCCACTGCCATGAATATTCAAATTTCGCTTCGTCTTTTGGTTCGTAGTTTGCGGTATCAAGGTAGTGCACGCCGGTTTCCAGACAAGCATCCATGATAGGTAAGTCCTGATACGGAAGAGCAACGTTAATAACCAGTGACGGATTAATACCGCGAATGAGCTCAGCCACTTCTGCTGAATCATCGGCATCGACCTGATAGACACCGACAACGCGATCTTTACCGGCTTTTTCCTGAAGCGCCTGGCATTTTGACAGGGTACGGCTGGCCAGGTGAATTTCAGAGAATACTTCAGGCAGGCCCGCACATTTTTGTACGACTACGCCAGCAACACCGCCGGCACCAATAATTAGAACTTTAGACATGAATGCTATCCTTCACAGAAATCTTTTAACTAATAAAGTTGCTGCGAAAGATAGCATATTTTTATGAAATCATCATTCAGAAGCGTTGCTTTGTACAACCTCTGAATTCATACCTAAATGCTTATATAAAAAGGCCCAGCTTTCCGCGTGTTCTTCAATGCGCATCCAGGTTGGCGTGCCGGCACCGTGACCAGCGCGAGTCTCTACATTTAACAGTATGGGTTGGTCGCAACTTTGGTCACGTTGCAGTGCAGCTGCAAACTTGTAGCTGTGCCATGGAACCACTCGATTATCGTGGTCGCCGGTGGTGATCAAGGTTGCCGGATAACAGGTGCCGCTCTCGGTATTATGCAACGGCGAATAAGCATAAAGAGTTTTGAACTCCTCTTTATTTTCGCTTAAACCGAATTCACTACTCCAGCCTCGGGCATTGGCGCTGGGCAGTTGGTATCTCAGCATATCCATAACACCAACAGCAGGAAGAGCTGCTGCAAACAGTTCAGGACGTTGAGTCATGGTAGCACCGACCAATAAACCGCCGTTACTGCGTCCCTGAATAGCTAGCTTATTTTTGTCGGTGTAGTTGTTGTTTATTAACCATTCAGCCGCGGCAATAAAATCGTCAAAGACGTTTTGCTTGTTTTCTTTAGTGCCTTGTTGATGCCACATTTCACCAAATTCACCACCGCCACGAAGGTTAGGAATGGCCAGTACGCCACCCATTTCTAACCAGACAAGGCGGGTTGTGTCGTAATCTGGCGTAATAGAAATATTGAAGCCGCCATAGCCATATAAAAGCGTTGGGTTTTCGCCGTTCAGCTTAATGTCTTTGTGGTGCACCAAAAACATCGGAACTTCGGTGCCATCGGCGCTGTTATACACTATTTGCTCGGTTGTATATTGGTCTAACTCGGCCGGAACTTCGGTTTCATACCACAAGGTGGTGCGTTGTTGGTCAGGCTGATAACGATAGATTTTCCCAGGTTCGGTAAAACCCTTGAAGGAAAAGAAAACATCGGGTGCTTTATGGCTGCCTTCAAAACCGCTAATTGAACCTATACCGGGTAATGCCAGTTCCTGAAGCATGGTTCCCTTTAAATCGAAGATGGCCACCCGTGAGCGCGCAGACTGCAAATAATGCGCAAATAATTGACCGTCTACCGCATGCACGTCTTTCAGTGTATGAGTTTTAGTAGCAATAATTTCTTTCCAGTTCTCAGGTTCAGGTTGTTTGGGGTCAACGGCAATGACACGGCCTGTCGAGGCTTCATTCGTGGTTTTAAAATACAGTTGGCCTTTTTGGCTGGTAACGTACTGATATTGACCGTCCCACTTGGTGAAAAGCCCTTCGAATGGGGCGTCTTCCTGAGCTAGCGGACGCAGGTAGACCGCATTAGCATCGTAGCCTTTAAAGACATCAACAAGTAAGTACTTACCGTCGTCCGATACTTTTGCGTAAGGGTTTAGGTCGGGCTGGTTATCAAAAGCAAAAATCAGTTCGTCGTCGCTTTGTTTGGTTCCCAGTTTGTGAAAATAGACACTGACAGGTTTTGTATCATCAAAACTGCCGTCCTTATTTTCAGGGTAGCGGCTGTAATAAAAACCACGTTCGTTTGGCAGCCAGGCGACTTCAGTAAATTTTACCCCTTCAATAACATCGCTAGTGTCTTTTCCTGACTCGACATTACGGACTTTTATTTCCGTCCAGTCGCTGCCGCCGTCAGAAGTGGCATAAGCAACATAGGTAGCGTTGGGAGAAACGTTAATACGTGCCAGCGACACGGTTCCGTCATCGCTGAAGTTATTAGGGTTAATGAGAACATCCGGGGCACTGTTTAAATCGGTCATGGTGTAAAGCACGGACTGATTCTGAAGGCCGTCGTTTGAGAAATAAAAGTACCGGTCGGCATAGCGAAAGGGCGTGCTGACTTTTTCATAATTCCACAGTTCAGTCATGCGATCTTTAATATCCACGAACGCAGGAAGTTTTTGTAATAAAGGGGTCGATAACTGGTTTTGCGCATCCACCCAATTGGCCACTTCCTGGTTATCCTGCTCCAGCCAGCGGTAAGGATCTTCAACCCGGGTACCGTGATAATCGTCTTGCTGGTCGACGGTTTTAGTTTCCGGGTAAGGGCCGTCAGGTTGTTCCTTTTCCTCTTCAAAAGAGCTACAGGCACTTAGTATCAACACAGTCGAACAAAGTATAAAAGCTGAATAACGGGTCATGGTTGGGCTTCCTGTTTAGGTTCTGCGGTGATCATAGGAATTTGCTGTCAAAACAACAAGTCACATTAGTGCAGTGAGCGCACTTCTTTACAGAGATTTTCATTTGCCTGACGCTGCGATACTCCACCCCAATACTCGCCCAGATGTTTGAGTGTTGTTGATGAGTTACACAGCAGTTCTGTTAGAGGATGATTACTATGTTGCCAGTAAAACCACTGAGCTAAGGCAAAATGCGCCGCATCAAAAGGGATTGTCTTAACACGATAGGCTTGAATAAGGTCTGCTTTTATCTCATTGCTTTCTTCTGTCAGCTGCAACATCTCTTTGTCGCCTGACAACCATTGTAGCTGATTATGTCCCCACTGGTTGAGCAATTGACATACTTGGCATAAACCAGTGAACTCATTGGATAGCGGTTGAGCATAAATAGCCGCAGGCCGAGCAGATACGCTGTCTATACGGCTACTGAGGCGCCAAAGGGCATAGCCATTTTTCCTCCAGAAATTATCCAGTCCCGGTGACCAGGCAAAACTGGTCCCCAGCATTTGGTAGTTGTTGTCCAGCGCCCACCGGTAAATTTCAGCCAGTAATTCGGAGGCGACTTTACGTCGTCTTTTCGCTGCTGGTACAGCAATACGTGCGACTCTTAGCCAACGTATATCCATAGCCCAGTCTTGTTGCAGAAAATAGCCTATGGCCTGAGGCAGTAAGTTTCCTTTGGGGCGCCTTTGGCCTTGCCTGATTTCTTCTTTTAAAGGTGACTGAATGGGCCCCTCACTCATAAGCCAGGCAACCGCAATAACTTCTCCGTTTATGGACTGGTAAGCTAGCTTATGCCCGGCTTCAGTTAGCAGCAGATTAAGGTCATTAGGGCTACTTTGGTAATGTGCGTTGAGAAGAAGTTGAAAGCATTGTTGCAGCAAAGCTTCTTCAAGTTCCGATGCGTGTTTAATAAAAGTGCCGGACTCCCGGCTCCCGAATTGTATTACTGGTTGCTCGTTCAGTAGAAAAGTGTCGGTCAGCCACTGCTCTAATGGATCATTTACGGGCCAGCGTAATGGTTGAGTCAGTTGGTGAACAGATACCTGTGGCAAGGTTTTTTTAGCCCAGTCGGTAAAGTGCACTGCGAAGCCACGACCACAACCTTCGTAACCGGCAACTGTTGTGGCAAGCAGCCAGGGATTAAATTTTTGGCATAGCAGTTCTGTTGCCCACAATGGCAGACCTGCGGCTTCATCAATAATTAATGTTACTTCCGAATTAGCGGGGTGTTCCAGTAGCTTATCCCAGGCAACGAAATGAGCCTCCGGCGCTTGCTGTAGCAAAATTTTCGCATTGGCTTTTCGCGGAGCAGTTACAATAATTGAGCTTTGATCTTCTACTGAGGCGAGCGCCTGACCCAACAAGGTGCTTTTACCGCGGCCGCGCTCTGCCGTGATGATATGAGTGCCGCGTGGTTTTCCTGTGCTTTGTGTAAGAGCGCTAAAAATAGAGCTCTGCTCATTGGTTAGCCGGAGTTTCTCATTTGCTGAGCGTGTTTCGGGCTTGTTGGCCAATGAATGCGTTTGGGTATCTGACTCGGCAAAGTGCTTTGCGGTAAAACGTTCCATGCGGTGACTCATGGTGTTGTTCTCACCCGGAAGTAAAACAGACAACAGGCCTCCGGCGGTAACGGTGCCACAAAGTGCAGCTATGGCGTCGGCGTGTAAACCGTCACTGCAGTCTATCCAGACTTGTTCAAACTCATGCCCCAGATAATCCCGGTAGCGCGAGAGTGTGGCATCGGCATAGGTCTGCAGATTTGATAAGTAGATAGAGCTGTCAGAGCGAGCCTCGCAGTATTCATACCAGAGGCCCGCATTTTGCAGCAGTTGAAGTTGTCGGTAACCGCTGCGTTCTGACATTTTAGAAAATGGAATAAGCGAAGAACTTAGTCAGCACCGTATTAATAAATACCGCCGCTAATATCAACGGAATGAAAGTGCAGATAGATAAGCGCACATATTTGGCCAGTAACGTGTCCGGATAACCCGGGTTACCTTCAGCAAGTTCTGCATCCAGGTTTTTGCGGCGCCAGTGGAAACTGACAAATAAGCAAATCAAAAGGCCATTCAGTGGCAAAATGGTATCGTAAAAAACATCGTAAATAATATCGAAGACTGACTTAGTTTGTTCTCCATAGGAGGCAAACTCAGTAAATGCCGGAACAAAACCAAAAGAGGTAGCGGCAATAAGAGTCAGTACAGTAACGGCGATACCCATAACCAGCAGCGCTTTTTTACGGCTTATCTTCGCCTGCTCAATAACCGCCGCGGTTGGTACTTCAAGAATAGAAACCAAAGATGTGATGGCAGCAATAAAGGTCAGCAGGAAAAAGATAGTAGCGGCAACGCTTGCGCCAACATAGCCGACAACGCCTTCCAGAGCGATAAAGATTTGTGGGAAGAAAGAGAAAATCATACTAACTGAGGAGTCACTCAGTGAGTCGGGGTTGGTATCTGGGTTAATGGCGAAAATAGCTGGTAGAGTCATTAAACCAGCGGTAAAGGCAACGGCAGTATCTGTTAACGCCACCAATTTACCCGAAGTAACAATGTCATCCCTGCGGCTGAAATAAGAGCCGTAGGTTATTAAAATCCCCATACCCAGCGAGAGCGAGAAAAAGGCCTGCGATAATGCACCGTTGATTACCGAACCATCAATTTTTGAAAAGTCGGGAACCAGATAGAATTCCAGACCTAGTACGGCGTTATCCAGTGACAGCACAAAGATAACCAGCAAAATGAGCATAATAAATAGCGCTGGCATCAGGAATTTCGCGGCTTTTTCTATCCCCTGACGAACACCACCAAGCAAGATAACATTGACGATGATTGTCACAGCAATAAGGAAGCCAACAAAACCGTAGTCGTTCACGAACTGACCAAAGTATTCTGCGTCGGCCAGCATATCAAGGTTGCCGGTTACTGAGTGCCAGAGATAACCGAATATCCATACCGTTATGACCATATAGAAAACGGCAATCATAAATGGAGTAATAACAGCCAGTAGACCGGCAAGATGCCAGCCTTTATTTTTTGGCGATAACGCTTTGTAGGAGCCTAGTGGACTTTTTTGCGCGCGCCGGCCCAGCCCCATTTCAGCTAGCATGACCGGTATACAGATAAAAGCGACGAATAACGCATAGATAATTAAAAATGCCCCACCGCCATTTTTGGTCGCAGCAACAGGGAAACCCACTAAGTTACCAATGCCGACAGCAGAACCTGCTGCCGCTAATATGAAGCCAATCTTAGAGCTAAATTGATCGCGTTGTTCGCTCATTCTGAACCTTCTTTTATCGTTTTTGTTGTCACGCTTTTAAGCGAGGCTGTTCAGCAAATTCCAGCAATCCTAGCAAGGCGTTAATTTAACGGCAAGCGGCTAATTGCTGTTTGTGCGGCAGAATGCGGGAAATCTGGCTTGGAAACAAAACTTATTTTAACATCCATGACAATTGTAATATTGGAATTTGTTGGAAATAGGATAACATTTTCTTAACTCAGTTTTAACACGCTGGTAAATACAGGGAATTCAACTCTCTGGAACAGATTGGCGTCTTTTTACCAGCGTGTTTCCCTGAATTGAATCGTTCCATTGCTGCATTTCAAAAAGCCTCGAAACACAACGCCGGAAAGGAAAAGCCAATTGTCTGGCCTGATACAATCTATCAATGTCGGTTTCAGCGGTCATCAATAGGTGACACTTTCGGTCATAGCACTCATCAACTAAAGCAATAAAACGGCGGGCTTCGTTATCCAGTTTGCTGACAATATTAGCCTGATGTTCGCGCTGGTAGGTTTCCTCTACACCATGTACCAGGTCTTTATCTGGTATATAAGAAAAAGCCGGAACCTGATGTACCGCTATAGCGGCATAGCGATCGGCCAGCTCCATATAGTCACGCTGACTTCTGGGGCCCGAGCAGAGAGACATAAAATCAAAACCAATCACTTTATTGTTGTGCCATAAGCAGGGAATTTCACGGTTCATTATCCGAACGGAGGGTGTTTCTTTTGTGCGGCCGAAAGAATTCTCTGCGAGTGAACGGAGCTGTTTTAAAGTACCTCGCTTAAGGTAGTAGGGTAACTCGGCTTCGTGTAGTCGGCGATAATCAACGCCCATGCCTAAGTCCAGGCAGTCACACTCTTTATTCAACAAATCTATTGTAGGTTCAAAGCGATGACGCGCTAAACCATCTCTGTAGAGTTCATTAGGTGGGGCGTTCGACGTTGTTATTAAACTTACCCCCTCGTTGAACAGTGCATGCCATAGCCCGGCTAAAATCATTGCATCACCAATATCTTCAACGAAAAACTCATCCAGACAGATTATCGAATAGTGCTGTGACCACCTCTTAGCAATAATCTGTATAGGGTTAGCTTCGCCCTGAAGGAGATTCAGTTCTTCGTGGATTTTGGCCATAAAATGGTGAAAATGCAGTCGAACAGCCTGATTTTCTAAAAGGTGCTGATAGAACATATCCATCAGCAAGGTTTTCCCCCGGCCGACCGGGCCGAATAAGTAAAGGCTTTTCGGTTTATGCCCTCGTGCAAGTGAGTCCAGTCGTTGCTGCAGCGCTTTTACCGCCTTTAACTGATACTTATCGGGCTGGAGCACTCCTGACTGAATACGTTGGTTATAGTTTTCTTGCATGAGTTTATTATCACAAAACGTCTGGATAAAAAGAAGCCGGCTGGGGGAGCCGGCCAAATACTGCTGCTAGTGAACAACCGTCAAAGCAGGTCTTCAATACATTGTGCTGTACAATTTTCTACGATAGGTCGCTGCCAGAGGATCACCATCGGGTAATGAATTGATAATATCGAGAGCGTATTTTTTCGCATCAGCGAAATTAACGTCTTTACTCAACACAATGAAAACCTGCTGCAGGGCTTCTTCATCACGATTTGCTTCATGAAATTTAAGTGCTAACTGTAATTTTAAAGCTAGATCGTCGGGGTTATTTTCTACTTGCTCCTGCAACGCACGTAATTCCGGAGAGTCAGCGGCATCTTCGGCCAGCTCAAGTTTGCCTTTTATGCGCTGATAGTCGCTGTCTTGCTCGACCAGTGGAATCTTAGCGACCAGCTCTTTGGCTTGATCCAGCCGACCAGCATCGACAGCGGCTTCGGCTAAGAGTTTAAGAGCCTGCATATTGGTGTTGTCCAAATCAAAGGCTTGTTTAGCCAGGGTATAAGCCGTATTCGCGTCACCTTCGCCCATAGCTACCTGAGCTTGTTGAATTAAGTCATCTGACGGGCTGGGCAGGTGTTTCGCTAGTATTTCCCGAATTTCACCTTCGGTTTTCACTCCGCCGAAACTGTCAACTGGCTGACCGTCTTTGAAAAAGGCTACGGTAGGTAAACTGCGAATACCAAACTGCGCGGCCAATTCTTGCTGCTCATCACAATTTATCTTGGCCAGAATCACCTGATCACTGTATTGCATAGCCAGCTTTTCAAGCACCGGCATGAGCTGTTTGCAGGGTTCACACCAGTCAGCCCAAAAATCGATAATAATGAGCTTTTCTTTTGAGCCTTCCAGCAAAACTTGCTGAAAGTTTTGCAAGTCAAGGTTAACGATATTGGATTCGGACATCAGCTGCGACGCTCCTGTTTTAATAAGCCACTTTAATCTCTGTTATCAGGGATATGCAGACGCGAGTCTATAATTTCAATGGTTAATGACTAAACCAGGATAAGATTTTATCTTTTAATTTGCTGTAAGGCGGGTAGCGCAAGGCGACATCGAAACGAAAACTGCGCTTCATCACGGGTTTTAAATGGCTGAAGGTATCGAATCCCCATTTACCGTGGTAGCGACCCATTCCACTGCGACCAACGCCACCAAAAGGCAATTCGTCGTTCAGCATGAACATGAGTGTGTCGTTGTAACAAACATTGCCGGCAGACACTTGCTGTGTAAATAAATCAAGCAGGCGCTGATTGTTGCTAAACACATAGAGCGCTAATGGTTTTGGATGGCGACGGATTTCCTCGATGGCATCCGCTGCCGACTTAATGGTTATAACTGGCAATATCGGACCAAAAATTTCTTCCTGCATGAGCGCACTGCCGTCTTTTACACCATCCACTATTGTGGGGGCTATATAACGTTCGCTCTTATCAGAGTCGCCGCCGACAACTATATTCTCGCCTTCCAGCATTTGCGTCAGGCGCTGCCAGTGTGCCTGATGAATGATCCTGCCGTAATCACTGCTGTGCTGAATGTCTTCACCGTAAAAACCGATGAGCTCCTGCTGCATAGCAGCAATTAACTGGTCTTTCACACTGTCTTCTACCAGTACATAATCGGGCGCGATACAGGTTTGGCCTGCATTAAGAAATTTCCCCCATATAACACGGCGGGCGGCAACTTGAATGGGGGCGTCGGCAAAAACTACCGCCGGACTTTTACCGCCAAGCTCCAGCGTAACCGGGGTTAAATTTTCAGCGGCAGAAGCCATAATGGCTTTGGCAGCGTTTTCTCCGCCAGTATAGAAAATGTGATCGAAGGGCAGTGCTGTCAGTTGTTGCGATTCAGCTACCGCTCCAGTCACAATTTTTATCGCGGCATTGTCCAGATAACCTGGTAACCGGCGCGTCAGAAGGTCTGTTGTTGCCGTTGCATGTTCAGAGGGTTTTATCACCGCACAGTTGCCGGCGGCAATGGCTGCAATTAAAGGCGCAAGAAGTAATTGTAAAGGGTAGTTCCATGCACCTAAAATCAGCACAACACCAAGCGGCTCAGGTACTAGCTGGCTTTTCGCCGGCCACGCCAGTAAAGGATTACCCACTTTGCGAGGCTTGCTCCACTTTGGCAGAGCTTTAATTGTCTGCTTAATATCACTTTGGAGGAACTGTAATTCAGTTAAACGCGCTTCGCTAGGGTGTTTGTTGAGGTCAGACTTTAGAGCTTGCAGTAAAGACTTTTCGTTTTCCGTAAGAAAACGCTGAAGTTGCTGAAGTTGATTTAAACGCCAGGACAGCGGACGAGTGAGCCCGCTGTCAAAATGGCTTTTTAATTGCTTCAGTGTGTTTTCAAACGGGTTCATCCAAGTCCGCCAAGAGTCACCGTTTTTAACTCAAGGTATTCGTCAATACCGTACTTAGAACCTTCACGGCCAACACCGGATTCTTTGATGCCACCGAATGGATTATAAGCGTGCGATATGCCACCAGTATTTACACCAACCATGCCGTATTCAAGCGCATCACTTACGCGGAAAATACGTGCGGTGTCTTTGGCTGCGAAGTAAGAAGCCAGGCCAAATGGTGTATTGTTGGCTTTTTCAATGCCTTCTTCTTCTGTTTCAAAGGTATTAATAGCCACTACCGGACCAAAGATTTCTTCTTCACTAATATCCATTTCTTCGGTTACGCCTGTAATGACTGTTGGCGCATAGAATAAATCGCCTAACTCGGTCATTACTGAACCGCCGGTTTCTATGGTTGCACCGTCAGACTTAGCTGCGAGTACTAAACGTTGTACTTTATCAACAGCGTTCTGATCGATAAGCGGGCCTAAGTCGACATTTTCTTCTGTACCTGGTCCTACTTTCAGAGCTTTCACTTTACTGACAACGGCTTTGGTGAACTCCTCCGCAACCGATTGTTGTACCAGTATTCTGTTTGCTGAAACACAGGTTTGCCCGCCATTGCGGAATTTGCAGGCTATTAGCTGTTCAGCGGCTTGCTCTATATCGGCATCGTCAAAGACCAGGAACGGCGCATTACCACCAAGTTCAAGAGACAATTTTGTGACGTGCTCTGAACATTGCTGCATTAAAATTTTTCCGACACCTGTAGAGCCGGTAAATGACAGCTTGCGGACCTGTGATGAGGTCGCTAAACGTTTACCGACACTCTTGGCATCGCTGGTTGGAATAATATTGATAACTCCATCGGGAATGCCAACTTCACTAGCCAGTTGGGCTAAGGCCAGGCTGGAAAGCGGAGTTAATTGCGGCGGCTTAACCACTATAGTACACCCGGCCGCTAATGCCGGCGCAATTTTACGAGTGATCATAGCGTTGGGGAAGTTCCATGGGGTAATGGCCGCACAGACACCAACAGGTTCTTTAGTGACCATTACGCGCTTACTGCTGTCGGCGTTAGGTAATATATCGCCATCGATGCGTTCAGCCTCACCGGCAAACCAGTCAACAAAGCTGGCGCCGTATTCGACCTCGCCAACCGCTTCGGCGACGGGCTTACCTTGCTCGGCACTCATTAATTCACCCAGTGCCTGCTTGTTGTCCATCATAGCTTCGTACCATTTACGCAGCAGCATCGCGCGTTCACGGGCGGTTTTCTTGCGCCAGCTTTTCAGAGCGGTGTCTGCAACGTTTATGGCACGTTGAGTTAAATCTTCGTCAGCGTCAGCAACCTCGGCTATTACTTCGCCAGTTGCAGGGTTAGTGACTGAGAAACGTTTGTCCGTAGGAACCCAGTGACCTTCAATAAAGCAGTCTTTCTTAGTCAGAGATGACATAGAATGTGCTGACATAATTCCTCCAAATTTGAGAATAACTCTAATAATGTAGGCAATATAAAAAGAAATGGTTCAACTTTTTCGATTATTTTGATGGAAATAGATGCGTTTGGTGAAAAAAAGCTCAAAGGCATTGCTTTTTGAGTAAAAAAACGTATAATACGCGGTTCCTCAAGGAACACCGCATAACTGATGAGGCAGCGGTCACCCTTGATTCGTGGGGTTGCAGCGCCTGATTCCAGTCCAGACAGTTTAGAGACTGAACACTGATTCCTGTTGCCGGGCCATAACCCCTTTTTTATTGTGTTTGCCAATGGGCAAACGGGAATAAAGTGAGACAAATATGTCAAATACCCAAACGGGTCTGTCGTTTAACGACATGGCCTTACCTAGTGCTGTGCTTGAACAATTAAACGCAATGCAATTTTTAACTCCGACTCCTATTCAGCTGCAGGCTATTCCTGCGTTGCTTGAAGGGCAAGACGTGTTGGGCGAAGCTCAGACAGGTACCGGTAA
>Ga0206123_10003561_pt1 | contig 12790 bp, 15 predicted proteins | sample Helgoland_Spring_2_FD_160086 | JGI IMG/M metagenome (GOLD analysis project Ga0206123, IMG submission 160086) | Pelagic subsurface seawater microbial communities from Kabeltonne, Helgoland, North Sea - Helgoland_Spring_Bloom_20160316_1 | ecosystem: Environmental > Aquatic > Marine > Epipelagic ... | reverse complement strand
TCGTTCGCTTCTCAGGAACCCAGCAGAAATTGCAACTAATCAAGGGATAAATCCATAACCAAAAATCCCCCTTCCATTAATGGGGCGGGGATTTTAGTTGCAGTCGCGTTGACGCTATCAAGTTTCAACCCAACCTTGAATGAACGTCAATTACTCTTCGAGCAACCATCGCTTCTCCACCGAACCGTCATCATAGATGTAGAAAAGGATTTGATGGGTCGTACGATTAACTTCTCTGCCCAAGGCATCAAGTGTTTTGATCAACTTCTTTTCAGCTCCAACAAGACTACCAATGCCTGCAGGAGCATTGAGATCAACACCAGGATTGTTATGAATGAATGTCCAGCTCCCCCAAGGAGTGGGCTCACCTGTTTCCCAATATAACTGGTCTTCGAATAAACAATTGATCGAATTGCCCGTAGGCGGCAAACCCTCAGAAATATACCAGTTGTCCAAATTAGCCTCCTCATTTACAAAATGCACGGACACGTTTATGGTATCAGTCAATGGCCAATTATGATCAAAAGAGATGGATTGTTGATCTTCTAGTGTCTCTTGATGTAACAGGTTTCCCTGTTGATCTGTAAACTCCCACTCAAAAACATTTTGATCTTGAGGGTGGGTCATATACTGACCTGAATGGTAAATACTGATCATGGTTTCTTGACTACCCACATTTACAATCATGCCTAACATGTCACAAGGAACACACGTGATGACTTGTGCTTCTGACAATTGAGAGACCCCCAAAACGAAGGCCATTATGAGGTATGCGTGTTGCTTCATGGTGCTAATGGTTTCTCGTTTGTAGAATAAATACAATTGCTAAAGTAAACCGCACAGGCGCATAGTCCCTCACGCCTAAAGGTGAAACGCAGCCCTCGCAAGTTGGTAAAGACCAAAACCCCATCATCGGTTGAAGATGCGAGGATTTTGAAAGTAGCCCGTTCAGGGCTCTCTTCGCTTGCGTCTTCTTCTGACGGTCCAGATCGACGCAAAAACGCTCAGCAACAATACAGGGAGAATGAAGTACAAGGGATGAACCGGTCCAGCATTGACCCCCTCCACCTCGGCCCAAGGCGGTCGATCCTCTTCACCACCAAATCTATCCATGTCCAATAACGCCTTCCAGATAGGGTCATGAACGCTTTCTCCTCTCGGAAAATCCACCAGTTTTTGGGTTAGTTCCTGGACCAATTCAGGGTGATGAGACGCAACGTTATTCGTTTCAAAAGGATCTTTCATAAGATCAAACAACTGCAGCTCGTCTCCTTTCCCCAAAATCAATTTAAAATGATCCCGGTAGTATGCCTCCTGACCATTGGTTCCATGAACGATGAAATCCGCGGAGACGTGCTGAGCATTCCCGGAGAGGAATCCCCATTGGTTCACCCCATCCATTGCCGAACTATCCAATCCGGTCAACCCTGTAGCCGCCGCTAAGGTGGGCAATACATCATTGACTGTTATGCGTTCATCGACTCTGCCTGCAGGCAAATATTGCGGAGCGTAAATTAAGGACGGGACCCTAACTCCTCCTTCAAAAGCCGTTCCTTTGCCCCCCTTCAATGGCTCGTTGTCTGAGGCGCTGTTGGCCATGTTGTGTCTTACGAATTCCAAAGCCTCCAAGGGCAGCGGTTCCCCAAAAATCTTTGTGAGTTGATCGAATCTTTGCCTCGTGGTTTCAAGGTAGGCCTCAGCACATTCTCCCCCATTATCACTGAGGAACCATACGATTGTACGGTCGAGCAATTCCTGTTCTGACAAGGTTTCGAAAATCCGCTTCACACCCCGGTCGATCTCTGATACCATGGCCGCATGCAGTTGCCGATTCTCGTCCTGCAAATGCCCATATTCTTCCACCGCTTCCTTGGGCGCTTCATTCGGCATATGCGGGGCGGCATAGCTCAGCTCTATGAAGAACGGCTTCATTGGGTCATGCCTTTGGATGATGCGAATGGCTTCATTCGTCAACAAATCGGTAGTGTATCCCTCTTCCCGGATTGTGGCCCCGTTTCGCTGCCAATCCAATCCCCCGCCATGAACGTGATCATAGTGACCTACCCCCCCGGTCAAATAGCCATAGAAATGATCGAATCCCCGGCTGTTGGGTAAGTATTCATTCGAAAAACGTCCCAAATGCCATTTTCCGATTAGAATTGTCTGGTAGCCGTTCCATCTGAAATGGTCGGCAATGGTGGACTCGGACAAGGGCAATCCCAATCGGTTGTTCTTGGCTAAGGGAGAAAGGAAACCAAGGCGCAACGGCGATTTCCCCGTCACGAGGGCACTCCTGGTGGGCGAACAGGTGGGATGCGCATAGAAGCGGTTCAATTCCACTCCTTCGCGCGCCAGACTATCCAGTGTAGGGGTTCGAATCTCGCTCCCATGGTAACCTAAATCATTCCACCCCAAGTCATCAGCCACAATAATGATGATGTTCGGTCGGTCTTGGGCGCTCGCCGAAAGCTCCACCAGGAAGGCAATGAGCATAAATAAGAACGACCGCCAAAGGGTCCATGGAACGTGCATACGAAAGGTCCGGGCATCACACAGAGACCCGTCTATAATCCGCCTCGGTTCCTTGTTATTTGTTTGCACGTTCATGTTGCGAATGAATTGCTTGAATGCACTAATCCCCCACAACGACACTTTGCCGCATCATGCCCAGGTCGATGGAGCCATCCGGGCTGCGCATGGTGGACGTGATAACATCGCCATCCTGAAGGTAATGGGGTTGTGCCCTCTGTTTCTTCAGGAACATCTTCATGAGCAATCGCTCACCCAGCACGAACCGCATGATGCGCTGTACAGATGCCGGAGGCACATTCAAGGCCACCCCGCCGGGGGTACCGGTCATGACAAGATCGCCAGGGTGCAAGTCCATGATGCTGGATAATTCGTTGACGGTTTCCCAGGGCTGAAAAATGAGCTGGCACGTGTTTGCCTCCTGGCGGACCCTTCCGTTCACCTCGAGGCGGATGTCGATGTCCCGCAGCCGGTCGAATTCGCCGGGTTCGAAGAGGTAGATAAAAGGCCCCGTTGGACAGAATGTCCGAAAGCTCTTTCCCTTGAACCATTGCTGTTGTGGAATCTGCAAGTCCCGGGCCGATACATCGTTGGTCATGACGATGCCGTCGATGTAGTCTGTTGCTGTCTCCTCCGTTATGGCGACTTGTCCTGTGATTTTCCGGCCGATAATGAGACCGAGCTCAAGTTCATAGTCGAGGAGTTGGACACCCTCGGGTCGCACAATGTCGCCATGAGGGGCGCTCAATGACGATGAAGCCTTCATGAACATCATGTTGAACGAAGGACGCGACCGCGTGGAAACTCCGGATTCCTTGCGGTGGTCATCATAATTGAGGCCTTGACAGACGATGGAGCAAGGATGCGTAACCGGCGACAGCAGCTCCACATCGCCCAGGTTAATTCCAATTCCGCTTGTATCAAGTTGAAAAGCCTCGGCCTTTCCGTGCATCAGAAACGCCTCAAGTGTGTCATGCCCGCCCACACGATGGATGGAGTTTTCCTGTACTACTCCCCAACTAATGCTATTGTCATAGCGGTATCGGCAAATGTGGATTCCCATGGATTTTTCTATTTACGATGTGTCAGCTGTTCGATGAAACGAGGGTCCCAAGCATCACCGCGCCAGGCGATATGGCCATCGGGGCGTACGAGCATCGCATTGGGCCATCCTTCCGGAACAGCGGACCAGGAGGAGGTATCGACGCAGTGAAGAGGAATCTCTGAAGACACAGGCTCAGCAGAAATCCCTGAAACATGGGTGAACAAGATGAAGCGATCATAGGCCAAGAAGTCGTGCACGGACTTTCGGCCTTCGGTTGTATCGACCCAGCAATGGGGCAACCGGGCGCCGGGGCGAGTTGACGGTATGTAATCCGAAACTTCATCGTCTGCGATGTCTACAGATGAACCATCATCAATGATGGCGCCTGCTTCGTAGGTGTAGCCGATATCGAGACCAAGCCGATCGAAATGGCCGATCTGCCGAGATACGGTGGCATCGACCTTGGCCCTGAGACGGACATCGGTGAATACGCGGCGGAGTTTGCGATCGGCGATCCACTTCGGCACGGAGGTCAGCGCATCGCGAAGTTTCACAGGCAGGAAGCGCAATCGGTATTTTGCTTGGGCCAGTTTCTCCATGCCGTCCAAATCGAGGCCGAGCAGCGAGAAAACTTCCATGATGTTTTCCGAATTCTCGCGGCTTTCCGCACAATTCTTCACGGCGACGGGCCGGCGCTCCGTCTCATAGGATTCCAGTAGGATGGAGTCAGCCTTCCCTTTCAATACGGATGCAATCTTCCATGCGATGTTATGCGCATCTGCAATTCCGGTGTTCATGCCCAAGCCGCCCGTTGGAGGGAAACGGTGCGCTGCATCCCCCAGCAGATATACCCGGCCTTCTGCATATTTCCGAACGACTTGGGCGGTCATGCGCCATGGACTGATCGATTCGATCTCGAGGTCCGGCAGTTCCACACCCAACGCGCCTTGGATGCGCTCCTTGAAGAATTCCGGTGTGAAGGATGCCAGCGACTCCCATTTCCGATAGAACGGCACGACGTAGACCCACCGCTTTTCGATGTGGTGCGCTATAAAGGAGCCAGCGTACTCAGGGTGGGCGATCCAATACAACTTAGCGGGGGCCGCGACGTGTTCACGCAGATTGTACTTGAAGAAGGCGTTCACGAAGCTGGACAACTCCGCAGGGCCATCCAAATCGATACCCAAAGCCTTTCGGATGGGGCTACCTGCACCGTCACAGCCGAGCAAATAGCTCGATTCAACCTCATACGTGTCTCCAGTGGTGCCGTCCACAATCCTGCTTACCGTCCTGTCGGTGGTGTTTGAGACGAGGGCGTCCCAGGTGTGCCCGAAACGAAGATCCACCCATTCCGATGCGACAGCGCGGTGGACGAGAATCTTTTCGAATTCGCTCTGCGACAGGTTGAAATAAGGTAAGGCCTGCCGCAGGTGTTCTTCATATTTCGCCCTCCGCCCGGGGTCCTCGAGCAAATCAATCCGACCGAACTCCTCCTTCATGGTGCGACAAAACAGGATGCGGGAACCGTCTTCAAGCGGTGAGGCTTCCAGATTGAGGTCCGCTTCCGAAATGCCGATTTCCCTCAATATCTCGACGGACCGCGCATTGAGTTCGTGCGCTTTCGGATGCTCATCCGTCTTTGCCTTCCGCTCAATGACTATGCTGCGAATGCCAAGGCGCGCGAGCAGAAGTGCGCCCACCAGTCCGGAAGGACCCGCTCCTGAAATGAGGATGTCTGTATGGTTGAGATGGGACTTCATTGCAAGGTCGGCGCATAAATATCAGTGGCGCATTGAGGTCCGACATAGAACACGAGGACCGCAAGCGCAAAGAGGAAGATCAGACTCAACACGCTGAACACGAATACGTTTTCGTCAACGCCGAGAATCTTGATGTGGACGAGCGGCACCCAGATGATGCCCTTGTACCATTTGACCATGGTCACTGCCACCCAGAATCCCAGAAGGTTAGCCGCCAAGAGTGCGGAAGCAAGGTAGAGGTGCATCGGCCTGAGCGGATCTGTGCACCAGATGAGGCACAAGGTCATGATGCCAACGAAGAACATCATCCCCAGTTGCCATACAAGGTGGAACCTGGCGTGTCCCACCCACTCAGGATTGAACAAGTGGGTCGCATCCGTATCGCGTTTAATCGGACCGAAGAATTCAAACGCGACCACGGTGAGCAGCACCTTTACGAGCGTCAAACCTTCGATGGTTTCTGGATAGGCTTCATACATGGATCGTAGGTGATGAATGGGGTTCATGGAACAAAAATTGCATCATCCTCAGGACCGTCTCGATGTGGAGGTCGATGAAGTCACGTTCATATACGTCGACTCCGAAGAGGGCATGTGCTTCCGATGAAAGTGAGAAAGGCATGGCGCACGCCCCGAGAAGGATGTAACGCATGTGTGGATTCGATTCAAAGGCGGCCAACCATGGGTCATCATTTCCGAGCTTCTGGTTCAGCTGAGCAGCAGGAAGGAGAAACCGTTCCATAATCCAGTCCGACCGCCACGACGGCTCGTAATTTTCCTGGATCATCAGCTGGTTCATGAAGGGACGTGCAGCCGAAGCCCGGATAAACCCCTCTACGATGACCCTTTGACGTGCTGAAGGATTAAGGCCGTCCAACGTCTCGATCGTGGATTGCAGTGCGTCGAAATAAGGCTGGAACGCATAATCGATGGCTGCCTTCCAAAGGTCATCCTTGGTTCCGAAATGATGCGTGATGAGTCCGCGATTCACCCCGGCCCGCTGCTCAATGTCCCGAATACTGGCTCCGGCGTGACCCCGCGAGGCAAAAAGATCGACAGCGGCCTCAAGGATTTTCCTTCTGGCCATTTCCCCCTTTTTGGATACTCTTTTTTCAATCAGAGTCATGGACGGATTGGAATTCTGGCTCGCATTGGTCAAACGTAACCATAAAACTTGATGCTTGTCAAGTTTTAATTACTTAAAATGATGACTCCGTTGGCGGAATTGCCTTTAATTGAAGGTGCTTAACTGAAGGTTGCTGATCGCGACATAATCCGTGCTCCACGCTTTGGCTCCACAAGCCTTGAACCAAAAATCCCCGCTGCCGTCGCCGGAGCGAGGATTTTGGAAGAAGCCCGTAGGGAGCTATCAACTATCGAGCATTGACAGGCCTTTCAGCGCCGGTTCGAACGAATCAAAGGGTCAAGCCCCCACAATCTCACGTTTTTAATCCCGAACGCAACGAACTGAAAAACCCTTACCTGCATGATCATAGTCCCTTTCGACTCTATCATCATACCATACGAGTCTGCGATAAATACCTCGCCACCCGTCCCACCACTTGGAGCCCGAAGTCGTCCAGAAATAACAATAGTAGCCCAAGGCGCCGAAGCCCTCGGAAAGAGACCTATACCCAACAGGCAGGGCTGAAAAACCGCTTGAATTGCTGCCATCTCCTTCGACCCATCCATATGCGGCCTTCATTTGAAAGCCTTGGTTTGTACCTCGAGTTCCTTCAGTGTTAACCTTCGATTCCGGCATGCCCAATTCCATCTCCAAGGTCATATACTCCCCATCCGTCGGCACGTGCCATCCGCTTGGACACAAGCCCCGTGCGTCATCCACAGCGTACCAGTTGTACAGGCGGCCGTAAGTCGCGAGGTGGGATGAATTGTTCTCATAAATCGCTTGAGCACCTGAATTCGTCAAATGAGCATTTTCCCACATCTCGTCATTCAATTCCCCTGCAATCGCGTCACCATTGGCGTAATGTTCGGTGCGGAGGTTTTCCGCAAACCAGCATTGGTCGCCGATCGCTACCAAGTCGTAGGTGTAGCCGCCATACGTCACCGTAGAAAGGCCGCCGCATTCCAAAGGACCGTCACAACTGCCGTCGTCAACAGTCGCTTCATTGTTGAAATTAACCGCGTCAGGATCCATGCAGCCCGACAATTCGTTGTCGTCTTCGTCAGGATTACATGAGACTAAAACCAACGGAAGTGCAAATAGGAGGAACAGAAATTTCTTCATGCATCGAAACTAACAATTAAATTTCACTGATGAATAAGTCAAAAGATTGAAATCCAACGATTAATGACGCATTTCATTTCTGCAAGGACGTGAATGTTGACCAGGGCAAAAGGACTTTAAAGCAACTCTTCCTTCAATTGATCAGCCAATCGGCGGGCATCAAATGGGAACGTAAATCCTTCCAGGTTGAGACCCATGCCAAAACGCTGAAGGCCTGTGATATTTTGATCACTGAGCTTCAGCCAATCGCCTGCTTTGCCAACGGTCATAGAGGTCATGCGTTGCACAAACCAGTCGCTTCCGAAGGAGTAGTCAATGTGAAACGGCTTTTCCTCGTTGTAGGTGAATAGAAGCGTAGGCCTTGTTTCAGAACCTTGTTGTTCCTTCCAATACTCATGATACAAGCTCTTTATACCATGTCGACCGAGCTGAACTTGGTTAGGCCCTTGGCGGCAATAGTTGAGACAAATCGCGAAGAAAAAACGCAATTATTTGACCATGGTTACTACGGCGATGCTGCGGTAATTACTCGACATTTTTGAGGTGGGCTACCCGTTACTCCGCGCAGTGCCAGTACGGAATGATTGTTATTGATGTGGCGTAGGACAGCCATTCAGATTGTTCCCAAGTCGACGGCGGAAATTGTATCCCACGGAAACGAAAAGACATTCGCGGCCTTGGCCTGAGATGGTAATGGTGTAGGTCATGTCATGATCACCAAGAGACCGAGAAGGGCCAATGCACCTGTTGGGCTAGCTGGACGATTTCGAAGTCCACGCCCCTGTCCACGAACAGCGCCTGTCCCAGGGCATCCGCCGCAGCTGAACCGGGCATGAAAAGGTCTTCATCCTCGGCATAGGTCAGCCACACATCCTCGCGCCGCTCACTCAAATGGACACGCAGGGCATCTTCATCCCCCGCATCCAATTCCGGTACGTCCAAATTTTCGGTACCATCCGACCCGATTCGGACACATCCATCCCAGAAACCCGAAAAGGAGGGGCCCCAGCAGACCTCCGCGGTGCGGGCATCGTGGCGGATCACCCGATAGGTCCAATCCTCCTGGACTCCGCCGCCGGCGTAGCCGCAGACCACGAGATAATGTACCTTGGGCAGGACGCCTTCCCGCTCGGACTTAGTATGGGCGAGGTTAATGCGAAGCGCGCGCGGCCCACTGAACCTTTGCCAGTCCTTACCCACCTGAATGGCTTGTAAAACGTTCGCCATCACTCAATGTATTTCAAGACCGCTCGCGCCCAAAAGTCGTCGCCGTGATCCTGCTCCACCCAGTCCAGCTCCTCATCGTACCAATAGCCCTTGCGGACGGTCTTCCGCGCCTCATCGTACAGCATTACGTAGAGCTCCTCCTCCCGTGCAACGAGTTTGACATCGTCGAGCATATTCTCATCCTGAGGGTCGCACCCCTCGAAGGTCAGCACGAGATTCTCCCCATCGATGACGCGGCTGGCCGATGGCTCCCCCATCAGGTCCGTCAGGCGCTCCGTGATGGACACCATTTTATTGGATTCATCATCCCAGAAGCTGTGGAAATGCAAATGAAATTTCATAATGACAAAATACGACAGGGCCCTCTTTTATCAAAATGGTATCGATTTTCTTTTTGGCTTGGTGATAGGAGGCTTTCAGCGCGCGGTTGATTCATGGCATCGGCGGTTCATTTTATGTCCGGAATTCACCGTCCCCAAACTGGGTGACGACGTCGTTTTCCAACACGACGCGAAACTGGTAGACGACATTTCCCCGGTTTGAAGTTTCGCCCTGGTAGTACCAATACTCCCGTCGCTTGGTCTTGAGCTGGGTGAATGTGGTGTCGCGGGGTGCCCCCAGGATCATCTTCACCACCGGTGCGGTGGCCCCAATCCCAATCTCCCACTCGTCCAGAGCCTGGGCGTCAGCCGGATTCGCGGCCAATGCGCCCAGTGCTTTCGCCTTGTTGAGCCAGGTCTTCAGTTGTGAGTTCGCTTGGACATTGTCGTTGGTCCGGGTCCATAGCCGTTTGCAGAAGTCCAAATGCGCCTTGCCGAATTCCTCCTCCACGGCGGCGTAGATGTCACGTTTTCGGGCGAGGCGTGCGGCATTTTCTTTGCGTTTCCGCTCCCGCATTTCTTCCGCTGCCTTGCGTTTCCGTTCCTCGGCAGCCCTGTGCTTTTTGTCGGCTGGGGCCTGTTCCTTCTGCAGTTCCACCAGATCGATTTCCCCTCCGAGGTATGACTCCAGGAGATCGGGCAGAAAGTTGGGAAGGCCCTCGGAATCGCGCCGTGTCTGGATCGGATTCAGCGCGACAAGGCGCTCGGTTCGGGCCAGCGTTTGTGCTTTTCGCTGGCGGGACCGTCGGATGCGCGCAAGGATGGCCCAGACCATCACAGCCACACTGACGCCTGTGTAACCATAGGCCACAGCATAGTTCAACTCGTGGGGACCGGGATTCCATTGGATCAAGTAGAGCAGGCCCAATGCACAGGCCACGGCAAGCAGGTCGAGAAATTTCATCGGAACAAAATTGGGGTCTGCCGGATTGGAAGTCAAGGATCGACCCTCAAGCAACGCACGGAAAACAGCTGGTCATACCTCTACAACCCTTGCCACCCAAGCATTTCAGAGTTGTGCCGCAGACTATCTCTTGAGATGGTCTGTGGCAGCGTTTAAAACCTGACCAATTCAAACAATATCTAAGTTCAGATGCATCAGCGATTGGATTGTTGTCGGATGGCCAGTGCAGCTTCAGCGCAATGCACGATGTAGTCCACAATTTCATCCAACTTTCTTGGCGAGGAATCTCTTACAAGAGTATTGGGGATTCGCAAAGTGATATATCCTTTCTCCAGCGAGTAAGCCGTTCGTTTAAGATCGGCTAGTGCTTGTCTAAATCCGTGATGTTGTTTGCCGTCAATTTCAATATTCAATCTAGCTTCCACCACTGCTAAATCGATGGTTTTGTATCCATCATTCTTCTCAAGTTCGACTGGCACGTTTCTTCCTTTCAATTCAATCCAAAGCCAAACCGCTAAATCAGTGGTTGTCTCATTCGCAGTTGCACGAATCTCATCTTGACAAATCATACAAATTGGATAGCCGAAGTTGTCCAATCCAAAAGACCTTTCTGCCCAACTAATAGACCCACTGCAAGAATAACATGACATGGCAACAATTTATCTCCTTTTTCCACCACACCAAACTATTTCCCTAAGGAACTCGGGTGCGGTTTGGTTGCACCGTTGTTGTGCCAAATGGATGCGGTTTTTGGGAGTGACCCGATTAAACTCAAAAATCCCCGCACCTGTTGAAGATGCGGGGATTTTGAAAGTAGCCCGTAGGGGGCTATCAACTATCGAGCAATGACAGGCCTTTCAGCGCCGTTCAAAATGTTGTTGTTCCCATTGTTGTGCCAAATGGAGGCGGTTTTTTAGGGTGAGGTTGTGGGTGTCTTGGAACGGTTGAAAACTCATTCCGAGGCCTTCGCCTCCTTCGTGGCAGCATCCAGTGTTTTGCCGTCCTGGGTTTTCCAATCAACCCAACCATTGGAAGGCGAACCTACAATCAGTGTTGATGCTCCCGAAGGTGTTCCCATGAGGACATTTTCCAAAAACACCAACTGGTCCCCTCTCACCTCAATGACCCCTTTGTCAATCAACTTTTGACGATGCGCCTTCTTGGTATCGGGGAATGAGCCTGTAACATCACCAGGCGCAATGGAACCCGCCAATATCACAAACCCTTCATCGGTCATCCTGCCTTTGGCTTCAGCCCCGCGACGATCGGCAACGAAGGTTTGATTGAGGGTAGAATCATCATTGACCTCATCATTGACCGCCTTGAAAATAGGGAAACCAAGCGTACCCAACAAAAGTGTCATTGCATCAAAGTGATCCGCACACTCGTCCTTCATGGAATTGGAGATGGGAAATTTTACTGGGAGAACTGCATTATGGACTGAAAATCGATTGGCTCCTTTGGCCTGAGTAATGGCCATGTTTTCCAAAAAGTCGAGGTGGGTTGGAGTGAAACTGTTGTCCTTGGTGATGAAAGCCACCGCCAAATTCCAGAAATCTTTTTTCGGATCTCCATTGTGTTGTTTGAGTCGCATCATGCAGTCAATGGACTTTCCGATGTACACCCTTGGTTCATCATCGAAACCGAACAAAAAGTACAAACCTGGTTGACGCAATTCACCGCGCTTATCCGCCTCACCCACCCGCTTGCGTGGAACAATGACAGCCCTCGAAATGCTCGTTGTCAATTCCGCTGTGCGGATGCCTGTCGGCTCTCCGTCGGTCAGGTAAATCTGAATGGTTTTTCCTCGTGACATTTTCTTGGTTTAAGCCACCTCGGCGTTGGCGTTGATTCGGTCGATGATTCGGATGATGCTGTGGACTTCGGCATCGGTAGTGAAGATGCCCATGATGCCTTGGTCACTCTGGTCCGTGAATGGAGGCTCAAAGAGCATTTCCTTGTTGATGGTGCCGTTCTTGGTGAGGTAGGTGATAATGGTGTCGATGAACCGCATTTGGTCCGCTGTGAAGGCGCCTGATTGGATGAAGTCGGCAAAGGCCGCCTGTGCGGCTTGCACGTCGAGTCCAAGGATGCTTCGAACGAACCTTCCCAATGGCACTTCACCGTATTCCTTTTGAAGCTGTTCGCGCGATCCTGCGGCGTCCTCCGTGAAGAGGATTTCCTCCAAAGCACTCAATTCCGCCTCTGTAATGGGGAGGTTGCGGGTCAAGTTGTCAATCGTGAGGTGATGGCGGTTTTCACGCACGTACTTCTCCACGCGGTCCTTGTACGATTGGAGGTTGAGGTACCCTTGCATGGGCTCACGGACCACAATGCCGTCCATGTCCAACTCGTCCTCAAACGTGGTGTAAACGATTTCCTGGGACTCCGATTCAAGGTATTGAATCAAATCACGCATGGACGCTCGAAGCTCCTCCATTCGAGCCACATTGACCTCCTTCCAATACGTTTCCGTTTGCACACTCTTGATGAGTGGCATCTGCGCCGCGACTTGAGGGATATTTTCCTTGACTTGAAGGGCCACAGCGGTTGAGGCCACTTTGCCAATCATTTTCTTTTGCTTCGAATCCTTGGAGATGTGAGCCAGTTGCAATTGGAGGATCAGCAGGTCGAAACGCCGTGCCATTTCCTCCCCGTCACGCGGAGAAGCCTGGAGGTGCGACAGGTGCTTACT
>Ga0206123_10003554_pt1 | contig 12800 bp, 14 predicted proteins | sample Helgoland_Spring_2_FD_160086 | JGI IMG/M metagenome (GOLD analysis project Ga0206123, IMG submission 160086) | Pelagic subsurface seawater microbial communities from Kabeltonne, Helgoland, North Sea - Helgoland_Spring_Bloom_20160316_1 | ecosystem: Environmental > Aquatic > Marine > Epipelagic ... | reverse complement strand
ACAGGCGTGCTTTTTGTGTGATGCATGGGCTGAGGCCTTGATATCAGCGATTCCATAGCCTTTATTCAGACGCTCATTTGGCGAGGGTGGATTTTGGATAGCCCAGATATTAAAAGTGAAACGCGTCCATGCCTTCTCCTGCATGTCTGAGAACACCCTCAGTAGACACCCTTAAATCTTACCAAAGATATAGTATGAAAGTTTATAGGTGTCACTTCGTGCTGCCACGCACCACAAGTTGGAATCCGATGTCTTCCTGAATCGCAAGATCATGGAAACCTTGCATGCGCTCTAAGAGAATTTCAGCAGACCGCTCGCCAATTTTTCTTCCCAGTATTTTGATCGTCGTCAGCCCGGGATGAACAAGGCTTGCAATATTGGCATCACCGATACCAGCGACACTAATCTTCTCTGGAATTTGCCAGCCGCGGCCATGCAACTCTTTGATAGCTCCGACGCCCAGGATTTCGCTTGAACAGATTATTGCATCAAGTTCTGGGTTGGCCGCAACGAATTCTGCTGCGGTGGCGCCACACTCTTCAATCGACAAGGGGTTATTAACATTTTGTCTCAATGGTTCCAAACGGTTTGCGTCCCTGAAGGCTGCATAAATGCCGGAGCTGCGCTTTGCGGCGCGCCATTCGTGTGCTTCGTGTTCAAGCGTAGTTGCAACGTAGCCAATGTTTTTGTAGCCGCATTCCAGCATGTAACGCGCAATTTCATATCCCGCTTTATAGTTGTCAAAGCCCACACAGTTGTCACTGCACTGATCGGATAAATCCCACATTTCCACAATGGGGACGCCTGAATTTTCAAGGAGTACCCGCATCGTATCGGTATGCGAAATTCCAGTCAGGATAATGCCGTCGGGTCTTCGTCCAAGAAAGGCGCGCATCAGCTTTTCTTCCTTTTCTTGGTCGTATGACGTACAGCCTAGCATCAGCTGATATCCTGTGGCTTCCAGTACGTTCGAGATGCCTTGAATGGTGTCGCTGAAGATCGAATTTTCAACCGTCGGCACCATGGCGACAATGACACCACTGCGTTTGCGCCTAAGCGTATTGGCAGCGAGGTTTGGGACATAGCCCAAGGCGTGTAGTGATGCTTCCACTTTTTGCCTGGTGACTTCTGAAACTTTTTTTGGTTGATTGAGGACGCGCGAAACCGTCATTGCTGAAACACCAGCATGTTCTGCAACGCTTGTCAGGCTTGCCCCAACATTGGAAAGTTTGTCTTGGTAGGTCGCCATATCTGCTCCTTTCGATCGTCTTAAATTAGGGTGTATGCAAAAAATGCTAGACAGTTGGATTGAATAATGTTAAGCTTAACAATATTAATATTAACATAACACAAATGGTTGCATCTGCAAAGACTACTTTGGCCAAAATAAAAATTTGGTCAAATATAAAAAACGAACAGCTATAAATGGAAATTGAGCGATAATCTAAATACAACATGGAGGAATAAAAAATGTTAAGGATACCATTAATGAAATTGGCGCCGCTTTGCGTACTGCTTTGTGGCACAGTTATGTCCCCTGCCGTATTGGCAAAGGACTTTGAATCGAGCAGGCAAGGTGGAACCCCAGGCGCGCTTTTGCCCGAAGAACTCGCGCTTTGGTCTTATAATACCAATACGAGCAGATTTGATGTGGTCTCAGGGGATGCCTCTGCGCCTTATGCGCTCAACCTGCGCGCACTGCCAGAAGGTTCAAGGATAGGTTTTGCTGAAGGGTGGGCTGCGATCCCGTTTTCTTACGCGATCAATCAGCGGCTTTACGAGCTGGCCGACGAACTTGAGTTCGAGGTTGTGTACTGCGACAACGACTACAAGCCTGAGAAGGCGGTGTCCTGTGCTGAACTGATCGTGCTGCAGGGTGCAGATGTCATGATCGAATCGAATTGGCATTCTGGCGCGGCGGCGTCTGTGATGAAGATCTTTGACGAGGCGGGTATACCCGTCATGTCTCTTGACGTTCTGCACCCCAATGCGATTTTTCTGGGTGCTGATAATTACGTCAGCGGGTTGATTGGCGGTCAGTCGGCGGCTGAACATGCTAAGACCTTAGGGCGTTGCGACGATGTCTCGGTTCTGCTTGGGATCTCCCCCGCCGACGGTGATGCCGCGAATCAACGTTTGTCGGGCTTTGCCGATGGGGTTCAGACTGTTTGCGGTGCGCTTCCTGAGGATCGGATTCATGAAGATCTGATTGACGCTGGCACCACGGATCAGGCCCTGAGCAAGACTACAGACTGGCTAACGGCCCATCCCAGTGCCGGATTTGTTCTGGCGACTGCCATTGACGATCCGCGTGCGTTTGGCATGTCGAACGCGCTGGCACAAGCCGGGCGCGAGGGCGTGGCTATCGGTCTTGGCTGTGACGATGTTGGCGTGGCGGCAACACGCACACCGGTCGAGGACAACAATTTCCTTGGCTGTGTTGCCTACTATCCCGAAAAGTATCCTGACTGGGCTTTGTCAGTTGCGGCTGACATTCTGGAAGGTAAGGCCGTGCCGCAGGAAGTTCATCTAGAGCATGTCTTTCTTAGCGCAGGAAGTATCAATGATGTCTACCCAAAATAATTTTGGAACCAAGAATGCGGACGCTGACAACAGCGCCCGCATTCCGTTGATCGAGCTGTCCGGCATCACCAAGTCGTTTGGTAATGTCGATGCGCTCTCTGGCGTAGATCTGAAGATCGGTGAGGCTGAGTCGGTCGGCATCATCGGAGACAACGGCGCAGGCAAGTCAACTCTGGTTAAAGTCCTGTCCGGCGTCTATCCGGCAACCGGCGGCACAATGAAGTTCCGTGGGCGTGAGGTGCGGTTCAACAACCCTCTTGATGCGCGCCAGAACGGGATCGAGATGATCTATCAGGACCTTGCTCTGTGCGAGGATCTCGACGTTGCCCAAAACATCTTTCTGGGTCGCGAGATCAAAAAAAACTACGGCCCGATCCGTGTGTTAGACAACAAGGCCATGACCCGCGCTGCGGCTGAGGACATCGCTAACATGGGACTTGATTTCGACGTTGAACGCGAGGTTGGCATGTTATCTGGCGGCGAGCGCCAGATGGTTGCTGTGGCCCGTGCGTTGCAATTTGAACCGTCGACATTGCTGATGGACGAGCCGACAGCGGCACTCTCAGCCGAGAAAATCCGCAAGCTCTGGGAGATGATCTTGGAGCTAAAATCGCGCGGCGTGTCGATACTGTTGGTCAGCCACCGCTTCACAGACATCCTTAGTATTTGCGACCGAATTGTGGTGGTGCGTGGCGGAAAGATCGCAGGCGAGATGAAGCCGAACGATCACCCGCCCGCGCAAACCATGGCGATGATGACCGAGATGATGACGGGTGACAGAATTTCCAAAGAGGCAGGGGCATGAAACAGCTTATAGAACTCATGAACACCAAACTCTGGGGCCGTGGTGCCTCGGCGATCAACCCTGGTTTGGTTGTGGCGACTGTTGTAGTTTTTATCGTGCTGTGTTTTGCATCGCCGTATTTCCTGAACGCATACAACCTGGTCAATGTGGCAAAGGCGCTGGTGATCGTGGGCATTGCCGCTGCTGGTGAAACCGTGGTTATCATTGCGGGCGGGTTTGATCTTTCCATCGGCTCAACCATGGCCGCTGCCGGAATGCTGGCAGCGTACCTTCTGGATATCGGAACTGGGGTTGGCCCAGCATTTTTGGCAGCGATAGTCTTGGGTATTTGTATCGGTGCGGCTAATGGTACGCTGATTGCCTATTTCCGGATTAATCCGCTGATCACAACGCTAGCGATGATGCCATCATCCGAGGGCTGGCCTTTGTTATTTCGGATGGTCGCGAAATCATCATCACCAACAAAACCTGGCTAAGCCTGGGTACTGGAAAATGGGTGGGTATCCCTTATATCGTGCTGATCCTGATCGTGATCTATCTGGTGTTCGCATTGATCTTGCCGCGCACGACATTTGGTCGCTATGTCTATGCTATTGGCTCGAACCCACGCGCGGCACGCTTATCGGGCGTCTCCACAAAGAAGTGGCAGTTGGCGATCTACATCACTTGCGGGGCCACTGCGGCACTTGCCGGACTGATGCTGGCCGCCCGTACTGGTACCGCCATGCCCGCCGCGGCCATGGGATTTGAACTGGATGTGATCACTGCGGTTATTCTAGGCGGCGCAAGCCTAAAAGGTGGGCGTGGGACAATCCTGGGAACGGCGATTGGTTTGATCCTTTTGTTCATGATTAACAACGGATTGACCCTGGCGCAGGTCCCCTCCTTTTGGCAGCAAGTGGTTAAGGGCTTTATCCTTCTGGTAGCGGTTCTATACGATGAGATCCGCAGTGGACGAAGTGATGACAGTTAGACAATGCAGCAATGACATAAGCGACCAGCAAAGGATTACAAATGTATTTTCATCCACCTAAATCAGGCGATGTCACCCCTCGGTCTGGACAACCGGTAATTCGAGAGGTGCGCGCCCTAATCAGCGACCCCGGTCAATATTGCGCTAGTGATGTCCACGACACGCCCGATACGCACTGGATCGCGGGTTGTCCCGCAGGCGACGGAAGCTGGGATTATCAAACGACGCATCCGCCGATTGCCAATCCGATGTCGGGCTATCCCAAATATGCCGGATCCCGGCAAAGCTGGGGTGTTTCAGTGATACCGTCGGTCATAGTTGAAATTGAAGATGAAGACGGCCGTATCGGTATTGGTGTCAGCACAGGGGGCGCTGCAGCGGCCAATCTGATAGAAAAGCATTTGTCGATTTTTGTTGAAGGTCAAACCGCCGCGAACCGGACACTAATCTGGGAACAGATGTGGCGTGCTTCGATTCACTATGGTCGTAAGGGACTGGGCGTCCATGCGATCAGTGCGATTGACCTGGCACTTTGGGATTTGTACGGACGAACGGTTGGCGTTCCAGTGTTTGATCTGATGGGCGGGCGCACAAAGGATCGTGTCCCGGTCTATGCCACAACAGCACGCCCAGATCACGCCAAGACGCTCGGCTTTCATGGCGCAAAAGTTCCGCTGCCATATGGCCCGGGTCATGGTATCAAAGGAATGAGTGACAACATCTCTTTTCTTGCCAATTGGCGTGAGAAGGTGGGGCCAGACTTTCCATTAATGTTGGATTGTTATATGTCCATGACGACAGATTACGCCGCTGAACTATCGCGACGTCTAGCATCATACAATTTCCAATGGATCGAAGAGCCATTGATGCCCGACGACTATGAAGGCCATAGGCGATTGGCTGCTAAGATGAATACACGTGCGGGCGGCACTGTTCTGGCATCAGGCGAGCATGAATACACACGATTTGGATATGAGCAATTGATGGATGCCGGCGTTGAACTTATCCAACCAGATGTCATGTGGATGGGTGGCCCAACAGAATTTATCCGTGTTGCCGCAATGGCCAACGCCCGTTCTGTGGATGTGATCCCCCATGGTTGCGGTGTCTACGGGTACTACATGGCCATGGCGCTGGATCATGTCGCGTTGGCTGAGTTCATGATGATGAGCGAAATGGCAGACAAGATCGAACCCAACTTTGGCACGATGTTCAAAAGTGAACCCTTGCCCAAGAATGGGTATATTTCTCTGCCGGACACACCGGGCTTCGGATTGGAGCTCAATCACGATGCGCTCAATCTGATACGGCCATTCGACCGGTCCAAAAAATAATAATTGAGAGGAGAAGCAGATGAACAAATATGACTTTGATGGAAGAACTGCCATTGTAACCGGTGGTGCGCAGGGTATCGGGCACGCCGTTGCCGAAGAATTGGCAAAAGGCGGTGCGAGTGTTGCCATATGGGATTCAGACTTTGAGCTAGCCAGCAACATAGCACAAGAATTTGGTGACGGGGCTCTTTCGGTCAAGGTTGATATTGCCAACTGGTCAAGTGTCGAAGCAGCTTATGGAAAAACCAAAGACGCTTTCGGTCGGGTCGATATCGTGGTGAACTCTGCAGGGATCGCCGGATCAAACGCATCTGTTGCCGATTATTCGGTTGAGGAATTCCACCAGATCGTTGCCGTGAATCTTCTTGGCACCTTCCACGTCAACAAGGTGGTCGCAGCCGACATGAGGATGCAAAATTATGGGCGGATCGTCAACATCGCCTCGGTTGCAGGCAAGGAAGGCAACCCGAATGCGTCTGCCTATTCCTCATCCAAAGCAGGTGTGATCGGGTTGACCAAATCACTGGGCAAGGAACTGGCCGATTGCGACATTGCCGTGAACTGCGTCACGCCCGCCGCGGCTCGCACGCGCATTTTTGACCAGATGAGCCAGGAACATATCGACTATATGCTGTCAAAAATCCCGCGTGGAAGGTTCCTGGAACTGAATGAGGCCGCGGCGATGATTGCCTGGCTTGCCTCTTCCGAGAACAGTTTCACCACCGGCGGTGTGTTTGATCTGTCCGGCGGGAGGGCGACATATTGACTTGGTATTCAAGGAGTTTCGCTTGGGGAACACGCCTTACTGCGGCTCTGCAGACGGTGCGCCTTAGCTTTTTTACGGATGACGCTGCGTTATTGCCGGAAACGATTGTTTCAAAAGACAAATCAACAACCTTAAGGGGAATATAATGAAGATCGCAAGAGTGAAAGTGACCCTCGTTGATACGTCGTTTTGGGGCGACTTCGCTGCCAGGCAAGATAAGCTGAAGCTGGTCACGCCCATGGCGAGATACCCCGAGTATCGACATCCGCTATCAAGCTGGTTCCCAAACGACTCAATGTGTGTGGTCGAGATCGAGACCGAAGACGGTCTGGTGGGCACGGGTTGGTGCGAGAACTACTGCCACACCAGCAGCTCCATCATCAATCAGCATCTCAGCAGGTTATTGATTGGAGCCGACCCACTTAACCGCAATATGCTCTGGGACCAGATGTATCGAAGTACCATGCCCTACGGGCGAAAGGGTCCCGCGTTGCATGCGATCAGCGGCATCGATGTTGCTCTTTGGGATCTCGCTGGCAAACATTTGGGCCAACCCGTGCATCATCTCCTCGGTGGCAGGACCCGGAGTTCGATCCCGATCTATGCAAGTGGGCTTCACTTCACTAACGAAGACGAGTTCACCCGCGAAGCAGCTGGCTACGTCAGCCGTGGATTTAAGGCCATGAAAATGCGGTTTCTTCACGGTCCGGCAGACGGGCGGGAGGGCATGAACCGCAACATCGAGATGGTCGAGCTTCTTCGCTCAACCGTCGGTGACGATATCGACATCATGGCAGATGCCTACATGGGGTGGGACCTCGAGTACGCGCTGCAGATTTGCCATGCGCTCGGTTCGTTTAACCTGAAGTGGGTGGAAGAGCCGCTGATGCCTGATCAGATCAGAGACTACGCTGCGTTAAGGAGAGCATCGCCGGTACCAATCGCTGCAGGTGAACACGAGACCACTCGATATGGTTTTGCTCAGTTGATCGAGGCTGAAGCCCTCGATATCCTTCAATTTGATATTGGCCGAGTTGGCGGGTTCAGCGAGGCCCAGCGCATATGCATCCTCGCTCAAGCAGCCGGACTCTCCGTGTACCCACATGCCTACGGTCTCCCCACACTGCATCTGGCGGCAAGTGACAATACCATCGGTATGGTCGAATACTTCCCGGTTCCGGCGTGGGAAGAGCATGAGGAAACGCCCCTCTTTGATGGTGCAGCCATACCTCTCAACGGCGAGATCATGCTCAACGATGATCCAGGGCTTGGGGCGAGTCTTTCGCTGCCCGGCTTCACTCCGATCCGATGACCCAGATTCTTTCGATCCATTCGGCCCTCTATTCGTTCTCAACTTTCATCCCCTCAAGGAATAAGATGAACCGAAAACTCTCGCTTAGCAAAACAACACGGTTTGTCTCTTGGGATATGACGGGTTAGAAGATTGCTCTAGCACTCACAAAAAAGGACCAGTACGATGCTTCTTAAAGACAAATGCGTGATTGTAACCGGGGGATCCCGTGGCATCGGCGCGGGTATATCTCGTGCCATGGCGCAGGCGGGCGCTGATGTGGTCGTCAATTATTTCAACGACAATGATGCCGAACTTGGTCAAACGGATGGGATTGAGGCCGTCTTGGCCGACATTGAAGCGTCAGGGCGCCGTGCGATTGCAGTCGAGGGTAATATTGCTGACCAAGATACTGGACAGAAAATTGTTGATGCCGCAGTCGCGGAGTTTGGTAAAGTGGATGTATTGTCATCGAATGCTGGGATTTGTCCTTTTCATTCATTTTTGGATATTCCGATTGATGTCATGCGAAGGGTGTCGGCTGTAAATTACGAAGGTAGTTTCATGGTTTCTCAGGCTGCTGCGCGGCAGATGGTGAAACAGGGCCACGGCGGCGCTATCATTGCCACTTCGTCAATTAGTGCGCTAGTAGGTGGCGAATTGCAAAGTCATTATACACCAACCAAGGCCGCGGTTCATTCGATGATGCAGTCGGTGTCAATCTCGCTTGGTAAGCACAATATTCGCTGCAACTCCATCATGCCCGGAACCATTCTGACTGACCTTACCCGCGAGGTTCTCGACGGTACAGAACTTTCCGAGTATTCCCTGAAACGTATTTCGCTTGGTCGGTTTGGAACGCCAGACGATATTGGCCAAGTTGCGGTGTTCTTGGCCTCGGATATGGCTCGCTATGTCACTGGTGCAAGCCTTCTTGTCGACGGCGGCATGTACGTAAATTTGGAATAGCTAACCAGAACCGGATTATTTGAAATTAAAAGGAGAAAAACATGAACGATCCCATTAGAATTGTAGATGCACACATTCACTTGTGGGATTTGTCTACGGGGCTGTACCCGCATTTTGAGGAACCGTCGGACAGTTTCATTGGCAATACCGCCGAAATCGCACGCAGCTATCTTTTACCTGAATTACTGGCAGAAGGTGGTGCAGAAGTTGTCCTTGAAAAAGCTGTGCATGTTGAAGCCTTCCCGACAGACAGGGTAGAGGAGACACGCGCTCTTCAGTCGCTCGCTGATGGAGCGGGCGAAGGCAAACCCCAGGCGCTTGTCGTGAACGTTGATCTCGCCGCAGATGATGCTGAAGCGCAGATTATTGATCAAAAAAGATTTACCAATACACGAGGTATCCGTCAGGTTTTAAATCTGCACAAAAATGCTGCATATTCCTACGGTGCGCCTGATCATCTGGCCAATCCGGCTTGGATGCGAAACTTTGACCTGCTGCGTTCACATGATCTAACCTTCGACATGCAAATATACCCACATCAAATGGTGCGCTGCGCTGCCCTTGCAGCCAAAAACCCCGACGTAGGTATCATTTTGAACCATGCTGGTATGTTTGTTGATCGAACCCCTGATGGCTGGAAAGTATGGAAGGACGGTCTGAGGACTATGGCCGCCCAATCCAATATAACAGTAAAGATCGGTGGTCTCGGCATGTTTGATCACAACTGGACCATCGAAAGCTTCCGTCCGTACATTTATGAGGTTCTCGAAGCATTCGGTCCTGATCGATCAATGCTCGCCAGCAACTTCCCAGTTGACAAGCTCTTTGCGACATATGTTCAGCATTGGCAGGTATTTGCCGAAATTATAGCCCCGCTCTCCAAAAACGAACAGGCGCTTTTATTACGGGAAACAGCAGAGCAAGTTTACCGAATCTAACTGCATGGTTGTGTATTCAAGTTATCGTCTGGGGCATGTGATGGCACAATCCAAAATTGGCTAAGCTTAGCAAAAAAGGAAAACTAATTTAATGACAAATTTATTACACCCGGGTATTTACCCAATGCTTTACTCCTTTTTTGGCTCTGATGGTAAACTCCGGCTCGATCCGTTCTCGCTGCAGGTGGACGCGGCCCTCGCAGCTGGGGCGAAAGGCATTGCAGTCTTGGGACTCGGGACAGAAGCAGCCAAATTGGATGAAGATGAATGTGCGGCCGTGATAAATACGGTTGCAAAACGTCTGAACGACCGCGCTCCGATGATTGTAACGATCCGTGGAGAAACACCCGACAATCAGCTGAAAGCGGCTAGACGAGCACTTGATCTGGGTGCAACTGCGCTGCTCCTGCAACCTCCGTCTGAAACGATCAGCGAAGCCGCACTCCTTACTTTCTTCTCTGAAGTTATAAATGCGCTCGATTGCCCGGTGGGCATTCAGAACGCGCCCGAATTCCTCGGTTATGGCCTTAATGACAGCAACCTAATTACATTGGCGCGAAATCACACGAATTTTTCGATTGCAAAGTTGGAATGCTCGGCATTGGCTCTTGAACCGTCTGCGAAAGCGCTTGCTGGTAAGACAATGGTCTTCAATGGTCGCTGCGGTTTGGAATTAACAGATAACTTACGGGCTGGCGCTCAAGGACTGATCCCTGGAATGGAGACGATTGACCGGACAACTGCAATTCATGACGCATTTATCGCTGGCGAGCATGAATATGCAGATGAGCTTTACGCAGAAGTGTTGCCGGTTCTGACATTTATTATGCAGGGCATCCCGCAGTTTCTTACGTATGGAAAGACGTTGCTCGCCTATCGCCTTGGGATCGAAATCGGATCTGCGCGAGAACCCTGGCTTCAACCTACTGATTTCGGACTCGAATGTATCACACGGTATGCCGCTCGGCTTGGAGCGCTTCCGACATCGGCCTGATGATCAAACATGATTGTGGCTTCAGGCACCTGCCCGTGCCTACTTTAATAGGAAATTAAACATGCAAATACAGACCACCACTCAACACAACTTCAACAACCAATACGCAATTGTTGCCGGTGGCGCTCATTATGCCGTTGCGTTTGGGCCAATATATAAAGGAAATCAAAATGAAGCTTCTTAGATTTGGCGAAAGTAGCGCTGAAAAACCGGGCATTATCGACACCGATGGCAACATTCGTGATCTGTCTGGCATAGTTGACGATATTGCTGGCGAAACCCTGTCGGATAAGGGGTTGAAAGCCATCCGCTCGACTGATTTAATCAATCTGCCCGTGGTCAGCCCTGACACCCGGCTGGGCGCTTGCGTTGCTGAAACTGGCAAATTTATCTGCATCGGGCTGAACTATGCTGACCACGCGAAAGAAAGTGGAATGGATGTACCGCCGGAACCAGTGATATTCATGAAAGCGACCAGCGCAATCTGTGGTCCAAATGACCCGATCATCATCCCGCGCGGTTCGGAGAAAACCGATTGGGAAGTGGAACTGGCCGTCGTGATCGGCAAGCGCGCGAAATACGTGTCTGAGGCAGATGCACTGGATTACGTAGCAGGCTACGCCGTGACCAATGACGTGTCTGAACGCGCGTTTCAACTGGAAAGAGCGGGCAATTGGACCAAAGGAAAATCCTGTGACAATTATGGCCAGATCGGTCCGTGGCTGGTCACAAAAGACGAAATTTCCGATCCGCAGAACCTGCCGATGTGGCTGACAGTGAACGGAACCAAGATGCAAGATGGCTCTAGCAAAACCATGGTCTACGGCGTGGCGCATCTGGTGTCCTACCTCAGCCAGTTCATGAGCCTGCACCCAGGCGACGTTATTTCCACCGGTACTCCACCAGGCGTTGGAATGGGGCAGAAGCCGCCGCAATATCTACGCTCTGGTGATGTGGTTGAACTGGGTATTGATGGCTTGGGCAGCCAACGCCAGGACGTCATGGCCGACCCGGAATGATATTTGAAAGGTACCACCATGACCGCACTTTTGGACATGTATCAACACTTGATCTAAGCGGACTTTGCATGTTCCCCCACATGACACGAAGAAATTGTAGACGCGGACGGAAACAAAACTGACGTAATTATTGATAGCGGTGTACAGCCTGGGACCCATGTGCTAAAATCACTGTTTTAAATTGCAAAAAACTGTTGGAGTATCGCGTTACTGTCTATATCCGATGGAGCTGTTGTATAACGCGGTGTCCGCAGGGCTTTGGGTTTGTTGCGTGGGGTCATTGAGCGTGACATGAAACATGATGGGCCGCACATCAAATGACCAACTTAACCTTAAGAACATTCGGTTTAGAGGTTAGACGAATTGGAATTATTTTTTTGTAACGAAGGAGAATGACATGTCGCAATATGCTTGGATTTTGGAACTACGCCCCGGATATGAGGACGAATACACGAAACGCCATGATGAGATCTGGCCCGAACTCGTAGCAGAAACCAAAGATGCCGGTGTTCGCAATTATTCAATTTTTCGCCATGGACTTTCGTTGATTGGCTATTTTGAAACTGATGATCTGGAACTTGCAATTAAGCGAATGAATGAGGGTGAAGCCACCCGCCGCTGGGATAAATTCATGGCGCCAATTATGAAAGTGGAAATCGACGAGGCAACGAATTTTCCATTTCTGCTACCAATGGTCTGGCGGATGCAGGACTGATCATGTCAGACTCGGTGCATGCTCTCTCTTTCAGCTTACCGAGCAAGAGGTAATAACCTAGCTACTTAATACTTAATATGTAATTTGAACTTGTTTCTGGCATTGTCAGACAAACTTGACGTCCCATTTGTTGGTCCCTAACTTTTATGAATGACATCAAAAAAACCCATTTAAGTACTTCAAAACGTCTCCCAAAATTATCCGCTTAGCAGTTATGTATTACGTTCGTTATCCTCTGAGTTTTCGCCAAGTTGAAGATATCTTGCATGAGCGCGGCATTGATATCTGTCACGAAACTGTACGGTTCTGGGTTGATAGGTTTGGTTCAAAATTTGCTAAGGAAATTCGAAAGAAGAGGGCGGGTCAACACTCAAACTGGCAATGGCATTTAGATGAAGTCTTCGTCAAAATAA
>Ga0206123_10003552_pt1 | contig 12809 bp, 11 predicted proteins | sample Helgoland_Spring_2_FD_160086 | JGI IMG/M metagenome (GOLD analysis project Ga0206123, IMG submission 160086) | Pelagic subsurface seawater microbial communities from Kabeltonne, Helgoland, North Sea - Helgoland_Spring_Bloom_20160316_1 | ecosystem: Environmental > Aquatic > Marine > Epipelagic ... | reverse complement strand
AGTGAAAAGAGTGTACTGTAGCGATGGAATTTCGAGTACAGCTCGACTCCCTTGGTTTCGAACTCCAGCAGGCGTCAGAAGAATCATTGGTGGTCAGGTCGATTCCTGCGATTCTGGCAAAGTCCGATGTTGAGGGTCTGGTGAAAGATGTCATCTCCGATCTGGTGGAGCTTGGTTCCAGTAATCGGATTCAGCAACATCGTGACGAATTGCTGTCTACCATGGCCTGTCACGGTTCCGTTCGCGCCAACAGAAGATTAACAATTCCCGAAATGAACGGTTTACTGCGCGATATGGAAGAAACAGAAAGAAGCGGGCAATGTAATCACGGCAGACCGACCTGGACTGAAATGTCCATGCATGCGCTCGACTCGTTGTTCCTGCGTGGACAGTAATATCTGTATTAATATCAATGCAAGCGGATGGCTTGTTTGAATAGCCCCCTGCCACCTGCAATTTTCCTGATGGGGCCGACCGCGTCAGGAAAGTCAGAGCTTGCCATGCAACTTTCCGGGCACCTACCGGTTGAACTGGTCAGCGTCGATTCGGCACTTGTCTATCGAGATATGGATATCGGCACCGCAAAGCCTGATGCAGAAACCAGACTGTCCTATCCCCATGAATTGATTGATATCAGGTCACCGGATCAGGTCTATTCTGCAGCTGATTTTCGGCATGATGCCTTGTTGGTGATGTCTGAGATTACCGCACGAGGTAAAATTCCGCTGCTGGTCGGTGGCACTATGCTCTATTTTAAAGTGTTGATTGATGGAATTGCCACGATGCCCCCGGCTGATGATGCGATTCGTCAGAAAATCAGCCAATCGGCAGCCGAACATGGCTGGCAGAAAGTCCATGATAAACTTGCGTCGGTTGACCCAGTCGCCGCGGCGAGAATTCATCCTAATGACTCACAGCGACTCCAGCGAGCACTTGAGGTCTGGGAGCTTACCGGCCAGTCGATGACAGAATTGCATGAAACCCAGCGAATGACTGCAAACCTGCCCTACAATATTTGTCAGTTGGCGATAGTGCCCCCGGATCGTGCGAACCTGCACAGTATTATTGCGTCCCGATTCCAACAGATGCTTCAGGATGGGTTTGTTGAAGAGGTGACAGGGTTGCGCTTGAAATATAATCTGCATCTATCACTACCTTCAATGAAATCAGTGGGTTACCGGCAGGTGTGGCAGTTTCTTGAGGGTGAGCTTGATCGTGAATTGATGATCCACCAGGCGATTGTGGCAACCAGGCAACTCGCCAAGCGGCAGTTGACCTGGCTGCGAAGTTGGCAGGGCTTGCAAGAGATTAGTGGAGTCAAGCTCGATGAGGCCTTGAAAATCGTAAGAGCAAGCAGCATATTAAGTTAAGTGTGATACCACCGGTTTGATTGAGCCAAGGCTGGCGATATTTTTGTAGCACAATTTTTAGTCGGTTTGTCGACGAGTTCAGCGGTTAGCTGAACAAATGGAGGAAATAAAATGTCAAAAGGGCAATCGTTACAAGACCCTTTCTTAAACGCGCTACGCAAAGATAGGATTCCAGTTTCAATTTATCTGGTGAGTGGTATCAAGCTGCAGGGTCAAATTGAATCATTTGACCAATTTGTGATTCTGTTGCGAAATACCGTGAGTCAAATGATCTATAAGTCTGCTATTTCTACGGTTGTACCTTCCAGGAATGTGAAGATGCCGACCATGCCGGGTGATGATATCGAAGAGGGTGGAGACGCTTGAAGCGATCGGAGTTGATGATTGTTTTTTGATAGACCCGAATTTGGCACCCAGGCTTTTCTTGTTCATATACAGCAGGATGATTCGACCCCTGAAGAATTAACTGAGTTGGTTCTGTCCGCGGGGTTGGTTCCTGTGGGCTGCCTGGTCGCTCGCAAGCGAAACCCTGACCCTAAAACTTTTATAGGTTCTGGCAAGCTGGAAGAAGTTAAAGCTGAAGCAATAGAAGCGGAAGCCGGTCTGGTTATCTTCGACAGGGACCTAACGCCTACCCAGGAGAGAAATCTGGAAGCGGCACTCGAATGTCGAGTGCTCGGTCGTACCGGACTGATTCTTGAAATATTTTCTCAACGAGCCCGGACCCATGAAGGTCAATTGCAGGTCGAACTCGCGCAATTGCAACATGCGTCCACCAGGCTAGTCCGAGGTTGGACTCACCTTGACCGCCAGCGTGGTGGTTCCGGGCGTGGCCAGGGTGCGGCTATCGGTATTACCGGTGCAGGTGAGACGCAGCTTGAGTCGGACCAGCGCATGATTGGTGACCGAATCAAAAATGTCTCCCAAAGATTGTTACGAGTGCAAAAACAACGCGCCCAAAACAGACGGGCCAGGCAAAGAGCCGACGTTAAGACGGTATCGCTTGCGGGTTATACCAATGCGGGCAAATCGACCCTCTTTAATCGGCTTTGTGAATCTGACGTGCATGCTGCTGATCAACTCTTTGCAACACTGGATCCAACGTTGCGGGAATTACAGCTGCCAATAATTGGTAAAGCAATTCTGACAGATACGGTTGGATTTATACGGCAACTGCCGCATGGGTTGGTTGATGCCTTTCGGGCAACACTGGAGGAAGTAAAGCAGGCTGACCTGATTTTGCATATTGTTGATGCATCCTCTGACGAACGGGACCTTCAGATGAGTGAAGTTGATCTTGTACTCGATGAGATAAAGGCGAGTGAAGTCCCGCAAATGCTTGTGTATAACAAAATTGATTTGCTGGAAGAGCAGGCGCGGGTTGACCATGATGCCGAGGGTCAACCGATCAGGGTCTGGGTTTCCAGCCTCACAGGCGCGGGTATTTCGCTGTTGATAGAGGCGCTGGCCCAGCGACTGTCGCATGATGTTGTTGAACCCTGGCTGAAACTGGGACCCGCGGAAGGACAGTTGAGGTCTGCATTATTTGATCTTGATGCTGTGATAGAGGAGCAGGTAATGGAAGATGGCATGATACATATGCATCTTCGAATTGAAGAGCATCGACTGAATCGATTGCTCAACAGGTTTTCGGTGCGATGATGACACTCAAAGTGGGTTATTGAGCTTAAAAGAATTGTATTTCTGGCTTTTGCAGGAATAACGGATGTATTGCTGTATGCAGCACAGGACAAACTGATAGTGTGCCTTAAGCCTGTAAGCAATTGATCTATAAAGCACTCTAACTACATGCCGGGATTTTGACGGTGGCAGGATTGAAATGACTGACAAGAAACAATCAATGTAAAATAAATTAACTGTGATTATTTTTAACAATAGTGGGAAAATGTAAGACTTTCCTCGAGAAAAGTGAAACGGAGATAAATATGGCTTGGAATGAGCCGGGTGGTGGTGACCAGGGTGACAAAGATCCCTGGGGAAACAAGAATGATCAGGGTCCGCCGGACCTCGATGAAGCGTTCAAGAAGCTGCAGAACAATCTAAGCCAGATGTTTGGTGGTAAAGGTGGTGGATCAGGTGGCTCCGGTTCTGGCGGTGGCTCAGGTATGAAGCTGAACTCCGGCATGATTGGCGGGCTAATTTTACTTGTAGTTGCAGGCTGGGCGGTGAGTGGTGTCTATACCCTGGATGAAAAAGAACGTGGTGTTGTGCTCAGGCTCGGCAAAGCCAATGATGAAATACTCTTGCCTGGCTTGCATTGGAATCCGCCACTGATTGACAAGGTTCTTTTCGAAAGTGTCACCGATGTGAAATCGATTCAGCACAATTCTGAAATGCTGACCGAAGATGAAAACATCGTGAAGGTTAATATGCAGGTGCAGTACGTCGTCAGTGACGTAAAAGAATATCTGTTGAGAGTAAAAGATCCTGTTCAAAGTTTGTACCAATCGACTGAAAGCGCCTTGCGTCACGAAGTTGGTAGCGCATTGATGAATGAAGTATTGACTTCGGGTCGTGCCGTATTGGGTATCGCTGTTAAAGAAAGAATCCAGCTTTATATGAATCGGTACACCACAGGTATTGAAGTGACCCAGGTAGTTATCGATGAAACAGCGCCGCCGGATGCTGTTCGAGCAGCGTTTGACGATGTAATTAAGGCGCGGGAAGATGAAGTTCGTGAGAAGAATGAAGCAACGGCTTATTCTAATCAGGTGGTTCCCGAGGCTCGCGGTGAGGCTCAACGACTGGTCGAGCAAGCACTCGGTTATCAGCAGCGAGTTGTCGCAAGGTCCCGTGGTGAAGCAGCCAGATTCGACGCTTTATATGCAGAGTATAAACTGGCACCGGAAGTTACCCGGGAGCGTTTGTATCTGGATACGATGGAATCCGTCATGTCTAACAGTACCAAGGTAATGGTAGATGTTGAAGGCGGTAACAATCTGCTTTACCTGCCACTGGATAAATTGATCAATCAAACCCAGAGCAGTAGTAATCCTGGCTATACAACCTCTGTTGTGCCAGTTCCGCAACGAACGAATGAGACGACACGTCGGGCACCCGGCAGGAGGGATAGATAAATGTCTACCAGAATGTTAGTCACGACAGTTATCGTTTTTGTGCTTGGTATTTTAGGTGCGAACTCAATTTTTATTATTACCGAGCTTGAACGAGCAGTGTTGCTTGAATTTGGTCGGGTTGTGCGGGCAGATATTGAACCTGGCTTACACTTGAAAAAGCCATTTGTTAACGAAGTTCGCAGGTTTGATGCGAGGGTGTTGACCCTGGACATTACAGCCGAACGTTTTCTGACGCTGGAGAAGAAAGCAGTGATGGTTGATTCCTTTGCCAAGTTCAAAGTGAATGATGCCCAGATCTTCTATACAGCGAGTGATGGAGATACCCGTAAAGCTGAAAGTTTGTTGCGCCAACGAATTAACAATGGTTTAAGAAACGAGATCAGTAATCGTACCTTGCATGAAGTAGTGTCAGGTGAGCGGGATGAGTTGATGACAAACCTGACAGAGCAACTTGATAAGGTCGCAAGACTTGAGCTGGGTGTTGAGGTGGTTGATGTCAGGGTTAAGAAGATCGATTTGCCCACCGATGTAAGTCAGTCGGTATATGCCAGGATGAACACAGAGCGGGATATTGAAGCACGTGAGCATCGGGCCCAGGGATACGAATTAGGTGCAGGAATCCGTGCTGATGCGGATAAACGGCAGGAAATTATCCTGGCAGAAGCCTATTCTGAAGCTGAGGAAATCCGTGGTGCGGGTGATGCCGAGTCTGCCGCGATTTACGCAGGGGCCTATGGTAAGGACAAAGAGTTCTATAAGTTTTATCGAAGTATGGCCGCTTACCAGAAGACCTTTGCAAACAAGAGTGATATTTTGCTGGTTGACCCGGACAATGACTTTTTTAAGTATTTGAATAATAGTAAACAGTAAAAATAGTGTAAGATACGTCAAACCGGGGGTTATACCTCCGGTTTTTTTTTGAATAGCAGAATTGGCCCGATATCCCTTGAGATCCCGGTCAAATGCTTGATGACCTTTTCAAACGATCAGACTTCGCCCAGAGTGAGCGTGGATTATGAGCAGCAACAATCGGTGGTTACTTCCCGATGGCGTAGACGAATTGCTACCGCCTGCGGCCGTGAATCTGGAGTTTATTCGGAGAAGGCTGCTGGACCTCTATGCCAGTTGGGGTTACGAGTATGTTATTCCCCCCATGATCGAGTTCCTGGAATCCTTATTGACAGGTTCCGGTGGTGATCTCGACCTGAAAACCTTTAAGGTTACCGATCAAATTTCCGGTCGAACCATGGGTATTCGTGCAGACATTACGCCACAGGTTGCTCGCATGGATGCCCACAGTCTGAATCGGACGGGTATTACCAGGCTTTGTTATGCGGGTACCGCATTGCAATCGAAACCGGAAAATATGCTGGCATCGAGGGCACCCCTGAAGCTTGGCGCTGAATTGTTCGGATTACCTGGTGCTGAAGGTGACTTCGAGATTGTGAGTTTGATGGTGGAATCGCTCCGAATGCTCGGTGCAAACGCGATTCATCTTGAACTTGGCGACGTTGGAATCTTTCGAACACTGATGGCGGGTGCAGAATTATCCTCGAGAGATGAGACTGCGCTGTTTGATCTCATTCAAAAAAAGTCGATTGCGGGCCTTAAGTTGAAATCAGAAGAGCTTGCACTGCCTGAGTCACTTGCGACAAAAATAGCCGCCTTGCCTTCGCTCTGCGGAAGCTCAGCTGTCATCTCCGATGCGCTGGAATTGTTTACGGATTCTCCAGAGATTGAAGTCCGGTTAAAGCACCTTGAGGAACTTCAAGCTGCGATCAAGCGTCGATTTGAAAATATTGACATATATTTTGATCTGAGTGAGTTAAGAGGTTACGCCTACCATACAGGCATTGTCTTTGCTGCCTACATTGAAGGCGAAACACAGTGTGTGGCCAAAGGGGGACGCTATGACGATGTGGGTGAAGTGTTTGGCCGTGCTCGAGCAGCCACAGGATTTGATTTGGATGCCAAGGTGTTACTAGGTATGGTGGAACCAAAGCGTCCAGAGTCCAGGCGTGTATTGGCAAGGGATAATGCGATCGGGACCGATGAAAAAGGCCGGTGGCAAGAAATCTCAAGATTGAGGAATGAGGGCTATATTGTGCTCGAATCTTTAGCGGATGGTCAGGAATATGATCTTGAATTAACGCGCAAAAGCGGTAAGTGGCAGCTTGTGGGTTAGGGTCGTGAAACTGTGCTCTCGTTCGAATTCACACAGGATTGATAAACAGGCCTCAAAAACCGGGTCGCTAATAACTAGACAATGGATTTATTGGAATAGCATGATGGACAGTACAAATGGGTAAAAATTTGGTCGTCATAGGTACACACTGGGGTGACGAAGGCAAAGGCAAGGTGGTAGACCTGCTCACCGAAAATGTAGCCGCGGTGGTACGCTTTCAGGGTGGGCACAATGCGGGTCACACCCTGGTTGTTGAAGGAAAGAAGACCATCCTTCATCTCATACCTTCAGGAATTTTACACAAGCATGTTGAATGTCTGATTGGCAATGGGGTTGTCCTGTCTATTCCTGCATTAATGGAAGAGATAGAAAAGCTTGAAGCCGCTGGTGTCGAGATTCGCAGTCGGCTGAAAATCAGCCCGGGGTGTCCCCTCATTTTACCCCATCACATTTCACTGGATATCATGCGTGAAAATGTCAGGGGTAATCAGAAGATTGGAACCACTGGTCGTGGTATCGGGCCGGCTTATGAAGATAAGGTCTCGAGACGCGGCTTGCGGGTAGCGGACTTGTTCAATCCCGAGAAATTTAAGACAGATCTCGAAGAAGTGATGGATTATCACAACTTTGTGCTGGAGAAGTACTTCAATACTGACCCCGTCACCCTCAACGAAACACTGGATGCCTCACTGGCCTACGCCGATGAAATCAAGCCGATGGTGGTGGATGTGGTTGATCGATTAGGCGAGCTCAGACGCGAGGGTGCAAATGTGCTGTTTGAAGGTGCCCAGGGTTCCCTGTTGGACATCGATCAGGGCACCTATCCCTTTGTGACCTCATCCAATACAACCGCTGGCGCTATCGGCAGTGGCTGTGGTGTGGGGCCGCTTGACCTTGATTATATTCTTGGTATTACCAAAGCCTATACAACCCGGGTTGGCTCTGGACCTTTTCCCACTGAGTTGTTTGATGCGGTAGGAAGTCGGCTTGCGGAACGGGGAAGGGAATTTGGCTCGACTACCGGTAGGCCTAGACGCTGTGGCTGGTTTGATGCCTTTGCCTTAAAGCGAGTAATTCAAATCAACAGTATCTCCGGACTGTGTATCACAAAACTTGATGTGATGGACGGATTGGAAACCGTCTCTCTCTGTGTTGATTACAAAACCGATGCCGCCGGTGAGTCCATCCCTGTTTACGAGCAAATGCCAGGCTGGACCGAGACGACCGAAGGCATTCGAACACTTGAAGGTTTGCCAAAGAATGCCAGAGCCTATCTGGATCGTATTGAGGAAATCTGTGGTGTACCAATTGCCATTGTTTCTACAGGACCAGACCGTGATCACACCATGATTCTCGAAAAGCTATTTTGATCAGCGCTTTTGAGAGGAGTTTCTGAGAAGTGCTCGTTTTGTGACTAGAGACTGCTGGCGGCGAATATTGTCACTGATTCGGCGGTCAGGTCCTGGTAGTTTGGTTTGCTGAGAGTGACGGAAGAGCCAGGAAATGTTCCTGTATACAGGACTCCAACCTGCCCGGTTGAATCTACCGCAGCACCACTGATGAATGCTGATCCACCACCCGGTGCGAGCACGCCGGAAGTGTTATAGATGGATATCCACCCTGCGGTATTTGACGGTACAGACGCGGTCTGATTGAGGGATGATTGAACATATCCCTTTGTGAAAGTTGTAGTCGTTAATCGTTTCGCTTCTTCATAGTGAGCGCTAACTTTCGCCATATTAGCTGTTTTTATGTAGTCTCTGTATGCAGGCAATGCAACCGCAGCCAATATCCCGATAATTGCTACGACAATCATCAATTCTATAAGGGTGAATCCGTTGCCTGTCCTGGCTGTCATGATTTCAATTTTCATCTCTGGTGTCCTAAATAATGCTTAATCGCAAGGGATCCTGATGAAACCAGCATAATGGTTTAGGCAGATGTGTACAGAAAAAAATGCTGCGCAGGTTGATGCCTGGATCGCAATAACAGGTTGTAATCTGGCCTTATTCGCTTCTGACGTTTAGCCGTTGCGAGCCAGATTGCTGTAGATTGTGATGGTTATTCACTCATTGGAGCAATGTTCAGGTAGAGCAATGTTCAGGTAGAGCAATGCCCAGGCAGAGCAATGTCCAGGCAGAGCAATGTCCAGGCAGTCATCGAATATGTGCTAAAGAATCCTTTTCTTAGAGGCAACCATCGTGCCGGCGTAACTTTCGTTTAATTTCGTCACTCATGACCAATTCAGGTAGGTTCCCGCCTTATACATCAATCTAATCGCTTCCTGATTAGGCCAAAAGGATATATTAGCCGATAGGATTTGGCCAATAGGATGGAAATTTAACGTCCAAAGTTGGCCCTCCGGGATGTCAGGAATGGGAAGAATGTGGCTGGATTGTTATTATTTAGTGATTTTCTTAACAAAATCAGTATAATACGCCGCTTTCTCGACAGGGCCTCTCAAACTAACGGTCTTCCAACTGAGAATTTGTCTGTCGTTATTACGTATTTAAGGAGTTTGAAGTGTTTAGAATTATCGCATGGGCCGCGCATTGCCTGCCCACCCAATTCGGCTATTTTGATCCTGCTGTGGTTGAGCTAATGAAACAGGAATTGAGGAACAAGCCTCTCAAGACAGATAATGTCGTTGAGCTGAAAGTGGAACAGGTTGAAACTGTTACCCGGAAAGCGGCGTAATCCCTTTTTTGCACGAGTAAACCCGCAGATGACTGGTTTGTCAGTCAATCACCAACCATCACCTGGAAACAGCTATCCCTGAATCGTTAACCCAAAACTTCCCAAAAAGCGGGTTTTTGACATCCGGGAAAAATGAGGTTTATAGTTCTTATTCTTAAGGTTGAAATCGCCTAAGGGTAGCTGTTCTATGTTCCTGAATATCTTTCAACACTAGAAAAATGCCAGATCGCCCGTTTGCAGCCTATGCCGGGGATGACCCTTACGTATTTGTGAGTTACGCCCACGCGGACGCGGAGTTTGTCTATCCGGAACTTGGCTACCTCGCTGAGCAAGGGGCAAACCTCTGGTATGACGAGGGCATCACACCGGGCAGTCGCTGGTCTGACGCGCTGGCCAACGCACTGGAGCGATGTGCCTATGTCGTGTTCTATGTTACCCCTCAATCCGCTGCTTCCCGGAATTGTGTGGATGAGATAAGTTTTGCGCTGGAGCGCAACAAACCCCTGCTTGCGGTGTACATGGAGTCGACTGCATTACCGCCAGGGCTTTCACTTCGGCTGGGTTCACGGCAGGCAATTATGCAATATGAGCTTGGCCAAAACAGCGCTCGCGAAAAGGTCATGCAGGTTCTGGCGCAGGTGATCAGCAAGCCAACTGGAGGATCATCACTTCAAGCAACGCCAGCTTCGCTCACCCACTACAACCAGATGGTAGAAAGGCGCTGCTCATCGATTGCGACCATACCTCTCGAGTATAAAGATCCCGAATTAGCCGATCTTGCGGAGACCTTGATGGAGGGCATTGAAGATTCGTTCATTCCAGCGTGGAAACGTATGGTGGGCACTAGCGAAACGACAAGTCTGCAACAACAGGGGCTGACACCAGCAGCCATTGCGAAGGCGTCCAGGGCAGGTATCGTGGCTAGTGGCAATATTCGGCAACGTGGTGACGATATCCGGCTGTCACTCGAGCTGACTGACGATGAAGGTAATCGGTTCTGGAGCAAGCGCTTCGATGCGTTAATGCCAAAGACCCAGTTGGATGAAGACAGGTTCCTTAATCCGATCTGCAATCTGCTTCGAAGAGAGATTGGTCAGTATCAGGGTAACCTGACTACCGACGAAACAACCGATAACCTTGGTCCCTGGTCACTTTACGCTCGCCACCGGTTTGCCAGGGCCGCGGAACGGCGGATGATGAATTTGACCTGGCTGCGGCGCGCCATAGAATTGGATTCTGGCGAGAACAGATTCAAATCAGAATTAGCGCTCAGACTGGCGGGTGCCATTGATACCGGGTTCAGCAAGAATCCGGATGCCGATCACGCGGAAGCGCTTGCCCTGGCAAGAGATTGTGCAACCTCACAGAACTGGCTGGTGCTAAATGATGTATCGGGCACCTTTGGGTTTCTTCGTGAGTTCGAACGTTCCGTTGTACTGGCACGTCGCTGCCTGGAAAGCGCGCCATCTTCGGATAATCTTGGTGCCAAATGGCAACTCTCTTTTCGACTGGGGTTCGTTGGAGAAGTGGATGAGGCTATCGCCCTGCAGGAAGAACTGGACGAACTGATGCAGCATGTTCCTAATCCTCACATGCCCAATGACAAGGCTCATCTGTACTTGCTGAGAGGCGATGTTGAATTAGCACTCAAGGAGGCACGGGCAGCTGTCGCCCATAACAATAATCCCACACAGCCTTTTATCCCGTTATTACAACTGGCCAATATAGCTGCCACCATGGGTCATCTCGACGAGGCGACGGATGCGATCAGGCAAGTTCGAACGCTGATTCCAAAATTCAGAATCGAAAACGCGATTAAAAGTTTTACCTGGTCCTATCAGAAGCCAGAGCATCAGGCCTTAATGACAGGTGGTTTGAAAATATTGATGGATCTGGAAGTTGACGATGACCGGATTTGAATCCCGTGAGCCTGGCTTGTTGCCCGGTGACTCTGAATCTTTTGATGGTCAATGACTGTCATGATGCTGAGTTACCGGCTTCCAGGTTGTTGGGTTGATCACCTAGGCGATTTAAAGGTCTGGCAGGGGGAATTTTGGCCGGCGATGATGCGCATGGAGCCAACCCACAATGGACGCACGATAAGTTCGTGACCACTTTGAAGAATTGGAATTCCGGGTACTGGCAGAAGTCAAAGACTGCGATGTGCCCTCTGCCCGCTGCCCTCAAGGATGATGCAGTGCTCGTCATCGAACTCAAGACAAGTGCAAACATGAGCCCGCTGATTCAGACATGAACGCCTGGCCGTGGCTGACGAGGTCTATGTTGCGGTACCCCGGCCCCGGGGGCTCGACCTATGGAGCTTCCAGAGACTACAGAGATTGCCTACTCAATCTGTGACACAAAAAGTGTGTGACACTGGTCGCCACTATTATGAAGCCGCGGCGCAGTTACAGGCTGCCACAAAACAACTTTTTGAGACCATCTTTGGGCAAAAGAAGGCAGCTCGCAAAAAGGATAAGAATCCCGCTCCTATCGACTCATCTTAGAGTTCTAACATACTGCAAGGAAACTACTGGGGAGTAAATTCAGTTACATCCATAATAAACTCAGGACGAAAAAGACTTTGCCAATTTTCATAGGGGGAAATATGACATTCAGATTACGTAAATACAAACCATCGGTTGCAATCCGCGTTATTCTGCAGGTCGAGGCCGGTTGAAATGTCAGTCCTGTAGCCTTCTTGCTCACAAATATTATGCAGAAAAAACGCCAGACTGCTGCCGTCGCTCAGGTCAAAGAGAATGTGGCGTATGAAATTTTCCTGCTGACCCGCAACCTCGGTGTGAACTAATGGAAATCCCGGCAGCCCGTCGTAAAATGCGACGGTGGCGTCCAGATCTTTACAGGTAAACGCAACATTCTGGAATCCTGTGTTGCGTACTTTCGGGGAGATGAAGGCCCTTCCAATTTCAACGGTCAGGCTATGCTACTCGACCCGCCAAACTGATACGATAAGCGCTGACATCCAATCCGCGAGGTAAATCGCTTTAAATCATGCTTGATGCCAACAGTTTCTTTTCATTTGAAGACTTTGAACACCCTGCCCTCCAAATCAGCGACCGCTGGGTCTGGGAGATGCTGATCGCCCTGAAACCTTACCTTAAAGACTTTTTCCTGACCCACAAACCCGGTATACACGGCCAGATTGCCGATACGGCCAGGCTGATTGGTGAACACATCATTATTGGTGAAGGCACCGTGGTCGAAGACGGCGCAGTAATCCATGGTCCCGCGATAATTGGCCGGAATTGTGAGATTCGGCAGGGCGCCTATATCCGCGGGGACGCCATTCTGGCTGACCGTGCGGTGCTGGGGCATGCCAGTGAACTCAAGCACTCGATTTTGTTTGCTGATGCAAAGGCACCACATTTTGCTTATGTGGGAGATTCAATTCTTGGCAACAATGTCAACCTGGGCGCCGGTACAAAACTGTCAAAC
>Ga0206123_10003548_pt1 | contig 12818 bp, 12 predicted proteins | sample Helgoland_Spring_2_FD_160086 | JGI IMG/M metagenome (GOLD analysis project Ga0206123, IMG submission 160086) | Pelagic subsurface seawater microbial communities from Kabeltonne, Helgoland, North Sea - Helgoland_Spring_Bloom_20160316_1 | ecosystem: Environmental > Aquatic > Marine > Epipelagic ... | reverse complement strand
GCCACGCTGGCCCAGCAAACAGATCCCGATGCTGCGCTCGCCAATTGGGAAACCATCGCCTTAGCCTACGACGCGTTCTTCGAGGCACGCACGCCGACCACGAAATCCAGAAACCAGGCATTGCAGGTATTGATCGACTGTAGCGCCGGGCGCAGCGAGGTGGAGATTCACCGGGCCGCCTACAAGTCACTCAGTATTGCAGAGATCAAGCGTCTGATCGTTCACTATGGGGCTGCGGCGCAGGCGGTACGCGAAATTGCGCAACGCAAAAGCCCCGGCGTACAACCGGGGCCTTGTGTTTTCGACAGGCCGGTCACCCGAACTGGCTCAGACTTCAACCTTCAGCGTTACATCGATGTTGCCACGCGTGGCATTCGAGTACGGGCAAACTTGGTGCGCTTTTTCAACGAGGTCGTCGGCCTGCGACTTATCCAGACCGGGCAGGAAGACGGTCAGCTCGACTTCAATGCCGAAGGCATCCCCCATCGGACCGATGCCAACATTGCCGGTGGCTTTTGTATCGCTCGGGAGGCTGATTTTCTCCTTGCCGGCGACCACCTTCATGGCGCCAATGAAGCAGGCGGAATAACCGGCCGCGAACAGCTGCTCCGGATTCGTGCCGTTGCCGCCGGCGCCGCCGAGTTCCTTGGGCGTGCTGAGCTCGAGATCCAGCACATCGTCCGATGAAACGGCGCGACCATCACGGCCGCCGGTGGCCGAAGCCTGTGCGCGGTAGAGGACTTTATCGACTGCCATTGAAAGCTCCTTCGTCGTTGTTGCCTGATGATTACAGCGTACGTCGTTTTAGTCTGAATTCAATAGCGCGCAATATAAATACGATTTATAAAAACAGGAGCAAATCGGGGATAGATCGCGGTTGTCTCTGTCGATGAGGCGAGAACTATTCGACGCTTCGCGCGTTCGTTGAACTGTGGGGCTGTCATCGAGTCCTCTACCCCCGCCAGCATCCATAAAAAAGCCCGCCGGCTTCGGGCTGGCTTATGGGGTTCGGATGAGTACGGGATTATTCGGCGCTACGCGCCTCACCCCTTCCGGGCCGCCGTCGCTGCGCTCCGGCGTTCTCATGGGCCTGACGGCCCATTCGCCGCTCGGCCCTTCGGGCCCAGTTCGGCTGTGCCAAACTGTCCTCGCGAGCGGTGCTCGCTCGTCGAACCGTGGGGTTTTCATCAAGTCCTCTCCCCCAGCCAGACCCAAAAAAAACCCGCTGGCTCCGGGCGAACTTGTTGGATGCGGATGATCACGGGATTGCTCGCGGCTTCGCCGCTCGGCCCTTCGGGCCCAGTTTGGCTGCGCCAAACTGTCCTCGCGAGCGGTGCTCGCTCGTCGAACCTTGGGGTTCTCATCAAATCCTCTCCCCCAGCCAGCACCCATAAAAAAGCCCGCCTTTCGGCGGGCTTTGGGTGCTGGCTGGGGGAGAGGGATTCGAACCCCCGTTGGCGGAGTCAGAGTCCGCAGTCCTACCGCTAGACGATCCCCCAACAAACTTTGCCAAACAGGTTTAGCGCTTGGAGTACTGCGGCGACTTGCGGGCCTTGCGCAGACCGATCTTCTTGCGCTCGACCTTGCGGGCGTCGCGGGTCACGTAGCCGGCGGCGCGCAGCGGTGCCCGCATGCCTTCGTCGTACTGGATGAGTGCACGGGACAAACCGTGGCGGATGGCGCCGGCCTGGCCGTTGGGTCCGCCGCCATTGACGGTGACCTTGATGTCGAAACGGTCGGTGGACTCGGTCGCTTCCAGCGCCTGGCGCACGATCATGCGCGAGGTCGGGCGGCCGAAGTATTCGTCCAGCGTCTTGTTGTTGACCGTGATCTGGCCACTGCCCGGCTTGATGAAAACACGCGCGGAGGCGGTCTTGCGGCGGCCGGTGCCGTAGGATTGTTCGGTTGCCATCGGTTTAAATCTCCAGCGTCTGCGGCTGCTGTGCGGCGTGCGGATGTTCGGCGCCGGCATAGACCCGCAACTTGCGGTACATGTCCCGGCCGAGCGGATTCTTCGGCAGCATGCCCTTGACGGCGTGTTCGATCACACGCTCAGGATGGTTGGCGAGCTGCTTGTCCAGCGTGATCGACTTCATGTTGCCGACATAACCGGTAAAGCGGTAATAGACCTTCTGCTGCGCCTTCTTGCCGGTAACCCGGACCTGAGCCGCGTTGAGGACCACGACATGATCGCCGACATCCATGTGCGGGGTATATTCGGGCTTGTGCTTGCCACGCAGGCGGAATGCGACTTCGGAAGCGAGCCGGCCGAGCGTCTTGCCGGCGGCGTCCACGACGACCCAGTCGCCGGGAACTTCGTTTTTCTTCGCGGAAAACGTTTTCATTGCACTATACCTGGAACAACGCGTTAGGCAGCCGTCGGGGCTGCGAAAGCGCGCAATTCTATAGTGCGCAGCCGCAATATGCAACGATTTCGGGCAGTCGATCAGGGACAGCCGACGACGATATCGGCCATATCCACGCGTTGGCTGCGTGGCCGCCGTTTCGGGCAACCATACCAGAGCAGGCCGACGCAGTATTCGTCCTCGTCGTGCGCCCCCAGAATACGCAGAAATTCCGGTTCGCGGGTGACCGCGCCACTGGTCCATTTACAGCCGAGCCCGGCGCTGTGCAGATACAGTGCGATGTTCTGAATTGCGCAGGCGCAGGCCGCGTAATCCTCGCGCGCGGTTATCGGGTCGTCATTGACCGCGCAGGTGACGGCAAGCCAACCAGGCACAGCCCGCCAGCGTTCGCGTTTGGCGGCGGCGATTTCGTCGCCCTTGCGCCGGGCGACCAGACGCGTGTTGAGGTCGATGACCGCGTTCTTGCTGTCCGGCCCCAGCCGATAGAAACGCCACGGCTCGGTCAGGTGATGATTGGGTGCCCACCGGCCGAGTTCGATCGCCTCGCGAATCACGGCGTCGTCGGGGATATCGGCGGTGAACTGATCGACACTGCGCCGTCCACGGATGAAGTCGGCCGCCTGCTCCGGTGTGATCGGGCTGGGCTTGAGCGCTGCCTTGTCGGTCATCGCGCCAGCGGCATCAGGATGCGTCGTCCGCGCTACCGCGCACCAACCGCTCGTTGGCGCCGGCAATCCGCAACAGCATCAGATTCGCCAATTCCTGATGCATGCTCGTCAACAGGTCGCGTTGCTCGGTCTCGGCCGCCAGACGCTCGGTATCATCGAAACTGTAGTTGCGGGTGACCGACAGCGTTTCGTTGTCCAGCTGGGATGCGCCGTTGACGCTGTAGTCGAACCGGACCTGTGTGGTGAGCTCGTACTCGGCCACGCGACCATCCACCGGGCTGACTGACACGATGCGCTGGTGGTTGTCCACTTGCTCGATATCCAGTTGCGCGGGCGCATTGCCGCGCCCCAGCAGGCCGCGTTCGCGCAGGCGCTGTTCCAGCGTCTGCACTAGCGGTGGTTCGGCCACGCGATAGTCGTCGTTGTAGCTGACGTGCATGGCATCGATGCCCTCGGGCAACGGCGACGCGCCCTGCATGTGAAAGCCACAGCCGGACAACGCGAACGCAACCAGCAGCACCAGCGGCAGCAACCCCGTGGCATGACGACGAAAAGAAAGATTGCGGCTCATGTATCGCGTGTCCTTGTCGTGGAACCCTTCGGGCTATACCACCAGATTGACCAGCTTACCCGGAACGACGATGGTCTTCTTCACCGGCTGGCCATCGACAAAGCGCGCGACATTGGCTTCGCCCCGCGCGGCTTCGGCGACCGTGTCGCGGTCGGCGTCCGCCGGCACGTCGATCCGTGCACGCACCTTGCCATTGACCTGCACCACCAGTGTGAGCATATCGCGTACCAGGGCCGAATTGTCGGCCTCGGGCCAGGCTTCGTCCAGCAGCAGCGATTCCCGGCCCAGGGCGCGCCAGAGGGCATCGCAGATGTGCGGCGTGATCGGCGCCAGCATCATGACCACGGCTTCCAGTGCTTCCTGGCGCACGGCCTGTTGTTCGGCATCGTCTGCATCCACCCGGCCGAGCGCGTTGCACAGTTCCATGATCGCGGCGATGGCGGTATTGAAGGTATAACGGCGACCCATGTCATCGCCGACCTTGGCGATGGTCTCGTGCAGTTTACGGCGCAGCTCACCGGCCTCGTCCTGCGCGCTGGCAGCCGGGGCGACCGTTCCCGTGGCCACATGATCGGCGACCAGCCGCCAGAGCCGGCGTAGGAACCGGTTCGCGCCTTCCACCCCGGCATCCGACCATTCCAGCGATTGCTCGGGCGGCGCCGCAAACATCGTAAACAGACGCACGGTATCGGCGCCGTACTGGTCGATCAGCGCCTGGGGATCGACCGTGTTGCCCTTGGACTTGGACATCTTGGCGCCGTCGGAGAGCACCATGCCCTGGGTGAGCAGGTGCTTGAACGGCTCGCCGGCTTTCGCCAACCCTTCGTCGCGCAGCAGTTTCTGGAAAAAGCGCGCATACAACAAATGCAGGATGGCGTGTTCGATGCCGCCGATGTACTGATCCACCGGCAGCCAGTAATCGGCCCGGTCATCGAGCATGGCGTCCGCATCGGGGCAGGCAAAACGGGCGAAATACCAGGACGATTCCATGAAGGTGTCGAAGGTATCGGTCTCGCGCTTTGCCGGCTTGCCGCACTCCGGGCACTCGCAGTGCACGAACGAGTCGAGATTCGGCAACGGCGAGCCCGCACCTTCCGGGGTCACGTCCTCGGGCAGCTCGACCGGCAGGTCGGATTCGGGCACGGCGACCGCACCGCAATCGTCGCAGTAGATGACCGGAATGGGCGCGCCCCAGTAACGCTGGCGGGATATACCCCAGTCGCGCAGGCGATACTGGGTCTTGCGACGGGCGATGCCCCGGGCTTCCAGACGATCGGCAATGGCGGCGAACGCGGCATCGGAATTCAGCCCGTCGTCATCGCCGGAGTTGATCAGCACGCCCTTCTCGGCCGTCGCTCCCGCGTCGATATCCGGCGTATTGCCGTCGACGTCGGCAATCACGGGCACGATCGGCAGACTGTAGGCCGAGGCGAACTCCCAGTCGCGCTGGTCATGGGCGGGCACGCTCATCACCGCGCCGGTGCCGTAGCCCATGAGCACGAAATTGGCCACGAATATCGGCAGCTTTTCGCCCGACAACGGGTGGATCGCGTCGAAATCCAGCCGGTAGCCACGCTTTTCGCGCGTCTCGAGGCTGGCTTCGGCGGTACCGGCGCGACGACATTCCTCGCAGAAGGCCGCCAGCTCGGGATCGGTGTCCGCAGCGCCCGCCACCAGCGGGTGGTCGGCCGCCAACGCCATGTAGGTCGCGCCGTGCAGGGTATCGGGACGCGTCGTGTAGACCGTCAGCGGCGCATCCTGGCCGTCGACGGCAAAATCGATTTCCAGCCCGCTCGAACGCCCGATCCAGTTGGCCTGCATGGTCTTGACCGCATCCGGCCAGCCGTCGAGTTCGTGCAGCGATTCCAGCAGTTCGTCGGCATAGTCGGTAATACGCAGGAACCACTGCGGGATAGCGCGCTGTTCGACGATCGCGCCGGAACGCCAGCCCCGCCCTTCGACGACCTGTTCGTTGGCGAGCACGGTCTGGTCGACCGGGTCCCAGTTGACCACCGACTCTTTCCGGTACACGAGGCCCTTGGCGTACAGCCGGGTGAACAGCCACTGCTCCCAGCGGTAGTAGTCGGGATCGCAGGTCGCCAGTTCCCGCGACCAGTCGTAGGCAAAACCCAGCCGTTGCAACTGCGCGCGCATGGCTTCGATGTTGTCGCGGGTCCAGGCGGCCGGGGGCACGCCGTTCTTGATGGCGGCGTTCTCGGCGGGCAGACCGAATGCGTCCCAACCCATGGGTTGCAGCACGTTCTTGCCGAGCATGCGCTGGTAACGCGAGATGACGTCACCGATGGTGTAGTTACGCACATGCCCCATGTGCAGCTTCCCGCTCGGGTAGGGAAACATCGACAGGCAGTAAAAGGGCTCGCGGTCGTCGCGCTGGACCTGGAAAGCGCCGGATTCGGCCCAGCGTGCCTGCACGTCGGCCTCGATCGCGTCGAAACGGTAACTGGAATCCATCGGTGGCGTCGGAGAGAGTCGAGTAAAGCGGCCTAGGATAGCGCAGGCGCTGGCTCAGGTCACCGTGCGCCGGCGCATCAGCAATGCCCCGAGCAGGCCGAGACCACTGAGCACGAAACCGGCAATCCAGAGCGGCCCGTCGCCGATTCGCATGTACGGCGTGAGCCCCGCACGCGGCTGCACCTCGGTGCGGATATGCGCCACCTCGAACTGCCCGGTACGCCGTCGCACCCGGCCGTCGTAATCGATCACGGCGCTGATGCCGGTATTCGCGGCCCGCAGCAACGGCCGACCGGATTCCAGCGCCCGCATGCGCGCAATTTCCAGATGCTGCTCGGCCGCGGTCGTGCCGGCGAACCAGCCGTCGTTGGTTACATTGACCAGCAATCCGGCTTCCGGCAGCGCCTTGGCGATCTCGTAGCCGAAGGCGTCCTCGAAGCAGATCGACAACCCGAGGCGTACGCCGTCGGCATCGATCAACGGCTGGTCGTCGGCCCCGAAGCCGAAATCGCTGTACCGCATGTCGATCCCGTCCAGCCAGCCTTTCACGAACTCCGGCACCGGAAAGTATTCGCCGAACGGCACGAGATGGCGCTTGTAGTAGCGGCCGCTACCGGCACCCAGCGCGAGCACGGCGTTGTAGTACGGCGCATCGTCGGCTTCGTGCACCAGCGTGCCCGCCAGTACGGTCTGGTCGCGCTCGCGCGCCAGCGCGTCGATGCCACGCAGATACGGGCGCAGGCGACTGGCCGGCGCCGGCAACGCCACCTCGGGCCACACGATCAACTCGGCGTCGCTGCGTTCGGTAAGGGTCTGATAGCGCCGCAATGTCGGCCCCAACGTGCTGCGCTGCCACTTGGTTTCCTGCGGGAAATTGCCCTGGATCACGTCGACACTCACGGGCTCGCCGTCGGGATGCGACCAGTGGATTGCCGCCGGCAACCACCACAACCCCAGCGGGGCCAACGCGAGCAGGACAACCGCCACGGCACGACCGGCCAGCGAGCCGGCAAACAGGAGCACGACGGTCCCCGCCGCCATCATCATTAGCAGACCGAGGAAATACACGCCGCCCAGCGGCGCGAGCGCACTGACCGGCGCATCGATCAGCGCATACCCCAGCGACAACCACGGGAACCCCGTCATCACCCAACTGCGCACCAGTTCGGCCAGCAACCAGGCGCCGGGCAACAGCACCAGCGTACGCAGCGCCAACGGCAATCGCCGGACAGCCCCGGCAAAAGCACCGACCAGCGCCGGATACAGAGCCATGTAAGCCGTAAGCAGGCTGACCAGCGCAATAGCCATGGGCAGCGGCGCGCCACCGTAATAGTAGGTACTGACGAACGTCCAGTAGATACCGGTGCCGAAATGCGCCAGCCCGAAGACAAAGCCCCGCCATGCACCGCGCCCGGCACCGGCACGCCGCCACAGCGCCACCAGCCCGACCAGCGCGATGAACGTAAGGCCGTAATATCCGAAGGGCGCGAAACCGAGCGTCGCCAGCCCGCCGAGCAGGGCCGGCAGTAGCAAATCCAACCCCAGGAAACGAAAACCGCGTGCCAGCGTCATCGACTACTCCACTGCTTCCGGCAACACCGTCATCTGAAACAGATGGATGCGGCGGGAATCGGCGCGCTGGACGTTGAACTGAAAACGATCGATAACCGTGGTCTCGCCACGTCGGGGCATATGCCCGAACTCGTGCACCACCAGTCCACCGATGGTGTCGAACTCGTCGTCCGAGAAGCGGGTGCCGAAATAACGGTTGAACTCATCGACCGGCGTCAGGCTGCGCACCTGAAAGCGGTTCTTTTCCTGGCGCAGGATATAGGCGCCCTCGGTCTGGTCGTATTCGTCATCGATCTCGCCGACGATCTGCTCCAGCGCGTCCTCGATCGTGACCAGCCCGGCGACGCCGCCGTACTCGTCCACGACAACCGCCATATGGTTGCGCGACGCCTTGAACTCCTTGAGCAGCACGTTCACGCGCTTGGCTTCCGGGACATAGACCGCCGGCCGCAAGACCTGACCGATATCGAAACTGTCCCGCTCGTGGCCGGACTCGGCCCACTGCAGCATGTCCTTGGCCAGCAGGATGCCGACCACCTCGTCGCGCGACTCGCCGATAACGGGAAAACGCGAGTGCCCCGACTCGATCGCGATCGGCAGAATATCCGCGGCCTTGGCATCGGATTCGATCACCACCATCTGCGAGCGCGGGATCATGATGTCGCGCACCTGCTGCTCGGAAACCTTGAGTACGCCCTGCATCATCCAGAGTGCATCGATATCCAGCAGCTCGTTTTCCTGTGCCTCCTTGAGCACCGCCACCAGTTCGTCACGGTCACGCGGCGGACCGGCCAGACTCATGCCGATCTGGCGCAGCCAGCCGCTATTCCGATTATGCTCGGACTCGTCGTCGTCGCTCATTTGTGTGCGGCGGCCGCCGCGTCCTCCATCGTTGCAAGATTCTGTCGCGCTGAGTGCCGGATCAACCCGGCGTGGCTACACGGTACGGGTCATCGTAGCCCAGTACCGCCATGACGCGGCGCTCCAGTGTTTCCATGGTAACTGCTTCATCGTCTTCGATATGGTCGAAGCCGAGCAAGTGCAATACACCATGCACCACAATATGGCTGAGGTGCGCCTCCAGTGTCTTGGCCTGCGCCGCGGCCTCGCGCTCGATCACCGGCATGCAGATCACCAGATCACCGAGTATGACGCGGCCCGGCATCTCGGCGCCGGCCGGGAACGACAGTACATTGGTGGGCCGGGGTTTATCGCGGTAATCACCGTTGAGCTGCGCCGATTCGGCGTCCCCGACCAGCCGCACACTCAGCTCCACGATATCCGTCGCTGGACAGGATTCGGCGCCGTCCAGCGCAGCGCTCGCGGCCAACTCGAACCGACTGGTGTCGACCAGGCAATCGATGTCGGACGCGCAGTCCAGATCGAGCTCGAGTTGCATCGAATGCTTAGTTATTGTCTCGGCGCGGGCCGCCGTCATCGTCCGCGCCGTCGGTTTCGCGGTCGTAGGCCTGAACGATGCGCTGCACCAGTGGATGACGCACCACATCACGCGCGGAAAAACGGGTCACGCTGATACCGTCGATATCGCGCAGCAGGCCGACCGCGTGCCGCAGGCCGGAGCGCTTGGCCACCGGCAGGTCGATCTGGGTGGTGTCGCCGGTGACAATAGCCGTGGAACCGAAACCGATACGGGTCAGAAACATCTTCATCTGCTCGACAGTGGTGTTCTGAGCTTCGTCGAGAATGATGAAGGCTTCATTAAGCGTGCGCCCGCGCATGTAGGCGAGCGGCGCGATCTCGATCACGTTGCGCTCGATCAGGCGCCCCACGCGGTCGAAACCGAGCATTTCGTAGAGCGCGTCGTAGAGCGGACGCAGATAGGGGTCGATCTTCTGCGCCAGGTCGCCGGGCAGAAAGCCGAGACGCTCGCCGGCCTCCACCGCCGGGCGCACCAGCAACAGCCGGCGCACGCGCTCGGATTCCAACGCATCAACAGCGGCCGCCACCGCCAGATAAGTCTTGCCGGTTCCGGCCGGCCCGATGCCGAAGTTCAGGTCGTTCGCCTGAAGGCTGGCCAGATACCGGCGCTGGCTGGGGCCGCGCCCGCGTACCAGCCCCTGTCGTGTCTTGATGACAACGTCGTCTGCCGCGCCGTTTGCGCCGGCGTCACCGCGCTCGCGCTCGGCCGTGCGAGCGACCACATGTACACGGTCCGGCGACAAATCACCGCCCGCGGTGGCGGCATACAGCTCGTTGAGCGTATCGATGGCGGCAACACTCGCCTGCTCGCCGCCCTCGACCTGGAACCAATGGCCACGATTGTGAACGCGCACGCCGAGGGTGTCCTCGATCAGACGAAGATGACCGTCCTGCGGTCCACACAAATGCGCCAGGCGTTCGGAATCGGCCGGCGTCAGCTCGATGGTTTTGCGGGTATTCGTTTCCAAGGTTGTCAGTATACCGCGCTATCAGGCCGTCGCCGGTTGGCGCTCGGCGGTATTAGAATCGACCATGCAAACGCGCCCGCGCAGCGAGTTATCCAGCGCTTCGGTTATTTCGACATCGATGAAGTGCCCGATCATGCGCGTGGCACCATTGAAATTGACCCAGCGGTTGGAATCCGTGCGGCCGGCCATCTGACCATTGCCGCGCTTGGACTCGCGCTCCACCAGCACGCGCTGTGTGGTACCAATCATGGTCTTCATGTATTGGCGATTGTAGTCACCAATGCGCACCTGCAGGCGTGCCAGCCGTTCCTTCTTGCGCTCGCGCGGGGTCTCGTCGTCCATATCCGCTGCCGGCGTGCCCGGCCGCTTGCTGTAGACGAAGGAAAACGCCTGATCGAAGCCCATGTCGTCGACCAGACGCATGGTTTCCTCGAATTCTTCCTCGCCCTCGCCCGGATGGCCGACGATGATGTCGGTCGACAGACTGATGTCCGGGCGCACGGCGCGCAGCTTCGCGATCCGTTCACGGAAATGATCCGCCGTATAACCACGCTTCATTGCAGCCAGCACGCTGTCTGAACCCGACTGCACCGGTAGGTGCAGGTAGTTCGCCAGCTTGGGCACACGGGCGTAGGCATCGATCAGGGCGTCGGAGAACTCCAGCGGGTGCGAAGTGGTGTAACGAATCCGCTCGATGGGCTCGATCTCGGCCACGAATTCCACCAACATCGCCAGATCGCAGATCGAGCCGTCTGCCATCGGGCCGCGATACCCATTCACGTTCTGGCCCAGCAACGTGATTTCCTTGACGCCCTGCTCGGCCAGTTCCGCGACCTCCAGGATCACGTCGTCGAACGGTCGGCTGATCTCCTCGCCGCGGGTGTAAGGCACCACACAGAAACTGCAGTACTTGGAGCAGCCCTCCATGATCGACACAAAGGCCGTCGCGCCCTCGGCCTTCGCCGGCGGCATATGATCGAACTTGTCGATCTCCGGGAATGCGATATCGACCACGCCGGCCCCATTGTCCTGCACGGCGTCGAGCATCTCGGGCAGACGGTGCAACGTCTGCGGACCGAACACCATATCCACGAACGGCGCCCGCTCGCGGATGGCATGGCCTTCCTGCGAAGCCACACAGCCCCCCACGCCAATGACCACTTCGGGGTGCGCCTCCTTGAGCTCGCGCCAGCGACCGAGCTGGGAGAACACCTTCTCCGCTGCCTTTTCACGTACCGAACAGGTGTTCAGCAGAATGATGTCGGCTTCTTCCGGGCTGTTCACGCGCTCGGCGTTGCGCTGCTTACGCAGGACCTCGACCATCTTGGCCGAGTCGTACTCGTTCATCTGGCAGCCCCAGGTCTGAACGAAGACCCGCGGTTGGTTGCTCGCACTCGGCATGCGTTTCGGCCCATTTCGGGCAGGTTCAAACAAGCTTCATATTGTAACCCACGTCACAAGCACAGGTGTTCTGCGCACTAGGAGCGTTGGCACGAGGTCACGTATACCGCAGCACAGCCTCTGCCGCGCTCGTCACTCGCCGGGGTCGATCAGCTCGATCCAGCGTGCACGGTCGTGCGGTTGCGCGACGAGTTCGCCGATACCGCGATCCAGCGTGACCAGCCGGCTCTGCTGCTGTTGCTGTTGCGCCAATGCCAACAGATACGCGTCGGTGGTCTCGCGGTGACCAACGAATGGCAGCGAAGCGAATGGGCCGGACACGGCAACCACCATGTCATCCGGCCAGAACACGTGCTCCGGCAACGCGATCATGTATTTGTGCATGACCAACGCTCCTCCGATTTGTCCGGTATTGTCACACTCTGGATTGCACCATTTGCAACGGATTCGTCCCGTTACCGATCAGGATTCGAGTCGATGCGTATCGTACGGCGTTTCATCGGCATGGCCATGATGGCGGCGTTCGTCGTCAGCTGTGTCCATGTACCGGCCGAAAAGCTGTTGCGACAGGCTCGTTACAGCGATGACACGCTGGATGCCAGCAATTTCACCCTGGTGAGCTGGAACATCGCAAAAGAGTCGGCGGGCGACTGGTCGCACACCCGCAAAAACCGGACATTGCGCGCGCGCCTGAGCCGGGCCGACCTGCTGTTGCTGCAGGAGGTCTGTGTCACGTCATCAGGCGTGGCCGCCGGATTGGCGCCCTTGTTGCGCGCCAACGACTACGGCTGGGTCTTCGCCGCGAGCTTCGAATCCGCGCTGCTGGGCTGTGGGACGGATGCCCCCACCGGTGTACTCACCGCCTCCCGGGCAGAACCATCGGCCGTGACCGCCCTGCGCAGCCGTCACCGGGAACTCGGCCTCACACCCAAGACCACACTGGCGAGCACGTTTGCGCTGGATGATTGTGCCGGGACGCTGCTGGTCATCAACACGCATCTGCTCAATTTCGAATGGCTCGGTACCGATGATGTCGCCGACCAGCTCGCGCGTATCGGTGAACGTATCACCGCCCACAGCGGCCCGGTGATCCTCGCCGGCGACCTCAACACGCGCAACGCAAAGCGTCTGAGCCTGGTCCGGCAACTGGCCGCGCGCCACGGCCTGCGCGCGGTCTTCGACGACGCGCCGGGCGGACGCACCCAATCCATATTCGGCGGCGGCTTTGCGCTCGACCATGTGTTCTACCGGGGGCTGCGCGTCGTATCGCCCGGATCGGTCGGCAACGAGACAACGCAGGCATTGTCCGACCACAACAGCCTGACCGTGACCTTCGCGCTCGATGCGCCGTATTGCGAAC
>Ga0206123_10003545_pt1 | contig 12822 bp, 9 predicted proteins | sample Helgoland_Spring_2_FD_160086 | JGI IMG/M metagenome (GOLD analysis project Ga0206123, IMG submission 160086) | Pelagic subsurface seawater microbial communities from Kabeltonne, Helgoland, North Sea - Helgoland_Spring_Bloom_20160316_1 | ecosystem: Environmental > Aquatic > Marine > Epipelagic ... | reverse complement strand
CACCGCGAAGCTGTCCTTCACGCTCTTTCACAAACGTCTCTGCAACGCGCTGTATGGCCTCCAATTGATACGGGCGGCCACTGATGTCACGGTCCACCTCAAACGTCCTCAAGTCCTTTCGGTTGATGCGGCGGTCCACCATGCGCTGGAGCTCATCCTCACGGAAGAATCCATACACTTCACGCTCAGGATAAAAGGTGTCGTCCCACAGGAACGTTTCAAATCCGTTGGAGTAAAAGATGACAGGGCGCTGGCCGTGCATGGTCTCCAAACAATCGGCGTACAACTTGGCTTGGTGCTTTCCTGCCCGTGCTTCGACCATCGTCTTTTTGGCCTCGACCACTGCCAGAGGCTTGCCGTCGCGGCCCCAAAGGACGTAATCGACATACCCATTGCCTGACGGATTGGTGGAGGTTGGCATGCCCACCACAGGGTACTCCTTTCCGTGGCCATCCTCGAGGTCAGACCATCCTGCCTCCTTGAGGAACACATCGATGTAATACTGCCTTGTTTGTGCCTCGGAGATGCCTGGGGTCGTGGTGGGGAATGGAGCCGCCTTGTGGCGTTCTGTCCGCCGCGCCGTAACCGTTTGGCGTTCCGTTTTGATTTCAGTTCGCAGGGTGGCGTTCTCCGCCTGCAACTTCTCATGTGCCTTGCGTTCCGCATCGGCCTGTTCCATGAGTTTGCGGAGCTGCTCCTCCAACTCGCGCACCTGGCGTTCCGACTCCTTGGCCTCGTTGCCTGTGGGGAGATGGGATTCGTCAAACGTGGGGACCGTGACCTCATCGCCCTCCGCATAACTGCGCGCCACCCAGCCGAGGAAACTGTGGAGGTAACGCAAGATCATCAGAGCGTCGTCCTTCTTCACCGCGTTGCCGTGTGCACCGAGATTGCCCGTTTTGCGAATCAGGTTCAATTCACGGAACCGACGCTCGGAAATGACTTCACGGAAATCGGGCAAATGGATCAACGACGACAGGTTGCGGTCGTAAGGGTACTCGAGGTCGTAATCGTGGTCGAACATCCACCGCACCGCCTTTTCCATCGCACTGCGAATGAGCACCGAAGCGGCCTTGGGAGAAAGCAACGTCAGCTGCTCTGCCTCCTGGGCTTCTTTTCCGATGGCTCGGAATTCGTCGGTGAGGAAAAGGAAGTTCGACATGTCAGGTCAGTTCGCCTTTGAATGCTTTTTGGAGGAGGGCGTTGAAGAGCGCTTCGGTCTTATTCAATTGATTCTTTTCGTATCCAATTTGACGCTCATGCGTTTCAATTACCTGTCCAAACTTATCAAGTGTCTTTGCATCTGGGACTGGGATTTCCAAGGCACGAAAAGACGTCTTGTTGAACTTCTTTTGAGCTGTGGCACTGCAAATTCTGTCAATCATCCTCTGTCCTGAGGATGAAGCAAAAAGGTGATACAAATAGGGCTGGTTCAGTTTTTCAACCAATGATCGGACAAGAATCGAATTTGGCCCTAGTGTCATTGGCTGACCAAGGTCTGGGCAGAGGAAGCACTTCCCTGGGTCACCAACATTGGCAATGATTAAATCCCCTTTTGAAAGCTCGCTTTTGGAGAGAAAATGGAATGACGACTCAGGCACATAAACGTAATTACCATTCCACCCTTTCGTGTTGTCGGTTGTTCGAACAAGAACAGCAAAGTCCTTGTCGTAATTGTACCGCACGTTCGCCTTAAGAGAAGCAAAACTGCCATTTGCCACGTAATCTGTAACGAGACAACACTCATCGACTGTTCTCAACTTCCAGCCCTTCGGGTTGGTGACGGGGTCGCCAAACATATCGAGGAAGAGGCTTTGGGCGAGCTCATCGTATTTGTCGATGAGGGCTTGGGTCTTTTTCCGCACCCGATCCGCCTCGTCCAAAATCCCCGCAATCAGCTTCTGCTCCTCCAATGGAGGCAGTGGGATGGCAATCTTCTTTACGTGGCTTGGTCCGAAATTTAATTGCGCTGACCCTGTTATTAACCTCTGCAATTGAGACAGAAATGCATTTGATCTGATGTAGTAATTAAAGAATCTGATGTCGAGAACATTCTCATTCAACGACTTAAACCTCATCGTGCTCGTATTCATGCACAAGGGCAGGTGCTCCTTTTTGACAAAGGCCGATTTTTTGTCAAATTTCTCGATGGTAATACCCGAGCACGCAATCACAAAATCTCCTTCCTCAGCCAGAAAGTGAGAGTACTTCCCGTTCGCCTCATCCTCGGACAAATACACAGAGGTCGTGGATAAATCCAATGCATTATCATTGATATTACGGCCATTCAAGAGTTTCACACCACTCTCTCGAAATTGCCATTTCCGCACTCCAGGACCTTCTTGAAAGAAAAGAACCTCAGGAATCAGTTTAGTTTCGGCCCAGCCAAAGTGCTTCATCCCAACATCGATTTGAGGTTGGCGAGGGCCTGTTGACGCTCTTGGTCGAGGGCCTCGATTTCTGCGATGATTTCCATCGGTGGAGCGTACTCCACCTCCTCGTACACCACCTCCTTGTATCGGTTGATGCTGAGGTCCCAATCGTTGGATTCGATTTCAGATGCAGGCACCATGAAGCTCCGATCGGTGCGTGCGCGGTCCAATTCGTCCGAACGGTTGTGGTAACGGTTGACGATGTCGGGGACGTCGTTGGCCTCGGTAGGATTGCGCTTGTCGTCGAGGCTGTACCCATCGGCTTCCATGTCGTAAAACCAAACGTTCTCAGTGCCGCCCGTTCCTGTTTTGGTGAAAATCAGGATGGCCGTGCTCACCCCTGCATAGGGTTTGAATACACCGCTGGGCATGCTCACCACCGCCTCCAATTTGTGGCGTGACACGAGTTCCTCACGGATTTGCTTGTGTGCTTTGGAGCTGCCAAACAAGACGCCATCAGGCACGATGACCGCACACCGCCCGCCTGTTTTGAGCATGCGCAGAAACAACCCGAGGAACAACAGCTCGGTCTTTTTGGACTTGACCACATCGAGGACACTGCTTTCCACTGCATCGTAATCCAAACTGCCCTTGAAGGGTGGATTGGCGAGGATGACGGTGTATTGGTTGCGGATGTCCCCTGCGGCTTCGCTCAGGGCATCGTTGCGTTGAAGTTGCGGGTTTTCAATCCCGTGCAGTTGAAGGTTCATGGCGCCTATACGGGCCATGGTGGGGTCCACTTCGATGCCGTGAAACATGTCGTTTTGGAAATGCTTCCTGAAGCCTTCTTCGTGGAACCACTCTTCGTGGTTGTCGTGGAAATACTCCGAAGCGGTCACAAGGAATCCTGAGGTTCCAGCCGCGGGATCGCAAATCACATCGTCCTTTTTGGGTTGCACCATGTCCACCATCATGCGGATGATGTGGCGCGGGGTGCGGAACTGCCCATTGGTCCCTGCCGAGGCAATCTTGGACAGCATGTACTCGTACAGGTCGCCCTTGGTGTCGCGGTCCTCCATGTCAACCCCATCGATGAGTTGCACCACTTGGTCCAACAGTCGCGGCGTGGAGATGATGAAGGTGGCCTTGCTCATGAATCCCGCAAACACACCGTCTTGGTCGCCGACCTGTTTCATGTGGTCAAATACGGACATGCCTTCCACGGTGGGACTGGTGAAACGACCAAACATCGTCTCGGGATCTTCGTTCTTGAACTGATTCCAACGAAGCGGTTTTTGCCCCTCGGTAAAAAGCACCTTCTTCATGGGGATGCCCACCAAAGCGGCCTTCTTTTCCTCCTTCAGTTGCTCCTCGTCCAAGCGGCGAATGAACAGCAGGTAAGTGAATTGCTCAATGACGGAAATGGGATTGGAAATTCCACCTGTCCAAAAAGCTTCCCAGATTTTATCGACCTGACTTTTGAGTTCGCCTGTGATCATTCAGTTGTTGTTAGGATTGATTCAAAAGTAGGATTTTTATGTCCCCGATTGACCGCCAACAGGCTGAATTCAACACAACTCCCCCCTTCCATTTTTGCCACAACCTGAGGGGATTGACTCGATGGTCTTCTGATGTCTTAACCGTGATTTTGAGACCCCCTTACCCCCCTAAACAACAGTTTCGAAGCTGTCATTGGTTGGCATGAGACGATTGAACACACCTAACGCGTATCGGAATCAATGTGAAAGGTGAGGCGTTTGAGAACCGATGATGCCGTGGTTGTCGGCCGCTCTTTGGGAGGCGGCCTTTACACGTCACATGAAGGAGTGGAATGAAGGAATGGGAACCTTTGAGGGCGGTCCCGCCTTAAAGCGGGCCGCTCAGGATGCATTGCGTTTGAAGTCAGTGTGTGTACCCCGTTTGCGTTGCTCAAGTAAAGTTCGGAATCAAATCAATGCGGCCAACGGGATGTGAAAAACCTGTTGACACTTACTTTTCAAATAACTTACAATCAGTTACTTAAGGTAATTTTATGAAGTTGTGATGCCGAAAAGGAACGTCATTCACGAAAATGACGAAAGGTCCCAATCAAGCGGCCCTTTGTTCCAGTGCCTCTCGGATCTTCTGTGAGGCCTTGGAGGAGGTTTCAAAGCGGTCGATGTTGAGGTATGCCTTCAAGGCACTTTCCGAATCATGTCCCGTCAAGGACATCAATTCATTGCCCGAAAGAACCTGGAGGGAATACATGTTGGTGGCGAAGGTGCGACGTGCTGTGTGCAACGTGACCAATTCATTCAAGGACCGCTTCTGAGGCCGAGGATTGAACACATCCGTGGAAGGCAACTCCACCATGCGCGTAAGGCCCGCATGGGCCAACACCTTCTTGATGGTGACGTTCATTTTTTGCTCATTCATCGCCTTGGGCAACCGACCGTTGTACTTGTTGATGATGCGCTGAGCGGCATCCAACAATGGCACCTCGACGGGTGTGTTGGTTTTGGATTGCACAAACGACAGGGAGGAAGGACAGCTTCCACCATTGGCCTTCCAAGCCTGACTCACCAACTCTGGGAAACGTTTGAGGTCGGATATGCGGGCACCCGTCCAACACGCCAAGAGGAACAAATCACGCACCGTGGCCATCGCAGTCAGAGGTTGACCATACCGTGCTTTTTGTGGCAATTCAGCCGCCTCCAAAACGGCCAAATCCTCCAACGTCAAATGCACCTTTCGGGTCTTGACTTGGCTGGGATTGAAATATGACTCCATGTGGGCGCGGTTGTCATGCATTTGGCGCACGTAGGCGTCCTTGAGCCACAACTTGATCACCTTCACATCCTTGGCGATGGTGTTGACACTCACCTTCTGTTCGGCACGAAAACGCATGTACTTCTCCAACACCTCTCGGTTCCAATCCTCAAACGCGATGGGACGGCCCATGTGGCGCTTTGCAAATCGGTCCACCTGGGTTTGCACCGTGCGGTACTTCTGAATGGTGCGCGCATGAATGCGCTGTCCTTTACCGTTGGTACGATTCGGAGCCTCCTCAATGAATTCGTCCACCATTTGATTGAAGGAAAGGTGAAACACCGATGCGCGGTCCCTCCCTTTCAACTTCCGCTTCCAACCCTCCTTGAATTGATCCCATCCTGGGGCCTTTCCCAGGTCCATCGTCAACTCATGAATCACGTCGTGAATGAGGGCCTCACGGGCCTCCAAAAGGGTGTTGAGCACCTCACAGTCCTTCCGATCATTCACGTGCATGGAACCGAGCACCTTGAGGCGTTGTTTGCCCTTGTTCCACCGCTCACTCGGCACCGTTACATCCAACCCCAATCGCCGCTTTTTCCCATCGAATTTGAACTGGGCAATGACGGCGGTTTCGAGGCTGTTGGGTCGGGCGAGTTGAAGGGAGATGTTCATGTACGGTTGGCGCGGGTTCTTGTTGTTCCCGTTGTTGTGCCAAAAGTCCTTTTTTTATTTGTCACGGGCACCCTAAATCGCCATCCTTTTATCCACTGTGAACAAGTCATTCACGCGCCCAGCAAGGGTTACAAAGCAAAAATCCCCGCACCTGTTGAAGATGCGAGGATTTTGAAAGTAGCCCGTAGGGGAATCGAACCCCTGTTTCCAGGATGAAAACCTGGCGTCCTAACCCCTGGACGAACGGGCCAATTGGGGCGCAAATATACTACATCGATTGCAACCAACAAGATGGGAGGCGATTTTTTCAATGCGACAAGGAGCAAGCCTGCGCAGGGAGCATCATCCCAGATATGCCCGGTACATCCAGACGGTCTTTTCTTGCTGACGGATGTAGTCGCTCATGAGGGCATGGGTTCCTTCGTCGCCGGCTTGGGCAGACAACTGAAGCAAAGCCCGCTCCCGCAGCAACAAGACACTGAACGCAGCAACGCAATGCTTCATGGCTTCGGGACCGCTCGAAATGTCCTTGACCGCATGGATGTCGGTGGTTTTCAAGTACGCCTCGTACGAGTGCATTGGGCGACCGCCCAAGGTCAAAATTCGCTCGGCGACTTCGTCAATTTTGAGTTGCAGGTCGGTGTACAACTCTTCGAATTTGGCATGCAGTTCAAAGAACTCCGCACCGCGGATGTTCCAATGGAAGCCGCGCACGTTTTGGTAAAAAATCTGCAAGTCCGCCAGCAGGCTATTCAAACCGGTGATCGTTTCTGCAGTGACTTCAGGATTAAGTCCGATGGGGGTGTTGTCCATGACGAAAAGGAATTAGTATGCACGAGCAAAAACGACTCGCTGCTTGGAGGGCGCACCCGTTCGGATGCACGCACCCGGCTCGTCCTTCGCATCCAGCGGGATACAGCGAATGGTCGCTTTGGTTTCTTTTTTGATGAGCTCCTCTGTTTCGGAGGTGCCGTCCCAGTGAGCTTCGATGAAGCCACCGGTTTCGAGGGCGGCATTGAATTCGTCCCAGGTCTCGACCCGGGTCGTGGTTTCTTGCGTGCGTTGAGCGGCACGATCAAAGAGCGATTGCTGAATTTCATCAAGCAAGGATTTCACGTGCGCAGTAATGCCAGCAGCTTGCACCACGGATTTTGTTTGCGTATCCCTGCGGGCCACTTCGATGGTGCCGCCAGCTAGGTCACGAGGCCCCATGGCCAATCGCACGGGAACGCCCTTCAACTCGTGCTCGGCGAACTTCCATCCTGACCGCTTTGAATCGTCGTCATCGACCTTCACGCGCAGTCCTGCAGCTTTCAGCTCATCGGCAATGCCTTTCAATGCCCCAACAATCTCCGCCATCTGCTCCTCTCCCTTGTAAATCGGAACCAAAACCACTTCGATAGGCGCCAACTTCGGAGGCAGGACCAAACCTGCGTCGTCCGAATGTGTCATGATCAGCGCTCCCATGAGCCGGGTCGAAACTCCCCATGAAGTCGCCCATACCAATTCCTGACCTCCGTCACGCGTGGCGAATTTGACATCAAATGCCTTGGCGAAATTCTGTCCCAAGAAGTGCGAAGTTCCAGCCTGCAGCGCTTTTCCATCTTGCATCATGGCCTCAATACAATACGTATCCAAGGCACCGGCAAACCGTTCATTCGCACTCTTCACCCCTTTCAAAACGGGCATGGCCATCCACTGCTCCGCAAAGTCCGCATAGACGTCGAGCATGCGGCGGGCTTCTTCCACCGCCTCGTCGGAAGTCTCGTGTGCCGTATGGCCCTCTTGCCACAAAAATTCACTGGTGCGCAAAAACAACCGCGTCCGCATTTCCCAGCGCACCACGTTGGCCCATTGATTAATTAAGAGCGGCAAATCGCGGTAGCTCTGAATCCAATTCTTGTAGGTATTCCAGATAATCGTCTCCGATGTCGGGCGAACGATCAACTCTTCCTCCAACTTGGCCGAAGGGTCCACGACCACGCCATTTCCATCCGGGTCATTCATCAACCGGTAGTGGGTAACCACGGCACATTCCTTGGCAAACCCTTCAACGTGACTCGCCTCCTTGGAAAAATAACTCTTGGGAATAAACAAAGGGAAGTACGCATTCACGTGCCCCGTCTCTTTGAACATTTCGTCGAGGACGGCCTTCATCCGTTCCCAAATGGCAAAACCGTATGGCTTGATCACCATGCACCCTTTTACATCGCTGTGTTGGGCCAGGTCAGCTTGCACCACCAATTCGTTGTACCACTTGCTGTAATCCGCCTCGCGGGAAGTCAATTTAGAAGCCATGGGGTTGCACTGGGAGTTTGGTATGATTTGTGCAGTTATCCGAACGTGGACAATCCGCATCGCAAAAGTACCAATTTCGTACCTTTCCCAAGATTATAACATTCCCATGGCTACATTCCCGCTCTCCCGCCTTGATCATCCTGCACATTGGCTCTTTACCGTGCTTGGTATCGTCGTTTTTTCTGGGTGTGCGACCACCCCCAACTTCTCGGCCCTCGAAGATGACGAAATGTACTTGCGCCGCGGAGAGGAGTTCATCACCGACGCGCAGTACTTGAACTTCGCGTTAGAACAGAGCGCAGAAGAGCCCTTGGAAGACGATTACTACGATCCGAGTCGAAGCCTTTACAGTCCAGGTTATGCAGGAGGCTACGGTTACGGCATGCCCAGGTACCAATCAAGCATCAACAATCCTTACCGTCCCTTCGGCAACGGGATGGGCAACGGCTGGGGGCTTTCTTCCTACTTGAATCCTTTTGGTGCAGGCGGCATGGGCTATGGAATGGGGTACGGAATGGGCTATGGCGGGATGGATCCATACGGAAGCGGGTGGGGCAACCCCTACGGAATGGGATACGGCACAGGATATGGATACGGGTATAGCCCTTTTGCGGCCAACAACTGGAACAACGGCTACGGCGGCTACAACGGATGGAACAACGGCTATGGCGGTTGGAACAACAGCAACGGCGGTTGGTCCGGAACGGGAAGCAACGACAGCTTCAACGGCGTGACAGGACGCACACGCACTCCAATCATGAGCTACACCGGCAGCGGAAGCAACTACGACTCGAACGGCGTCTTGGTGCGTCCCAAAGTGGAAGAGACCCCAGCCGATCAATCGCCCACAGCAAGCCCAAGAGGCGGCGATACCAGCGCACCCACATACGTAGCACCGGCCTCCAACTCCCGCATGAATCGCTGGATGGAAAAAATCGGAAATCAGCGGGATACAACCTCCCCTCGACCGAATCGATCTTGGAGCACCCCTGAGCCATCGAACAATTCGTCACGCAGCCGCACTTCCCCTGCGAATACACCGAGCAGAAGTTCAGGAAGTTCAGGAGGTTCGCGACCTAGTGGATCTTCTCGCTCTAGCCGAGGAGGTGGCCGATGAAGCAGCGTCAATCTACTTCGGCTTGGATTCTGAGCCTCTTCTTGGGGTCGATTGCATGGCAGGCAAACGCTCAAAACGAAATTGACATCCTGCGTTACAGCTACCAGGAGTCCCTTGGTACGGCGCGCTCCATGTCCATGGGCGGAGCTTTTGGAGCATTAGGCGCTGACCTCGCTTGCCTAAGCGGAAACCCCGCAGGAATTGGCATGTACCGCAGAGGAGATGCGGGCATCTCTACTGGACTTGCTTCGCAAAAGACAAAAGTGAACATCGCCGGTCAATTTGGCAACGCCAACCAACTCAGCGGTTCAACAACCAACCTCGGCATCGCATTGAGTTACCCCTCCGTGAATCCAGATTGGCCCGTCACGACCCTCGCAGTTACCAATACGCGGCGGGCAAACTACAACGAGCGCGTCCGGATCGATGACGCACCGCTGGACGGAACGTTGCTCGACGTCTTTTTGGGAGAGGCCATGGGCGCAAATCCCGATGAACTCTATAACCTTTCACCCTTTACCAGCAGCCTCGCTTGGGAGACTTACCTCCTCAACCCCCACCCCAACAACAATCCGACGGATTACATTTCAGAAATCCCATCAGGTGGCGCCTACGCCACCAAGATCATTGAGCGTTCCGGCCATCTCAATGAAACCAACATCGGTCTGGGATCTGGGTTTCAAGAGCGCCTCTACATCGGTGCGAGCATCGGCATTGTCAGCGTCGAATTCGACGAAAAAGCCATTCACAACGAGCGCCCGCGAATCGACTCCTTGGAACTCGCTGAATGGGAGTATCAAGAACTACTGACTGTGGAGGGCAGTGGAGTCAATTTCAAAGTCGGCATCAACTTGGCTCTAACGAATTGGCTTCGCGCGGGAGTCGCATACCACACCCGCAGCCGCATTGGGTTCACGGACGAATACTCCACAAAAATCCGCAGTGACTTCAAGGACGGTGAATCTTTCGATTCAAGCTCTCCTTTTAACCGTTTGGAGTACGTAGTACTTACGCCTTCCCGGCTCATTGCGTCCGGAGCATTTATCCTGGGAAAGATGGGCATCATCACAGCGGATTATGAGCGAGTAGATTATGGAAGTGGCATGCTCAAACCTCAAGCCCTCTCAGGGCCAGACCCGTACAATTTCGAGACAGAAAACGAAGCCGCATCCCAGCTGTACAATCTATCCCATGCAGCCCGCGTTGGCTGTGAATTCCGTATCCAACGGAATTGGCGCCTTCGCGCTGGTGCGGGAATGGAGACTTCCCCCTTCTCCCCTGCAGCCGAAATTGACACGGATGCAAGTCGCTATACGGGAAGCATGGGCTTTGGTTATCGAACAAACGCTTGGTATGCTTCAGCGACCTACCGACGCAGTTGGCACGACCGGGATATTTACCTGTACTCGCCCGATTTAATTGAGGCAGGTCGATTGCGGAAAACGCACGGAATGGTCGTCGCTTCCTTAGGCTTTCGCATGTAAAACCGGATAAGCCCGTGTTATTCATGCGGATCAGCCCTACCTTGCGGCCTCTATCTGCAAGACCCGCACCCCTTTTGGAATCATTTGAACGTCTTGGGCTTTCCGCCCCGCTTCTCAAAGCAATCGCCACACTTGGCTTTGAGAACCCCACCGAAATTCAGCAAGAAGCCATCCCTCACCTGCTCGCAGGGGATCGGGATTTCATTGGCTTGGCACAAACGGGAACGGGCAAAACAGCTGCATTTGGGCTGCCCATGCTCGAACACCTGGACCCCAAAGCCTCGCATGTCCAAGCCTTGATCCTCGCACCAACCCGCGAACTGGGTCAACAAATCGCCCAGCAAATTGAGCTTTTTGCCAAACAACTCGACGGCATTCAGACCGTTGCGGTTTACGGAGGTGCAAACATCATGACGCAAATCCAACAGCTGAGGCGACCGTGCCATGTGGTCATTGCCACGCCAGGCCGTTTGATTGATTTAGCCAAGCGCAAAGCCGTCAAGCTCGATCAACTGGAATTCGTCATCCTGGACGAAGCCGACGAAATGCTCAACATGGGGTTCAAAGAAGAACTCGACACCATTTTGGACATGACGCCCGCATCCAAGCGGACTTGGCTGTTTTCAGCCACCATGCCGAAGGAAATTCGCCGCATGGTCAAGCAGTACATGGAGGACCCCATGGAGGTGCGCATCGACCCGCAAACAGCGGTCAATGACCACATCGACCACCAGTATGCTACGGTGCGTCATACAGACAAAGCGGAAGCTCTGGCGCGGTTCATGGACATGGATCCGGAACTGTTCGGCGTCGTTTTCTGTCGCACCAAGCGCGACACGCAGGACTTGGCGGAAACACTGATGAAAAAAGGATACCGAGCTGACGCGCTTCACGGGGACCTTTCCCAACCCCAGCGAGACCGCGTCATGCGCCGTTTCAAGATGCGGGAGCTGCAGGTGCTCATCGCAACGGATGTGGCGGCAAGGGGCATCGACGTCAACGATTTGACCCACGTTTTTCATCACTCGCTACCGAATGACCAAGCCTATTACACGCACCGATCAGGCCGAACGGCACGAGCGGGCAAAACAGGCATTTCTATGGCGTTCATCAACACCCGAGAAAAGGCCGTCGTCAATCGACTCTCTAAGGGATTGGGCATCGAATTCACAGAGGCTCAAATTCCAGATGCCAAGTCCATCTCGGCCGCACGGTTGGAGCGCTGGGCAGCAGAAGTCTTGAAGCGTGAAGAAAACCAAGGACTGCCCGCAGACTTGTGGTTTTCCACCCTGGAGCGATTTGAAAGCATGTCGAAAGAAGAAGTGCTCAACCGCATTGTCAGCCTGGAACTATCCAAATTGAACATCACGCATGGTAAGGATCTAAACCTCAAGGGAGGAGACGACCGAAGCGGTGGTCAACGCAGCTATGGTGGAAGAGGCGGCAGCCATGGAGGATCGCGAGGACGCGACACCCAGCGAACACGCACGGACCGCAGTGGTCAAGGAAGCCGAAGTGGCGGAAGGCCGTCATCTAGCGGAAGGCCGTCATCCGGCGGAAGACCATCATCCGGCGGTAGACCCGAAAGTGGTAAGCGGAAATTCACGGGAGGGGACGACAGCTGGAAAAGCAAACCCAAAAAGAAATTTGGCGACAACGGCGCTTTCGGACGGGACACTCCTCCAGACGATCGCTACTCCCGTCGAAGTAATTCTGCTAATTCCGACAATGGAGGTGCTCGCAAGAAGCCCGCATCCGCCAAGTTCAAGCCTTCAAGCACGCCCAAAAAGAAGCGGTACTGACTCGGTATGCGGGTGATGAAATTCACTTGAGGATTTACAGCAACCAAAAACGGCACCCCATGAGGTGCCGTTTTTACGTTGAGGATTTGCAGCAACTTACTTCTTGGCCTTCGCCAACGCCTTGCTAATCTGCGTATCCATGCGGCTGTTTTCCTCCTCAGCCAACTCCTTATCAACCAGGATTCGACCGCTGTGCTCGTCCACAATGATTCGCTTTCGTTGCGCGATATCAATTTGACGCTGTGGTGGAATCTTGATGTACGATCCAGCAGAAGCCTCGCGCTCAATTGGAACAACGGCCAAACCGTTCTTGGCGGCTCCGCGAA
>Ga0206123_10003543_pt1 | contig 12824 bp, 9 predicted proteins | sample Helgoland_Spring_2_FD_160086 | JGI IMG/M metagenome (GOLD analysis project Ga0206123, IMG submission 160086) | Pelagic subsurface seawater microbial communities from Kabeltonne, Helgoland, North Sea - Helgoland_Spring_Bloom_20160316_1 | ecosystem: Environmental > Aquatic > Marine > Epipelagic ... | reverse complement strand
TGCTATATGCGGGCACGGAATTCGGTTTGTACGTCAGCACAGACGACGGCTCGAATTGGCGTTCGTTCCAGCTGAACTTGCCGGAGGTTCCCATCACCGATTTGGCCCTCAAGGACAACGACCTCATCGTCGCCACCCAAGGCCGCAGTTTCTGGCTGCTCGATGACCTCGACGTGTTGTGGCAAGGGCTGAAGGATTTCGATGCCGCTGAGGTGCACTTGTTCCAGCCGCACCCCACGGTGGGCTATGGCGGCGGCAACGGTTCGGAGTCAGCCACAGCCGGCACCAACCACCCGGCTGGCGTGCGTGTCAACTACCATTTGCCAGAAGGGGCCGAGGATGCCTCGCTTACCTTCCGCGACAGCGAGGGCAGCGAGATTCGAACGTATTCGAGCAGCGACATTGACGCCGCACTGGGGCTCAATGGATTCGATTGGGACATGCGCTACGAGAAGGCCGACGACTTCGACGGGCTCCTCATGTGGTGGGGGACGTTGAGCGGTCCGGTCGCGCCTCCCGGTGATTACACGGTGGAGTTGGCGGTGGACGGTGATACGCTGGTTTCGTCCTTTGAGTTGCTGATGGATCCGCGTGCCGAGTGCTCACGCGAGGACTGCATCGCGCAGTTTGATTTCCTCAAAAGCATCCGCGATAAAGTCGATGAGACCCACGACGCCATCCGCCACATGCGTTCGGTCAAATCCCAAGTCTCCGGTCTCATCGGGCGCCTGGACGAGGACGGTTACCCTGCCATCTTCGAGGAAGGGCGCGCGCTCGATTCGCTGATGACGGCAGTGGAGGAGGTCCTCTACCAAACCAAACTTAAAAGCAACCAAGACATGCTCAATTTCCCCATCAAACTCAATAACAAGCTCGCTCACGTGGGCTCATTGGCGAGCATGGGCGTGTATGCGCCCACCGAACAGATGGTCGGGGTGCGCGACGAAGTCACGGCGCTAATCGATACCGAGCTCGCGAAATGGCATGCCCTGCGCGACGAGCGGTTGCCGGCGTTTAATGCGCTGATCCGTGAAAGCGCGATTGATTTGATCGGTGTGCCGGAAAACTAAATTTTAGTTTGAAATCTATTTATCACGCATTTCAAACTTAACTTAAACGATTCAGCCGATTCGCACCTTCCCTTGGGAACGGGGAGATTCGCCATTGCTGTACTTGACCCTAGTTATCAATGAATCCAGTTGCAGTCTCTCCGTGGAAGATTTTATTGTGGGCGATCGGCCTACTGTTGCTTGCAAACAACGCAACCGCTGACGTTCACAATGATGCATCGGAAATTGATCGCTTGAGCCGTCATGCCAGAACGCTACTGGACGTAGCTGTGCACACTGAAAATGATCCGAAATTCCTCGACTGGGCTGAGTCCTACTGTGATTCGCTTGAAGCTTTGCCCAATGGGGAAAGTGCCGCATCAGACTTCAGAGAACGAATCGCCCAGACACGCGATATCTGCGCGGATAATTTGAACCACCGTGCCCCCATTTTGGAGATGTTTCGCGGCCGCCCGGCGTACATGGGGATGGCGGATGATGCGGTGGAATATGCCTTAGAAACGGCAATGGATGTGCTGTTACGCAAACCCGTGGCATTTCAGAGCACAACGATGATTTCGGACGGTGCGTTGATGGCTGTGGTGCAGAAAGGCACCGTGCCTGATGACCTCTGGGAGATTGGGATTGATGCCTTGGATGTGGCAACGAATTACACATTTACCCGTGTCATGAAAGAGCCGCTGACTTCGTTGGACTCTCTCGTTGCGCGCGTTCAATTGAATCCAACTCCAGTGTTGCTCGAGGAACTCGCAGATTCTTTGCAAGTCGACCAAATCGGGCTGTTCTCGATGCAGGTTAAGGATGTGGTGGAAGAACGGCTTTGGAACGTGGGTATGGATTTTAGGGTGTGGGATCGCACCACAGGCTTCGGGCCGCAATCGATGGGACTCGGATTTTGTGAAGATAAAACGGGCGATCCCATCCTGTTGAATCTGCTCGATTTGATTGCGTGGAGTTTCCTCCTGCTCATTGGTATCGCGACTTTTGAATTCATTAATTGGAGGGGGCTATTTGCCAATACTAAGGGGATGTTGGGTGTATTCCTCGCGCCTTTCGTGATTCTAAGAATTACCGCTAGTCGCATTCCTCGGACGGCGTTATTCCTGGTTCTCCCCATCGCTGTTGCTTTCATCACCATCAGCTTGGTCGCGGGTTGGGTGCCTGGACCGACGACCCACTACCAAGAATTAGACGCAAAGCTTTGGGTCATTGGGATGGCATTCGTCATGTCGTTGCTTCCGACTGTATTGAATTTTTTCGTGCTCAATCGATTGCGGCTCGATGGGTTTCACAGCATGGCATCTTACCGAGATCTCGCCAATGTGTCCTTGTTCGGCTCTTACGTGCCGTTTATTTATTTGAATGAAGTGAACGGCACCCCACTTGGGCTTGAGTTTGCAGTGGTACTTGTTGTAGCGACTTGGATGGCGGCGGACCTGCTTGCATTCAACGTGAATGAGGTGTTTTCCAAAAAGCAATCGCCTCGTGCGAAAGGGGTGGGTGCGCTTGGGTTGTTGGTGGGGATGGCCGTCGTTGTGGTTTTGACTTTTGATATGATTGGTGAGGCCTCGATGATGATGTCACTGCAGTTGAGCTTGATGGGCGGTGTGGCTAACCTCGTATGGCGTCCCCTGATGAAGTGGGCACACAAGAGCGATGCGGCGACTAGCCAATCGACGCAGCGTGGCGAGAATTTGGAAGCTGGAGGGTTTATTGGTTCAGTGGTGCCGGAGTTTCAAACGGGGCTTAATCGCATACAGGCGCCTCAATTTGCAGCGGGTTTTGTCAAGGGCCCACGCGGGATAGGTAAAACACGCTTGGTGCAAGAATGGCGCAGCCGACTGCAAACAGAAGAAACGGCGTGGATTGTGTTTTTTGGTGATTGCGATGAGGTGCAGGATGAGGGGCATTTAGCGTTTGAACCATTCGTAGAAGCGTTTGGTGCTTTCTTGAACATTGAAGAAATTCAAGATCGGACGGCGGCTTTTGATGCGATTGGTCAATCGGTTTTTGGTGTGATTGCGGATGTGGCACCGGTTCCTGTTGATATGGGGGCGGTGGAACGGGATGTCAAGCAATCGCTAGAGGATTTTGCCATGCATTTGGTTGAGCGGCTGGAAAAGGCCCCTGGTTCCATGTTGCTGATTTTGGATGATCTCCAATGGCTCGATGCGGATTCGAAGCGGCTGTTGGAGGTTTTTTGGGGGATGGTTTCCCGAAACCCGAACCTCAGCGGGCGCATGAAACTCATTTGCACGTACCGTGTAAGTGGATCCAACGCCTCTGATCGATTGGGCGAAGCTGAATTTGATTCATTGATGGATTCCATTGGTGGGCAACCGCTCATGACGGAAACGTCTTTTGTGAGCAAAGACTTTGTTGTGGGGCTCAGTAAAATGAATGAAAACTTCACGCTTTCGAAACAGAGCTTGAATGACTTGAATGAGCTATTCAATCAACGGCAGGCACAGCCGGATGAGGACGGTAAGCAGGTGGTGACTCCGTTGTATATCATCCGCAACATTGATCAGATGCAAGCGTTGGGTGCACTCAAGCCAGGTTCGGATGGGTGGGTGTTGACACGTTCGTTGACTGCAGATGACCTCCTGAACTCAGAAGAGATTGACATCCATTACCACGAGTTGTTTAGGCAGTATCCAGCCAAATGGATGCGTGTTTTGGAGAGCGCATCTATTGTAGGTAGAAGCTTTGACGCGACGGTGCTGGCAGCAGTCTGGGGACATGAATTACTGGATGTGTTAGACTTTTTGGAGCAATTGGAAGGTCAGGGTATTTTGCAGGATATCCGAGAAGAGGACAATGTCTATCGGTTTAAGGACAAGCGCGCCATCGCTGCCATCAAGTCGTTCTATCCCAACGCATCGGGCGACCGCAACGCGCGCCAAATTGTGATTGAATACAACAAGCGCCTTCTCGCGGCGGATGCTGGAATGGTGCAGAACCGTGCCTTGCATTCCAATACGGATTTGAGGCGCTACCTCCAGCGCTTAACGAAAATTCCCGGAGGGGTCACCAAAGGTGAAGATGCGTCGCTTTTGATGGAGGAACTTGCCATTCGATTTGCGATTGATGCAGAGGCTTTGGGAACCTCTTCATTGGAGAAGCTGGCTTCTGATGCTCAGCGCTGGGGCAGCTGGAAGATGGCCCAATGGATTGATGTTCTGCTCAAGGTATTGGGGTCGGATTCGCTGGAAGCGCAGTCCCTTCTTGACAAACAGGGGCGTTGGAACCCAGCTTCGGAAGGGTTCTTAGGTGCTTACGTTCGATTGCTATTCGATCGTAAACACGGGCTGAAACTGGAGCCCGGAGTACATCAATTCTTGTCAAAAGAGGAAAGGCATGGTATAGGGGACGATTCGGCACAAAATGCCCAAGGCGGAGTCTGGGTAGGAGTAGTGGCTTTGCTGCTAGACCATCCTCATGCGAAGGATGAAGACCGTCAATTATTGGCCGCAGCGTGGCGGGCTCAGCCGCCCTTGATGGGAACAGACCACTTGTTGGTTTTGAAGCGGTTCGAAATTGAGTTGTGGGAACAAAGTGCAGAAAGCACGGAGGAGGTCATCCAACGATGGGAGACTCACTGGGCTGAGGTGGTGCTTGGCAGTACAGTTCGACAGCGAAAAGTAGTCGCCAAGGCAGTTCTGCGTCGGCTATTGGATCGATCCAAGGATATTCACGCTGGGGTCGATTGGTTCATTTGGAATGAAGGGCAATTGCGCTCCGCCGAAGGAAGAATTCAGTTGGCTTGGGTGAGCGTTTTGGAAGAGACTCTCTTGGCAAATAACTATGCGCGCCGATTGCTCTGTCGGGAGCACGAACAGCAACTGAGAACCTGGTTTGAGGAGTTGAATCAATACCTCGATCTCCGGTTCGAGCCGAGTCGCTTCTCTGAAGAAATTTTGGCTGCACGTATTGCACGTATTCAGTGTGAAATTGAGTGGCAAACTTTGACAGAAGAGGAGTTCGAAAATGCCGGTAGAGATTTGCTCGCCTACGTTGGGCAATTTGATTTCGTCCCGGCAACGTACCGTGCAGATGCCTTCGCAGTTGCAGCCAGGGTTACAAAGCCCAAGGAGGCCGCTGGCTTATTGGAAGAGGAATACCGCATCTTGATTGAGTTGGATAAGGCCATCCCGCAGATAGAGGAAATTTGTAGCGTGTGCTCACGACTGAGCATGCATCATCGCAATAGACTGCAAGATGCAGATGCTTCCCTCCGTTGGGCCGAAGAGGGGGTGAAATGGGGAGTCAAGGTCAAAGCGCAGTCGCCAGAGTTTGACTTGGGGGCTAGTCATTATTACGTGGGCGCGGCGTTGGTAGAATTGGAGCGACATGAAGAGGCTGCACAGGCCTTTGAGCGCGCCCTTGAAGGAGCGGATCCCACGACAGATGAGGTGATGCACAAGGTTTCCATCATCCAGATGCACCGCGGAGCTTCGCTCATAAAGGCCGGCGATGAACAGGGAAAGGAGGTGTTGAAGGAGGCTATAGCCAACCTGGAATCCCCGCAAATTGCATCCTTAGTAAGCCCCGTCAATCTGAATCGTATTGCTTCTATGAAAGAGCTTTTGTGACGAGATCGAAAGGTGTACATGTAGGTCTCTCTGATATCTACGTTTTTCAAAAGAAATAATGCAGCCATGACCATATCGAAGATAATTGCGAATCACTTTCCGAATTTCGATGCACATCAAGAGCATGAGCTTTTTCTTCAACTGATATTCCTCGAGAAAAAGAAATTCGATGAAGCATCACAATTGGGACCAATGGTGCGTTCGCGAATTGGTCTGCGTGAGAGAGAATTGCATCTTAAGCGTTTGGGCGCTCTATGCCTGAGTTGACCCATTTACTTATTACCTTTTTGCGTCGAGAAATATCGAATTACATGGAATTATCAAAGAACGAGAAGCAGGAAATCCGTCAAGACCTTGCAGCGGACGCCGAGGCTATCTTGAACAAGATGGAGACGCTCAAAAGCAAGTTAAGCGAGAAGGACTGGCATTTTGATCAGTACCTTGACTTCATCAAGCAAGATTTGGATAAGTTTTTAAGTAATTTGAAGTGAAATGATTGAAAAGAAAGTACTTAAGGCTGGCGTTGCCAAGCGCAAGATTTCGGCATGTGCCAAAAAGGGAGGGTATGACATCGATTTGATGGACTATACAGAGATGGAAGATGCGGCAGCTCAAGCTTTAGCTGAGTGCAGTTTTGCTCTTGACCTCAGGAATCTGCAGTCATTAACCGATGAAGCGGCGGAATACTTAACAAAGCACAAAAAGTCGATTAATCTCGAAAGTGTTGTTGAATTAACCGAAAAAGCGGCCAAGCACCTTGCTCAGAAACAGAGCTTCATTGCGCTCGGAATGACAACGTTATCCACAGAACTGGCACAAATATTTTCGGAAGCGATTGCCAAGATTAAATGGATAAAGTTGACGTCATTGGACGGGTCGGATGGGAACTTAGCGTTGGCTCAGCATCTGAAAAGTTCGAACATGATCATTCATTGTCATACGCTGCGTAGAGAAAATGTGGATGAACGTATTCTGAAGGAAATACCGGACTTCAAAGGATGACGCTACGTTGACGCATCGCAATTAATTCTGACCATGAGCATTGAAGAATTTGTAAAAAAGTATAGCCTGGAGCCTGCAGATAAGGTTAAGCGCATTATGCCTTCAGGATTTTAGGGTGATCAAAGCCTGGATGAGGTAGTGAGTGTCGAAGACAAGAACTGGCTAGTAAATAACTTTTGTCAGTGGAGTCTCGAGCCATTTAAAAGCCTGCAGTCGCTGGATTTGACAAATTGCGAAAGCGCAAAGCCCGCTGCGGATTTTTTCAATTCTGCTAGCCTCGAAGAGTTGATTAAGATGGGGGGTGAGTTGAAGTTGGTCATAGGATTCGCCGGTCTGACCAATCTCCGACGCATCAAACTCTCCGCCGTTCATATCACGAGTACAAAACTCTATTACAGCAAATCGAACCCGAAGGGAACTGAAAGTTATCACTGAGGGGTTTAACGAAAAGCACATCAATCATCAAGGTAACTTGAGTTGAACAAGGGGGGCTTCATTCTCTGGCGCGAAAGTATTGTCTTGCGCGAGAATGCATTGGCCCTGGACCGAAATAAAGACTAGAATAGCGAAGGCGTGTGTGTGGAGTTTCATCTTTTAAACTTTAGCTCCAATCTAGAACGAAAATAGGGCGATGAATTAAGTCCAGCGGGGAGCAGGTGGGATGTCGGTTTTTCGAAATTTTGAGTATCGCGTTTTCACTTTAATCCTAATTGATTTAATTTGCATCAACATCCTCCCAGTAAAAGAAGTGACCCTATCTGAATTTCAAGCAAAATCCCACGATTGGCAATGGAACATAATGTGGGATGAAGGCAAGTGCTTGCTGTCCAAAATTGTGGACGATGCCTACGTCATTACCCTATTCAAGATTGAGGGTATTTATGTTGTTTCGGCCGTGAATCGCCGTGAAAGAGACCCCTTCTTTTTTGAGAGTTTTGATGCACATCCGGACGTTCTTGAGATCAAAGGGCAACCGTTTGACTTTATGAAAGCTATCGTCGAAGACAATGAATCGGATTGAACTGGAGATTTTGGAGCTCTGATGTAGCCGATCGATTCGAGGGATTGAAGCTTCGAGCGGCCGCTTGCTTAATCCGGAATCGCTAGAGATGAAGCCGCAAAAAGCCTACTATAAGGCAGAATGCTATCGAACTGTTTTTGTCAAACACGACAAGTTAATTTCGACCCATGAATGCCCAACTAAGGATCCGTGCACAGCGACAACGCCAACACTCATTAGAGACGACTTCAAACGACAAAGAAGCAGAACGGTCAATTGTAGAGTTCCTGGTATTTGTTGACCCCGCATCCTTACTCTTCCTAGGCACCACAAGCCTGAAAGAATGCTGCATCGAAGCTGTTCAAGCCACATGTAACTCAAATGAATCGTTCGAGTATGTATCGCACCATGTTGAACTCATCGATACGATTCCATATGACCCGAGGGATTTTCAGAATATTCTAATCAAGTACATTGACTAGGAGGTGCACGGATCAGAAACGTGTAAATGGAGTATTCCCAAGTCGAAACTGCCTACATCAATGCCTTTCACTATGCGCTATGCAATCAAAAGACTAATGGAAACCTCCAAACGGTTGAAAGCTATCAATTTGAAATTTCCCGAGAGAATCAGTCAAGTATAAAGAAGGACTTTCGTATTCAGTCCGGACAAAAGCCTTCAAAAAGCGACCAAAACCAAGTGAAATTAGACCCTTAGATCACACCGCAGCTTTGGTCAATTTGGTCGTAAAAGCACCCATCAAAACTGAAAGCCAACATGCTAACCAAGTCCCGTTTCAAGAAAGCGCTCGAGTGTCCCACCAAGCTTTACTACAGTCTGAAGAGTTATGACGACGAATCGGTGCGCGATCCTTTTCTGGCGGCACTCGCAGAGGGTGGAATCCAGGTCGGCGAATTGGCCAAGTTGCATTTTCCAGATGGTGTAGAAGTTCACGAGGTTGGCAATGTAACGGCACTGCTGGAGACCGAGCGATTACTCGAGGAGCAGTCGGAGAGAACGTTGTTTGAACCGGCCTTTCAAGTAGGGATGAGGATGGCCCGGGTAGACATCTTTCGGCGAGTGGGGAATGAAGTGGAGGTGATTGAGGTGAAATCGAAAGGTGTGGATGAAGAGACAAACATGCTGTTGAAGGGCGGCCAAGGCGTGACGACAAAGTGGTTGGGGTATGTAGCGGATTTGGCCTTTCAGAGACAACTTGTTGAAGACTGGTACAAGGAGAAGGGGGAACATGTCCGCGTCAAAGGCCTTATGATGGTCATGGACAAGCGTCGGGTGGCAAACGTCAATCACCTGAATTCAAAATTTCCGATTTCACGTGCCCGGGATGGCAGCCCAAATTGCAGGGTAGATAGGTCTCTTGCCCTTCAGGATATCGGTGAACCCTTGATGGAAATGCGGGATCTCACCGAGGCGATTCGGGCGCTTGAGGGCCCTATAGGCTTAGCAAACAAGGCGGCGGTTCTCGGTGAGACAACTTTTGCTGAGTTCGTGAAGCAGTGCGAAGAGGATGCCGTTGGATATCAAAGGAACGCGCCGCCCCGACAGTCCCCCATCGATACACGCTGCAAGAAATGCGAGTTTTCGAAAGGCAAGGAGGAGTGCTGGAGCCGGGGGCTCGGTTGGGGGGCACGGGAGTTCGAGCGGAGAAAGGTTTGGGACATTTGGAAAGGCGGGGGCAAACTATTCGAGAAAGGGATTCAGTTTATGGAGCAAGTGGAGGAAGAGGATTTGGGCTCGGGTAAAAATGTCCCAAGGCAATGGACTCAAGTCTTGGGAACGAAGACTGACACTTCCCAAATCGATGTGGATGGGCTCCGAAAAGCCATGTTAGAACTACCCCCACCATACCATTTCATTGATTTTGAAACCAGCGCGCCAGCTATCCCCCACTTCGCGGGCATGCGCCCCCATGAGGGGCTGAGCTTCCAGTTTTCCCATCACGTCATGGACGCCAGTGGTTCAGTGACTCATCGAACACAATTTCTGGAAACTGGCAGCGACATCAATCCTACGTTCAATTTTGTAGATGCCCTGCACAACGCACTCTCAAATGAAGGCGGTACGATTTTCCGCTACGCTTCACACGAAAATACCTATTTGAACTTCGCACATCGGCAACTGTCGCAAGGCAGTCCGTTTGATGCTGATCACACGCAGATCTTGCTCAACTTTATCGAGGAAATCACCTATGAAACAGGGAAGAAAGGTGGTGGGTGGTCAGGTCACCGAAACATGGTAGATCTGAAGGAACTCGTCGAAAAGCACTTCTGGCACCCCCGAATGGGGGGGTCAAATTCCATCAAGGATGTATTGCCCGCCGTTCTCGCTTCGAGCAAGCGCTTACAATACAAATATTCACAGCCGGTTTATGGAACTGAAGTGATGCCAAGTTGGAACTTCCCATCTGGCTACACCTGGTTTCGCACCGACTCGACAGGCACCCCCATAAACCCCTACAAGTTCTTGCCCCCCTTGTCAGACCTGATCGACGTCGACCTCGACGAGATTGATCGGTTTTACGCTGGTGACGAACTCAACAATGGTGGTGCCGCAATGATAGCGTGGTCGCACATGCAAAATGCAGATATGCATCCGAAAGAACGTAAGGCGCTCGAGAAAGCCCTACTCCAATACTGCGAACTGGACACGCTGGCAATGGTCTTCATTTGGGAGCATTTCCAGGAATTGATCGAATAACTCTCAAAAAATGGATAAACTCGTTGTACATGTTGATATGGACGGTGTGCTGGTGGACTAGAAAACTGGACACGAGACGGGGTTGTCTTCAATTGCAACCAATTCAAGGGTTTTTCAACGCATCTTCCCCAGGCTCATCGATGAGGTGAAGGCAACCATTTGATGTCTTTGCGACTGAACAAGGTCGGTCTGAATGGAGTGCTCACGTACGTCGCGTCATCATTCAAAAACTTAGCCCATCAGCTCTAAGTAAAGGATAAAATCCGCTTCGAATTCCACACAAGCAATTCCCGAAACGGTTCCGAGGTGGCCGGACCGCTTAATTGATTAGCAAAGATTAGCGGCACTTCGTTGAGCAAATAGCAGCCCATTTCCGGATGCAAGCTTTGATGTGGGACCATTTCTTTCTTTATGAAGCGCGAGACTGCAGCGTTGAATACGAATATGGCCTTTGGTCTCAAGGAATTCAGAACAAAATTCAAGTGCTCAAAGGCCTGGTTTTTAAGTGAGTGATTCTCATTCAGATGCCTTTCCATGTCAGATGCATCCGTATGTCTGATTTGAATAAAATCATAATGGAAGACCTCCTTTGCAAAGTCGAGATCTATTTTTTTGAAAAAGACTTCCTGCTGTTTGAAATAGGGTATTTGTTCTGCACCGTATTTCAATTTTCGTTGAAACCCAACAAGCTCTTCTATTTGATTTTTCTGATACGCCAGATCATTTGTTTTGAGAGGAAGATCCTTAAAAAAATCAACCGTAAGGGATGGATTGAGCCCTATTGTAAGTACCGACTGACCAGTAAATGCAGGATAAAACATCGGCGGAACATTCAATTGGATCAGTTGATGTTTTACTCCATTCTCCTTTTTCCAATTTCGCACCCAAGCGTTGAAGTGTTTACCGCTTAATCCCTCTGTGATTTTCTGTCGATACGCTCGATCGAATTCAACATTGTAAGACTCTTTGATGTGCTTCGGGTAAAGTGAAAGGATTTTGTCGTTCAGGGTTTCCATGGTTCAGACGTGCTTTTCTTGGGTGGTTTGCAATCTATTGGACGGTTCAAAGATAATATGTGTTTGGGCTCAATCTGATTCCGAAAAACATATTGTATTTTTGATTTTTGTAGCTTTTAAGTAATTGTCTTCTTGCCTGAGATGTACAGCTCGATTCGCATTCGAGTCAATTCAAAAATTACAAACAGATGGAATTATTTTCACCGACCAACGAATTATACTCAGACGATATCCACGAAAGGATTCGAGAGTTGCTTGAAGCTGGAGATGAAGCAGGTTGTTTGAACTTCAAGAAGTCGGTTTTGGACTTTGTGAATGCAAATCCCTCCGCCTATTGGGTCATCCCCGACGTCAAGCATCATTTAAATGTCTTTCAGGGAATCAGTGATGACGAAGAGAAAGATTGGGATGCCCACATAAATCGCCTGCTCACCCACGGTAGGGAATTGAATCACAATCCTAAGAAACTTTTCAGCCTGTTCTACGATTCGTTTGGTGAGTGTTTCAAGTTGGATGAGGACGCTGATGAGGGATCTGCATTTTTTGAACTTTTGTTTAACCAATTCGTGGACTCCGCCACCCCGAAAGATCCAAGCGCCCTCTCAGATGAGGAGTTCATCATTCTTTACAATACTTGCGTGACGGTTTTCTACTGCACCATTTGTAAAATGTGCGAGGAGGACTTAAGCCAAAGCGAATTGGTCGATTTGATGGTTTCGGTGCTTGAAGACTCGTTTGTATTGGAACATGCGGCAGGAGATTTTGCCTGGTCTATTTTCGAAGGTGCGTTGACGGCGTTGGGCGTCGATTTAGCGATCTATGAAGTCGATGGAGACCTATGGCGGGGAGCGTACCAATACAATTTTGATGGAATCGCTGAATACCTCATTGACAATGAAGTTTTTGATAACGATTACATTCGCAATTAAAGGTCTCGGCATTGACGAATGCTCAGCCACTCATTTCTGACTCAATTCTACTCATTTTGTCTAAAGAACCATCTACCACGCTTTTACCAGGGCAGCCAGCATTACTCGAGGAGGAAATCGTAAAGATTAAATCCAGTTTAGATTTAGACGTATTGGTGGTTGGTATGAATCCAAGCCTGTCGCTAAGGACCTATAAGCAACTTTACGACCGCCTCAAGAAGCGAGATGAACAACGTGGACTTCTAAATGTTCTGAACCAGTTGAGTGAAGGCGGAAAAGGTTTCGAGAAAAGCCTTGGTAATGAAAAAGATTGGAATGTTTGGGTGGGAGATACGTTTTCCGGTTCAAATTCAAGTGGAAAAGAAGAAGCTTTCAGTGAGCTTCAATACTATTTCGTAGAGGGTAAGAAAAAACCTGGAAGGGACAAAATTTCCTGGCCAGTGGTCAGACTCGGAGACAATCTCTCTAAATGCCAGACTATCACCTACTTCGA
>Ga0206123_10003542_pt1 | contig 12826 bp, 9 predicted proteins | sample Helgoland_Spring_2_FD_160086 | JGI IMG/M metagenome (GOLD analysis project Ga0206123, IMG submission 160086) | Pelagic subsurface seawater microbial communities from Kabeltonne, Helgoland, North Sea - Helgoland_Spring_Bloom_20160316_1 | ecosystem: Environmental > Aquatic > Marine > Epipelagic ... | reverse complement strand
AAATGGATCCCAAATAAAAGCAACTTCAGCCTCTAGTGATGCTGGTAGATCCGAAGCCGTATCTTTGCTACTAATAGATGAAGCAGCATTTATTGATAATATTGGAGAGATTTGGGCTTCTGCTCAACAAACACTAGCTACAGGAGGTGGATGTATAGCATTATCTACCCCTTATGGTACAGGTAACTGGTTTCACCAAACATGGTCAAGAGCAGAAGCAGCAGAAAATGATTTTTTACCTATAAAACTACCTTGGTATGTTCATCCAGAAAGAGATGATTCATGGAGAAAAAAACAAGATGAACTATTAGGTGATCCTAGATTAGCAGCACAAGAATGTGATTGTGATTTTAGCACATCTGGAGATGTTGTATTTTTTCCTGAGTACTTAGAATATTATGAAAAATCTTTTATTAAAGATCCTATAGAAAGAAGAGGTGCTGACCAAAATCTATGGATATGGGAAACAGCAAATTATAGTAGAGATTATATAGTAGTAGCTGATGTATCAAGAGGCGATAGTAAAGATTATTCAGCCTTTCATATTATGGATACTGAAAATAATGTACAAGTAGCTGAATATAAAGGACAAATAGGTACTAAAGATTATGGTCACTTATTAGTAGGTATAGCTACTGAATATAATGAGGCATTATTAGTAATAGAAAATGCGAATATAGGATGGGCTACTATTCAAACAGTACTAGATAGAAACTATAATAACATTTATTATTCTCAAAAAAGTGAATATTCAAATGTTAACTCTTATTTTGACAAATACCAGGATCATTCAAAAATGACTCCTGGATTTACTATGTCTTCAAAAACTAGACCTATGGTTATAGGTAAGTTTCAAGAGTATTTAAGTGATAAAGGAGTAACTATACAATCAAAAAGATTGATAGAAGAAATGAAAACATTTATTTGGAGAAATGGTAGACCTGAAGCACAAACTGGTTACAATGATGATTTAGTAATGTCATTTGGGATTGGAATGTATATTAGGGATACTGCTTTAAAAAATAGTCAAAGAGGTATTGATATGACAAAACAAGCATTACAAAATATGCATGTTAATAGAACTCCATACCAAGGTGGTTATGGATCTAACCCATCAGTACCAAACCCTTATTCAATGCCAACACCTGAGGGTAAAGAAGATATACGTTGGCTATTAGATTAATATTTATAACAATAAGCAAATATAAAAATGGCTGATAAAAGTGTATTTACAAGATTAAAAAAGTTATTCTCCACAGATGTAGTTATTCGCAATGTTGGAGGTAATCAACTAAAAACCATAGATTCGGGTCATATCCAATCAAGTGGTGAATTTGAAACTAATGCCTTAGTAGATAGATTTAATAGAGTATATTCTACAGCTCCTACTTCTTTACTAGGAGCACAGTTTAATCTTAACTACCAATATTTAAGAACTCAATTATACTCAGAATATGATGTAATGGATCAAGACGCTATTATAGCTTCTGCACTTGATATTCTTGCTGATGAATCAACTCTTAAAAATGATATGGGAGAGGTACTTCAGATTAGAAGTTCAAACGAAGATATTCAAAAAATACTATATAACTTATTTTATGATGTTTTAAATATTGAGTTTAACCTATGGATGTGGGTTAGACAAATGTGTAAATATGGTGATTTTTTCTTAAAGTTAGAAATAGCTGAAAAGTTTGGAGTTTATAATGTTATTCCTTATACAGCATATCATATTGAAAGAGTAGAAGGACAAAATCCAGATAATCCATCTGAAGTAAAATTTAGATGGAACCCAGATGGTTTTGCTGGAAGTTCTTATGGCTACTATAACGCTCCTAATCAACCTGATTCAGATGATAGCAGAGGAGGAGTAACATATGATAATTATGAAATGGCCCATTTTAGAATGGTAGCAGATGTAAACTATTTACCATATGGTAGATCATATATTGAGCCTGCTAGAAAATTATATAAACAATATGCTTTAATGGAGGATGCAATGTTGATTCATAGAATAGCTCGTGCACCAGAAAAAAGAGTATTTTATGTAAATGTAGGTTCTATTCCTCCTAATGAGGTAGAAGCATTTATGCAAAAAACAGTTTCAAATATGAAACGCGCCCCAATGATGGATGAAAAAACAGGTGAATATAACTTAAAGTATAATATGCAAAATATGCTTGAGGATTTTTACATTCCTGTTAGAGGAAATGATAGTGCAACTAAAATAGATACTACACCTGGTTTATCTTATGATGGTATACAAGATGTAGAATATTTAAGAGATAAACTATTTGCTGCACTTAAAATACCTAAAGCATTTTTAGGGTATGATGAAAATATAGAAGGTAAAGCCACATTAGCAGCAGAAGATATTAGATTTGCTCGTACCGTAGATAGAATACAAAGAATATTATTATCTGAGTTAAATAAAATAGCTTTAGTTCACTTATATACACAAGGGTATACTGATGAAACTTTAACTAACTTTGAGTTATCAATGACTACTCCTTCTATCATTTATGATCAAGAAAGAATAGAGTTACTTAAATCAAAAGCTGAGTTAGCTGGAACTTTATTAGATCAAGGATTAGTACCATCAGATTGGATTTATCATAACATCTATCACTTTAGTGAAGATCAATATGATGAGTATAGATCCTTAACTAGAGAAGATGCTAAACGTAAGTTCAGATTAGACCAAATAGCAGCTGAAGGTAACGACCCAGTTGAAACAGGTCAATCATATGGAACTCCTCATGATTTAGCTAGTCTATATGGTAAAGGCAGAATGTATTCAGATCCAGGTAATGTACCTGATGGGTATAATGAAGATGCTGAACTAGGTAGACCTAAAGATTCAATAACTAATAGAGGTAAACAAGATAATAACTTTGGAAAAGATCCTTTAGGTGTAAAACGTATGAAGGATACAGATAAAAACGAGGGTAGTAATAAATCATCTATATCAGAGTTTGAAAAACCAGAAGTTACATATCTAAAAAATAAGGATATATTTAAGCAGTTAAATAAAAAACAACTAGTGTTTGAGCAAGACAAAAAGGATAGTACCTTATTGGATGAATCTCAACTAAAAGATTAATATTTATAACTAAATACACTTTTTTGATGAAAATTAAGAATTCCAAATTTAAAAATACAGGTATACTATTTGAATTGCTTGTAAGACAAATTACAGCTGATACTTTAAAAGGTGTTGACTCTCCAGCCATAGATTTACTAAAAAAATATTTTGTAAAAAGTGAATTAGGTCGCGAATATAAATTATATGAGTCAATCCAAAAATCTCCTATTCTAAATGAGAGTAGAGCATCAGTTCTTATAGAAACCGTATTAGGTAATTCTAAAAAGTTTAATAGAACTTTCCTTAGAAAACAAAAATACAATCTTATTAATGAGATACAAAAACATTATGATGTAAATCAGTTTTTTAATTCTAAGATTAAAAATTATAAGCAATTAGCTTCTTTATATACACTAATAGAGGGATACAATTCATCAGCTATGATTAATACTGAGCAGTTGATGAACAATAAAATAACTTTATTAGAACATTTAACTAAGCAAAAGTTAGATCCTACTAAAAAGGAAGAAGTATTAGTTGAATTTGCTACATACGATGAGGATACAAGATCTCTTACTTATAAAATATTATTGGAAAAATTTAATAGTAAATATGAAATATTAAGTTTGGAACAAAAAGAAATACTAAAAGAATTTATTAATTCTGTAGATTCAACTCCAAGTTTAAGAAATTTTTACAATACTAAAATAAATGAGTTAAAATCTATTTTAAATACTGAAGCTGAAAATATTAAAGATACAGCTACTAAAATAAAAATAACTGAAGTTGCTAAGCTATTAGTAGAACTAAGTAAAACAGATAAAATAAACGATGATAACTTAGTTGATTTACTACAATATTATGAATTAGTAAAAGAAATCAAAATTTCCAATGGGGTACAAATATAAAGTTAAAGAAATAGAAATTGGTGATATTAGTACTGATAGTGGAATCCAATCTACTGTTAGTGACATAAACCCAGAAACAGGTACTATATCTTGGGATGTTAAAAAAGTACCCAATTTTGATACCGCATTTACTACATTTAAAAAACTAAGAACACAATTAACTGATTTATCATCTAAAACAGAAGACGCTACTATTGATGATATGGCGATGGATATTATGAGTAAATTTAATGAATATCGTACTCATATTAGAAAAACTTATCCAGAAATCTATAAAAAATCATTTGCAGTTAATGAAGCAGTATTTACTAATAAATTTAATATCCAATCCCAAGATATAGGTAAACTACAAAAAATGGGCGAGTTTAATTCAGAAACATCTATGCCATTTAATTTAGTTACTAATGTAGATGCTGGTGTTAAATTTACTGATAAGGATATGGTATCTAAGCATTTTAGTGATGATGTAGCTATATTACAATTTTATCCTATGGAAAACAGCGAAAATGATACTATGTATGATGCTGTTGATGAAAAGGGTGTTAATACAATTAGAGGTTTAATGAAACAACAATTTGGATTAGATCTAGTTAATCCAATGATTCTTAAAGGTAAAAGACATTGTTCAGATGGTACATGTAGTGTCTCTAATTATTTAGTGTTTGGAAAAACAGTAGATGAAATGTCTACAAGTGGGGCTGCGGGTGCTTATTTAACACCTTACGCTTTTAGAATTCCAAAAAAAAAGAAAAAAATAAAAGAAACCAAATCTGAAGATCCAGGTGCAACATTAGGGCCAGGTCCTGCTGCGGGTGAAGATGGAGTAAAAGATAATGCTTATGTAAAGCAGTTCAAATATCAACTAGTACCTAAAGATAAAAAAGGTAACTATGTACAGAAAGGTTCTGGTCTTGAAGTAAAAAATCTTTTTTGATATTTATAATATGAAATATAAACTTAGTATTAAAGAAGATGATAGTGATATTAAAAAATTTCACCAAGAACGCATTGAAGCGTTTAGTGAGATTGAAGATAAACTAGAAACTATAAAAAAATCTTTAAGATTAGCTAAAATAGATACAGTAAAAAATTATAGAGAAAACCCTAATAGTTACGATGTTGTTTATGGCACAGATTTAATTGGGGATTATTTAAACGATATTGAAACTTTATTACAACAATAAAAATTAAATTATGAAAGACTTATTAGATAAATTTAAAAAATCTTTAGAAACTAAGGAAGAAAATGTCCTTAATGAGGAGATAGGTGGTATGGTTGATTTAAAACCTATTACTAAAATTGAAACCTTAAATTCACCTAAAGCAAATTGGGAAAATAAGTTTGATGCTTACCTAGCTGAAGCTAGTAAAGAATCTTTAAATCCTATTGTTGATAATAAAGTAGAAAAAGAAATCAACACTAAAGAAGGTGAAGAAAAAATCAAAGCTGAAGAAAAAGAAACTGCTGAAGAAGTAATAAATACTCAAGACAGAAATTATGATTATTCTCCTCAAGTGGATAATATAAATAACGTCAATGGTCAAGAAATGTTAAATGGTGTGTATTTAGAAGTTAAATATAACCCAAGTTTAACTATAGAAGAAGCACAAGCTATGGTTATTAAAAACTTAGCAAAAGACCCTTTACATTATGTTAAAGAAGGTCAATTTGGTGTAAAAGGTTTAGGATATAGTGAAGCTAAAACACAAAAAGCTGAAGGTAAATTTGCAGCAAGTGGATATAGTGAAAAACTAAAAGATGGTGGTACTGAAATGGTTCCTGTTAAAGAATCAAAAGATGATACACTAAGAAAATTAATTAAGGAATCATTAGGTGGTGTTGTATCTATAGGTAATCCTAATAGTGTTGCTATGCAGCAAGGTGAAGTTGTTAAACAAATGATGAAAGAAGAAGGATTAACTGAATCTCCAAATTCTTTAAATACATTTATGAGTTCTTTATCTGAAGAAAATAAGGAAGAAGAATTACCAATGGATGAAAATGAAGATAAGTTTGAAGAAGCTAGAGAAGCAGCAATAGAGGCTTCACAAGAAAAAGCAGGAATGGATGAAGAAGCAAGACCTGATTATCCAGATGTAGACGGAGATGGTGATACAAAAGAACCAATGGTAAAAGCATTAAAAGATAAGAAAAAAATGAAAAAAGAATCTATTGATAGTAAATTAGCTGAAATTGGAAAACAAGGTGATATTGTAAAACTAGAAGCTCAAATAGGTTTCTTAGATGAAGAGATTGCTACAAAATCTAGCAGAGTAAATTCAATAAGTGAAGATGAAAATCTATCAGAACTTGTTGATAAGAAGAAGATGAAAGATATGCAAAAAGAAATTAAGCTTTTAGAAAAGAAAAGTTTAGGCATGAAAAAAGTTTATGAAAAACTATCAGGAAAATCTTATCAAATACCTGAGGAAATAGTAGATGAAACTGAATCATTCGAAGCAGAGTAAAAAATATACTAAATCTATTGTATGAAAAAATTATTAATAGAAACACATGCTATCAAAATATCCCCATCTCAAATAACTGAGGATATAAGTGGAGGTAATGCACCTCTACTAGTTGAAGGTGTGTTAGCTACAGCAGAAGTAAAAAATGGTAATGGCCGTTATTACTCAAAAGGATTATGGGAACGTGAAATGGATAAGTATAATGAACTTATTACTCAACGACGTTCTATGGGTGAGTTAGATCATCCCGAATCTTCTGTAGTAAACTTAAAAAATGTATCCCACCTAATATCAGAATATAACTGGGATGGAGATAATGTAATGGGTAAAATAGAGGTTTTACCTACACCCTCAGGTAATATATTAAAAGAACTTATTAAAAGTGGAGTAACAGTTGGTGTTTCTTCTCGTGGTATGGGTTCATTAGAAGATAGAGGTGGAGTAATGGAAGTACAAGATGATTTTGAACTTTTATGTTGGGATTTTGTTTCAACACCTTCAAATCCTGGATCATACATGCATATGATTAAAGAGGGTAAGGAAACAGTGCAATATGATTACACTAAAGTAAATCAAATAGTAACTGAAATTCTTTGTTCTAAAGGAAATTGTCCAATATTTTAATATGGCTGTTATAGGAACCTTTACTGGATTACAACTATCTGGATCAGGTACACCCATTCCAGCATTAACCGCTGGTACTGAATATACTTTTACTCTTAGTATACCCACAGGTTTAAGTGGATCAGGTTATTTTACTTCAGAAACAAGTAAAGACCCAAATGGTTTTTATCCTTCTACTACAGTTGAAAATGCAATTGGTGTTTATGATACCTTAACTGGAATACCTGATGGAAGTTTAGTTACATCATCTTATATTTCCTCAATAGTAACCGACAATCAACCAGCTGTTTGTTCTTATAAGTTTACCCCTACATATAATGTTGTAGTATCTTCTTCTATGTTAAGATCTACTGGTAATATTGGATTACAAATTGAAAGTACAGGTGGTGGAGGACCATTTGTATTCACTAGTAATAGTCAGTTAAGAACAGCATCCGACTTATGGACTTCAGATAATGCAGCCGCTATAGCAACTTATGGTCAAATAAATACTTGGGATGTAAGCGGTTTAACTGATTTTAGCCAAATATTTTTTAATAATTCTACTTTTGATAGTGATATTAGTGCTTGGGATGTAAGTAATGCTACTAATATGAGTGGAATGTTCCAAAATGCTTCTGCTTTTAACCAAGATATAACTGGTTGGTTAAACTCCGCAAATAATGTAGCAAATATGAGTTCAATGTTTCAAGGAGCTACTTCTTTTAACCAAAATATTAGTACATGGAATGTAGGTAATGTTACTAATATGGTAGGTATGTTCTTAGGAGGTATTTTCAACCAAAGAATTGATAATTGGGATGTGAGTAATGTAGAATTTATGACTAGCATGTTTGGTCTTAATACTGTTTATAATCAACCCTTAAATGCTTGGACTCTTACTAGTTTAACTAATACAAGTGATATGTTTAGAGGTGCTTCATCTTTTAGTAGAAATATTAATAGTTGGAGTATGAACTTAGTTACTGATACAAGTGGTATGTTTAAAGACGCTACTAATTATAACCAAAATATGAATTTTTGGGATATACGCAATGTTACAAATATGTCTGGAATGCTTGAAAATGCTACTTCTTTTAATAGAGATATTGGCAGTTGGAAACCAAATAGTTTAACTAATGCTACTGATATGTTTAATGGAGCTACAGCATTTTCAACAACTAACTATGATTCACTATTAATAGGTTGGTCAGCTGAAAGTATTCAATCAGGTGTTACTTTTAGTGGTGGTACTACCCAATATTCAGCAGGTACAGCAGCTACAGCAAGAGGTGTATTAACTGGTGCTCCTAATAGCTGGGTTATAACAGACGGCGGTCAAGCTTAATAAATTTACAATATTTTCTTATTTTTGAAGAATATGCATATATGTATTGTTAACAATATGGCATTATTCTATATGCCATTCAATTAATGTATTATTCTTATTATGCTTTTTAAATAAGCATATTTCACAAACTAAATTTTGGGATTATTATGACAAATAAAAATTTGTTAAAAGAAGCAATTGCTGATGCAAAAGCCGTGAAAGAAACTGCTATTGCAAACGCTAAACTAGCTTTAGAAGAAGCTTTTACTCCACATCTTAAGTCTATGTTGTCTGCTAAGTTGCAGGAAATGGATGCGGATGAAGATGTAAAAGAAGAAGTTGAGCTAGATGAAATGGATGCTGTTAGTTTCAGAAGGAAAAACTCCCCATCTCACGAAATGGACGCTGATGGTGGACCCGTAAATCCAGTACCTCACAAGGTTGGTAAGTCTACTGTTCAGGAAGATGAAATAGATGAAGAAGTTAATCTTGATGAATTACTTAAGGAGCTTGCAGAAGATGCTAGAACAGATGCTGAAGAAGAAGGCTATAAAGATGGAATGAAGGACGAAAAAGAAGACCTCATGAAAGAAGATGACCGTACTGACGCTGAAGAAGAAGGATATCTTGATGGCGAAAAAGATGAAAAAGAAGATATGGAAGATGGCATGGAAGATGAAGAAATTGATCTTGAAGATATGTCAGAAGATGATCTTAAATCATTTATCGAAGACGTTATTAGTGATATGGTATCTGCAGGTGAAATTGAGCCAGGAGAAGAATTCGTAGAAGACGAAGTTGAAGTCGAAGATGTTGAAGACGTAGAAGTTGAAGACGATGTAGACGTAGATATCGAAATTGACGAAGCCAAGAAGGAAGAAGTTGATGAAGCCAAAAAAGAAGAAGTTGACGAAGCCAAAAAGGAAGAAGTCGATGAAGCTAAGAAGGAAGAAGTTGACGAGATGTCTGATCCTGATATGAGACATGGAGATAAAGGAGATAGTGAAGTTGAAAAAGAAACTGAAAAAATGAGATTTAAAGAAGTAATGAGTGAAATCGAAGCTCTTAAATCTGAATTACAAGAAGTTAATCTTTTGAATGCTAAATTACTTTATACTAATAAAATCTTCAAGGAAAAAAACTTAGCCGAAAGTAAAAAGGTTAAGGTATTAAAAGCATTTGACAAAGCTGAGACTGTTAAAGAAGCAAAATCTATTTTTGAAACATTAAATGAAGGAATATTAGATACTCCTACTATTAATGAATCAATCAAAAAGGGATCCGCTTCTAAAGCTACAGGTTTAGAACCTAAAGCAGAAAAACAGCCTATCATTGAATCAAATGATGTTTACAACCGTATGCGCAAGCTAGCGGGATTAATTTAATTATAAACTTTTAAAACTTAAAAAAATGAGCTTAGATACTCTTTTAGAAAGTGCAAACCCATACCACTCTGTACAGAGTGATGCCGCCAGATTAGCTGGTAAGTGGGAAAAAACAGGTTTATTGGAAGGAATGGAAGGTACTCACAAAAATAACATGGGTATTATTCTTGAAAACCAAGCTAAACAACTTGTAGTAGAATCTAGTCAAACAGGTGGAGGAGCTAATTCTAGCGGAACATTCCAATCACAAACTGCTGTTAATATCGGTGGTCAGTGGGCAGGAGTTGCTTTACCATTGGTAAGAAAAGTATTTGGTCAAATTGCAGCAAAGGAATTTGTTTCAGTTCAACCAATGAACTTACCTTCTGGACTTGTATTCTTCCTAGATTTCCAATACGGAACTGATAAAACTCCATTTGAAGCTGGAAGTTCACTATATGGTGATGGCTCTGCTGAGACCAACCCATTTGGTAACGGAAACACTGGTGGACTATATGGTGCTGGAAGATTCGGATACTCTACTCAGAACACACAATCAGTAGAACTTTCAACTGATATTACTACTGATGTAAACTTTACAACCGCTTCTTGGAGTGATTTCAAATATGATTCAGATTATTCTGCTTCATTTGAAGGATACTACAACATTGCTTTCCCTACTGGTTCTTTGAATCACTTGGATGCACAAGGAGTAGCTGGTTTCCAACTATTTTCTGGATCTGATGCAAGTGCATATCTAGCGACTGGTTCTGGAGTACAACTATCTGCTTTCACTAGCTATAACCAAGGTGCATTTGTTAACTTCATTGTTCCTACTTCATCATTTGCTGACGCAGCTGATACTACTGGATCTGTAAGTGTAGTTTACCAAATCCAACCTACTGATCAATACAGAGGTGATTTCGAAGATGCTAACCCTGAGCCTAACAGCTTAAACGCACCTTCAATCGCTATTCCTGAGATTAACGTACAGATGAAATCATCTGCTATCATTGCCAAAACTAAGAAGCTAAAGGCTGTATGGACTCCTGAGTTCGCACAAGATCTTAACGCTTACCATGCGTTGGATGCTGAAGCAGAATTGACTTCTATCTTGAGCGAGTACATCTCATTGGAGATTGATTTAGAAATCCTATCTATGTTGATGGAATCTGCAGCTGCAGGTACTGAAGTATGGTCTGCTGTTAACAATCAATCTATTATTGATACAGCTGGAGCAACTACGATCTCTGATCTTGGTTTCTATAACTCACAAGGACAGTGGTTCCAAACACTTGGAACTAAAATCCAAAAGTTGAGTAATGTTATTCACCAGAAAACTCTTAGAGGTGGTGCTAACTTTATGGTATGTTCACCTTCTGTAGGTACTATTTTGGAATCTATTCCAGGATTTGCTGCTGATTCTGATGGTGATGCTGCACAAGCTAGCTACGCATTTGGTGTACAGAAAGTTGGTCAGTTAAATGGAAGATACAAAGTGTATAAGAATCCATATATGACTCAAAACGTAATCCTATTAGGATTTAGAGGTGCTCAGTTCCTAGAAAGTGGTGCTGTATTTGCTCCTTACATTCCTTTGATTATGACTCCTCTTATCTACGATCCAGAAACCTTTACACCTAGAAAAGGTCTCTTGACTCGTTATGCTAAGAAGATGGTTAGACCAGAATTCTATGCTACAATTGAAGTAGCTGGATTGAATACTATATAATAGTATCCTAACCGTAAAATAAAGAGAGGCGCAATAGCGCCTCTTTTTTTTATATTTATAAACAAAATATAAATATGAACATACCAATATATGATGGTTGTCCTATTTGGGATCCAAAAGCAGTCCCATTTGGTTTTTATAATGACCAAACTGAATTTCAAGTAGATGCAGTAAAAGTAGCAAAATTTTGTGCTGCAAGATTAGGTTATCCTTTAGTTGATGTTGAACTGCAATCTGGTTCTTTTTTTACAGCATTTGAGGAGGCCATTACCATATATGGTAACGAATTATACGCGTATACTATACGAGATAATCAATTGTCTCTAGAAGGCGCCACAACTGGTAGTAATCTAAATCAAGCGTTAATAACACCGAGTTTTGAGCCAATAGTTAGGCTAACTGAGCAATACGGTGCGGAAGCAGGTTCAGGTGGTAATGTTCCTTATTATTCGGGTTCATTTGAACTAACCTCAAGCATACAAGATTATTCATTTACACAATTTTTATCTGGTAGCAGTTTAACAGGTTCTGAATATAACTTAGGACTAGAAGTTAAAAGAGTATTCTACCAAGAACCAGTACCAGCCTCAGCAAGACTTTTATCTCCATATGGTGGATTTGGTTTTGGAGGTGCTATGGCAGCAGGTATAACTGGTTTAGGTGGATTTGGAGGAGGAATGGGATTCTTAATGATGCCTCTAAACTATGATATGCAAGTCATTCAATCTATTGAGATGAATGAAATGGTTAGAAGAAGTGACTATAGTTTTGAAATCAAAAATGATAAACTAAGAGTATTTCCTATACCAGGAGCTTATGGAGCAACTGGACTCTCTAGTGATTTAATAATAGGAGATGATTTACCTCTAACCACTGTTACTACTACCTCAGCTACACTTGAAGCAAGTTTACCTTTATTAGCAGTATCAGGAAGTGGTGCTACTGGAATAGTAAAAAGTGATGGTGTAAATATTACTGAAGTTAAAGTTTCTAATATTGGAAGTGGATATGTTGTTGGAGATGTTATAACAATAAGTCAATCAGATTTATTAACAGCTGGATTTACAGATATAAGCGGAGATATAGTTATTACACTTGCACTCAGTAATATTTCTCAAGTTGCTGCAGCAGGTAGAGTATGGTTTGAATATATTTTAAGAAATGAAAGAGTAGAAACATCAATACAACAAATGCCTACTCAAGTAACTAATGTTTCAAACTCCCCATATACAAATCCTAACTATGATTATATCAACTCTGTTGGTAGACAATGGATTTTTGAATACACATTAGCTTTAGCAAAAGAAATGTTAGGGTATGTAAGAGGAAAATATA
>Ga0206123_10003535_pt1 | contig 12844 bp, 10 predicted proteins | sample Helgoland_Spring_2_FD_160086 | JGI IMG/M metagenome (GOLD analysis project Ga0206123, IMG submission 160086) | Pelagic subsurface seawater microbial communities from Kabeltonne, Helgoland, North Sea - Helgoland_Spring_Bloom_20160316_1 | ecosystem: Environmental > Aquatic > Marine > Epipelagic ... | reverse complement strand
ACTTCTTTTATACTTAGTGGTGTGTTCGTTTTTATTTCAAAGTCTTTCAAAACAGCCCCAGTGATTTTAGATATATTTAAATCACGCGTTTCAATAAAATCTATTTGAAGTGCTTCGCCCTCTTTTAATAACTCATTTTTATCTGCCAAACGTGTTGCTATTTGACCACTTGAATCAAAATAAGATATCTTTAATTCAGCTCCAGAAGGCAAGAAGGAAGTTCCAGTAATACTCAATAAATCTTTTATTAATATATCAGATTTATTATTTGGTAACTCATATATTCCAGGGTTGTTTACAAATCCCGTCACTGCAACTGTAGGCCCCTTAAATGGAACAAATATGCGTGCACCATTTTTTATTAGCGGGTCTAATTGTGATGATGGATTTTGTAAAAAACTATAAAAATCTACTGTTTGTGTTGTTTCACCAATTTGACTTAATGAAATATTTCGCAATGAACCGCTATCAGAAATGCCTCCCGAATATGCAATAACCCTACTGAGAGGTGTATATGCTGGCACTGCAATAGTTCTTGGAGATTTTACATTACCGGAAATCTGTACTGTAACTAATCTAGCATTATTTAATCTAACAAAAACTTCAGCGGATGCATCATCCAATAGAATTTTATCAAGTACTAATTTACTAACTTGATTTAGGTTCAAATTATTAACATTTAACGGATATACATTTTCAAGCGTAATAGTTCCATCATTCATAACCTGATAATTTTCGTTGGATGGACTCAGTCCAGTTATTGTAACCTGAATTGTATCCCCAGGAGCCAATTGGTAGTTTTTCCCTATGGTATTGAAAAAAAGTAAACTATCATCTTGTGTTTGGTTAAATTCATTTGATCCATGTATATTTAAATCTTTTCCAAGAAGAGCATAAAAATATCTTATTAACATGGATTTTTCACTTACTAATCTTTGATCATTAGCTTGAGATAAATCTATCTGAAGATTATTATCTGTATTTGCTACATTTTGATTTTCAGATATCAACTTTTCATCAAAAGTGGTTTTGTCTTGTTGTGGAATATCATTTAATATAGACGAATTTTCAATTTCTAGTCTTTGAAGATTTACATCATTTATTGATTGAGCAAAACTTGGTTGCCACGTAATTAATAAAATAAAGGTAAATAAATTTCTCAACATTAGAATATTCATTAATTTTCTTTCTTTATTGAGTGTCGTATTAATACGAGAACTGCCCCAAGAAATAGCCCCAATACTAGTGAAAGTGCTAAAGTTAATTTAGGCTTTGGTGATGTTGGGTGTAAACTTATTGTAGGACTTATATATGGCTCTGCAATAAAATATTTTCCCCGCGAAGCAAACATTAGTTTTTGCTCTTCTTTACTTATAAGCTCTGCTAAAGCTTCCCGGTGCTCTCGAGAACGTGCAGTGCTAAGTTTTTCTTTATAAAAAGCTAACGGCTCTGCTGAAAAATCGATATAACGTTGCCTCATAATTTTATCACTTGCTTTAGTTGCTTCGATGATAAGTGATAACATCAATTCCGGTTTTGATGTTTCACTTGTAAATTTTAAAAACCCAGTTTCTTTATCCTCGCGAATTTGAATATTTTTATTGATAAAAATAGCAAGTCTCCTAGGGTTAGGAGGCATATAATTTACGTCTATATTTCCAGTTAATAATTTCTTAGCATCACTAACAAAAATCTGTATTTTACTTTTCGGTGGTCTTGAATAATTATTAAGTGTCTCATCCCATTCAGATCTAAATATCTCTCTAATAATTTTTTTATTTACAAAGATTATTTTTGAAACTTCTGGAGCAGTTATGAGTTCTTTAAATATATTAAAATCATTGCCTGAACTGGTTGGCAATTGAATGCCCGCAAGTGATGCGAAACCACCCAACCCAGAGAATGATGGGCTGTTTTTTGTTTCACCCACAGGTTTTACATTATATTCAACAGAATATTTTCTTTCCACAGATTGAAGGTAAAAAGACGCAAGAAAAACAGATATAATCGAGATAAGAATTATATGAATTTTGCCCTGCCAAAGTGTAAAGAATAAATCCCTTAAATCAATTTCATCGTTTAATTCATTATTTTGGTTCATGAGTATAAATTCAATTTCTAAGTCAATTAATTGTTAACTATTAAATTATATAAAGAAAAGTACAATTTAAATTATAGAAACAACTGCCTATCCCTGTGTGCCCTATTTGAAACTTATTAATTCTAGAAACAAATTATTTGTACTATTTTGAATATTATCATCAAAAATTTTAGATAAATAACTTTAATCGAATTTATAATTTGAGGCTATATGCTTAATAGCCTCAACATAACCCTGAATATTGCCACAATCAAAACGTTTACCATTTAAAAGTACTGTCTCAACCCTATTATTTTCTGCCTGCACATTTATAGAATCTGCAAGCTGAATTTCACCTCCAACACCAATAGACTGATTTGTTAGTATATCAAAAATATCAGGTGTAAGGACATATCGACCAATACTGGCTAGGTTTGAAGGTGCATTTTCAAAGTTTGGTTTCTCTATTAGACCAGAGACCAATCCTGTTTTATTATTTGGCACAATGACACCATATTTTGATATATCAGGTCAATCAACCTTCATGACACTAAGTTGAGACTTACCAGTTTTTTCATATCCACTGATAAGATCTGACGTAATACGGTTACCGCTGTATGTTAAAAAATCATCAGCTAAGAGTAATGCAGACGGATTCGACTGCCATGTCATATCTTAGAAATTGGATCGTATGAAGTGGAGGCAAGAAGAGCCACAACAGTTAGTCAGTGAAATTCAGTGCCTGCTTTAACTCTGCCGGTGGCTCTGGCAAATCCTTAAAAACTCTCCACGCTATTTTTGTGCTTGGAACAAGAACCGCCCAAGCTGTAACAAAAATCGCCACAAAATAAATATACAGGCTCTTATTCGAGACAAACCACTCCTCAAGCACGCCCTTATACGGAGCTATAACATTCGCGTAGAAATCAACAGACGCTGTTGCACCGTGCATTATCTCTTCCTCACCCCGAAATATAATCGAACCCACCCCTGAGAGGCCTGGCCGAACTTGCGTTATAAGACCCTGAGTGTTCTCCGAATAAGCCCCAAATGTTTGGGTAGTTAGTGGCCTTGGACCGATAACACTCATATCACCAAAAAAGATATTCAATAGCTGTGGCAGCTCATTTATTTTGGTTTTGCGTAAAAATGTACCTACTGGGAGCACTCTAGGATCACCCCTCATGGTAACCGTACCTGTGCCAATGTTAGGACTATTTTTCAGCATAGTCGCAAACTTAAACAACTTAAATTTTTCGCCATTCTTACCGATGCGTTCCTGTAAAAAGAACACCTCACCCTCGCCAGTGAGTCTTAGTGTTATTACTATAGGCACCAACAAAGGAGAAAGGAACAATAACGCTATTCCAGAAAATAAAATGTCAAAAAAACGGTTCATTTTCACATCCTCTGATCTAGATATTTACCCGTCTCTTTATGGGCAAACTCCGGCAGGAGACCAAAATACAACTTAACAATATCATCTTTGGTCCAAGTACCTTTTTCCCTTAGAGTTTCAATTCCGTCCATAAAATCATCTAACTTAGCCTCATCAAAGTTAGGCTGATTTCGGATAACGCCAACCGAATCGAATCGGTCCATATCTAAGTCCTCATTGTCAGTGAAAAATTCTTCAAAATCTTTTTCACCTGTTGTGTCACTCTTGAAGAAATAGCATGGCCACTGCTTATTGGCTATAAGTTCTTCAGCCCTATCGCGAGCCTCATCCTCAGATTCACATTCGTAGGCTTCATAGCCGCGTTCTCTTAAATATCGAACAGCAATCTCTGAGAAAGTAATCAGATGTAATTTCTCACTTAGTTTAGAAAAGAAAATATCTCTATTATTACCAAGTAAACCAGATAACAGACATAGCTCACCTGACTCTTGTGGCGTTACGAAATAACGTCTTACATCATTTGGCGCTGAGAATGGTTGTTTTTTATTAAACCTTTGATTAAAACCATGAAGAAGAGAACCATCAGAAAAGGCAACATTAGCAAATCGGGCCATTGAAATTTCTTGAGTCAAACTCTCACGCATCAAAAACATTTCCATAATGCGCTTGCTTGCACCCATCATATTAACCGGATTAGCTGCTTTGTCGGTGGAAACACAAAAATACTTTTTAGCGCCCATTTCTCTCGCCAATCGCAAAGTCTTAACTGTATTAAATACGTTTACCATAATCATATGCATAAGCGTATAAGGATCTTTTTCACTCCTTACATGTTTTAGCGCAGACAAATTAAGCACGTAATCATAAGGACCTTCATCTCTCACTAAAGCTTCAAATTCAACAGATCCACAATCAACTGCAAAAGTTTTAAAATCTCCAGCCCCATAACCAATAGTGCTTCTAAGGTCACGAACAAGTTCAACCATATTATTTTCTGAGATATCGACCACGTGAAGGGCTTGGGGATCGCGTTTAAAAATTTCTCGAGATGTAGCCTGACCAATTGAACCCGCACCACCGATTACTAGAAATCTCGATGAGGAGACAGCCTCTATTAGTTGGTTGCTGGAATTCTCCAAGTCCTCGAAAAATAACTCTTTCTCTCTCCCAATAAGTGACAAAATATTCATTTGTTGATCCTAAGCTTTTTAAATCCATACTCAACACTATGAGGTGGCTTCCAATCTAGATTTGTACATGTATGTTCAATATCTACACTCAAAGAGCCCGCAAGCCTTTTATAATTTTCTTTAAAACCCAATATGTCCGCCAATAAAGCTAGAATTTTTACTGGAAAACTAAACATTATTGGTGGACGATCAATAGATTTTCCAAGTAATTTAATCAAGTATGCTGTTGAGATATCATCATTATCACTGACAAGAAATAGTTGATTCAAAGCGTTTGGATGTTTAATACAGACCGAGATTAGGCTAACTAAATTATCTATCCCTACCATACTGCGTCTATTTTTATTCAATCCTTTGAGAGGTATTGGCAATCGCAATTTAAGTAATTTAATTAAAGTGCTCAAGTTACCTTTCACACCAGGGCCGTAGACTATTGTTGGCCTTATGATTGTATAACTAAGGGTTGAATTAGAAGCAATTTTTTGCAGCCCTAATTCTGCCTCATACTTAGATGCACTATATGGATCACTAGGCTTCGGAGAACTATGCACTGAAAACGCACTTGTTAATTCGTTACTATCCCCATTAACCTTAATCGTACTCAAAAAGATAAATCGTTTTACACCAGATTTAGCAGATAACTGAGCTAGTGAAATTGTTCCTTTTGTATTAACACGCCTAAATTCTTTGTAAGGATCTGAAGACTTATCATTCATTATATGAACACGACCTGCTAGATGGACAACTACATCAATATCCTCCAAAAAAATACTGATTTCTCCAGCTGCGCAAATTTCGGCCACGCGGTATTCAACATTAGTATTTAGAGTAACATCCAGGCTTGACCGCACCATAGCTACTACGGAAATATCAGAAATTTTAGACAAAAACTCAACCAAGGCCGACCCAACAAAACCTGAAGCACCTGTCACTAATACCTTCATCTTAATAGATACTCTATAATTTTCGTTGGGTATTTAGACAGCACCATGAATAAGTTTGTGTAAATGCCATTTTTTCGTATAGCCCTTAATACTTCTTTGTTAAGTAAAAATTTGCTACGAAATCCACCTGTACTTGCACCCCCGAGCTGCATACGTACAAGAGGATAAGGCAAATAAATCGACTTTAAATTCGGATATTTGATAAGACGACAAAAAAATTCATAGTCTGCTGCTATTTTGAAATTTGTTTCAAAATAGTCTAACTCATTATATACACGTCGTCTTATAAAGGTTGATGGATGTGCTGGCATATGGCCCCATGCTAAATTTTTGCGAGACAATTTTTTAGATCGATATCTTCTGCGGTTTTCCAAAACACTGTCACCTGAAAAAAAGCAGACATCACCGTAAACAACATCAATAGTTTCGTCTGCGAAGACATCAACCACCTTTGAAATTACCTCGTTATCGTAATACAAGTCGTCTGAGTGAAGAAAACATAAAATTTCTCCATCCGAAATGGCGAGACCTTTGTTTAAAGCGTCATATATACCCTCGTCTGGCTCAGATATCATAATATCTGTTTCATCAAGTATGGCATTGACCTTTGAAATGGTTTCGTCAGTGGAAGCACCGTCGACAACAACAAGTTGGATATCAGAGTAAGTTTGCGACTTCACACTGGAAAGCGCTCTAACGATCGTGCTCGCTCGATTGTATGTAGCTGTTATTACAGTTACCGTGTTATTCATATGCTATTACAAATTCACCATAGTAGGGATACAGAGATGACATACCCACAACGTAATACTCATATATTAATATAACAGAAACATGACGTGAATTTATCTGCGACATATAAAGTAATCGCCCAAAACTAACACGTCCATTTTTGTCCTCAGAAAACACGCCAGTGCCTCACTGGGCGTGCACACTACTGGCTCATTTTCATTAAAGGATGTATTTAAAAGAATGGGTACACCAGTAATTTTATAAAATTGAGTTATCAACATGTGATATCTTTCGTTTGTATTTTCGTAAACGGTTTGAAGTCTCCCAGAGCCGTCAGCATGAGTAACAGCTGGAATCTGATCACGTTTTTCATGTTTAACCGGAAAAACTTTCATCATGAACGGAACTTCGTCATCTTCCTCAAACCATTCATTTACAGACTCACGAAGTATGGATGGTGCAAATGGTCGAAAAGACTCTCTACGCTTTATTTTGACATTTAATATCTCTTTCATATCATGCCGCCGCGGATCACCTAAAATAGAACGATTACCCAAAGCTCTCGGGCCCCATTCCATTCGACCTTGAAACCATCCAATCACATTGCCATCACAAATTCTTTTGGCGGTCATCTTCGTCAATTGGGCTAGATCATCAATTTTAAGAATTTTAAATTCATCCGAAGAAGACGACATACCATGATTTTCTAAAACGCTGGCAATCTGCTCATTACTAAATGAGGGGCCAAGATAGGCGTGATTCAGATGAGATTTTTGAGCATCTCTCTTATTTTTTTCATGGAATACTGTTAGTGCCGCCCCTATTGCACCACCAGCATCACCAGCTGAAGCAGCGACATACACATTTTTGAACTTAGTCCTAAGACGAATTTTTCCGTTGGCAACCGAATTATTCCCACAACCTCCTGCTAGGCACAAATTGTCAACCCTTAAAGTGTCATGCACCGTATTCAACATATGAAATAGAGCCTCCTCAAACATCGCTTGAGCCGACGCTGCTATATCTTTATGAAACTCCTCTACCTCACTTTTCTCCTGCCTCTCGGGCCCTAGAAGATCAACCAAGTCCTGCGAATACAACGTGCCTACAGCGGGGCTGCTATCATTCCATTCATATTTGACTTTGTCTTTGTGGAAAATAAAATACTTCAAATTTAATCTGTAGGTACCATCATTCTGAAGAAGAACAATCCTCCTCATACTGTCAAGATACTTAGGTACTCCATAAGGCGCTAATCCCATAACTTTATATTCATCACCATAATTTGGAAAACCGATGAACTGCGTTATAGCCTGATAAAATGCTCCTAGCGAGTGTGGGTAATAAATATTATTGTTCTTGGTAATTATTTCGCCTACGCCCAGACCCCAACAGCCAGATGAAAAGTCGCCAAACCCATCAACAGACACAACAGCAGATTCCTCATAGGGTGACGGGTAGAAGGCAGATGCCAAATGAGCTAGATGGTGATCGATATTTTTAATCTGACCAGTGAAAATATCATCCGGGAAGGCGTCTCTAAGACATTCATCAATTGATACTCTGGCCTTTGAATTTTTCAATCTATCCAAAATGAGATTTAGACTTACTCTATGCTTTAAAACATGAGATACCTTTTTAACATAATTAGCTTTCGGATCACTATTTATGGCAAGTAATTCGACATCCGAGAGGCGTATTCCGGCCTCTTCTAGACAATATTTAATTGACAAGGCGGGGAATCCAGCCCAATGCTTAATTCTGTTAAATCTTTCCTCTTCGGCAGCTGCTAAAACTACGCCATCTACAAGAATACAGGCTGACGCATCCCCATGATAAGCATTGATGCCCAAAATATATTTCATATGAACTCCTTTGGTATTGTGACTCTAAGGACCCTTAGACGTATTCACAGTATTATTGATGCGATAACAGTATTTCATCACTTCGTGTGTAAAAGTATCCCAAGAAAAACGTTTCGACTCTTTTTCGGCTAACGCAGCCATTTTAGTCAGCATTATCGGATCATTGATTAACGTCGAAATTGACTGAGAAAGATATTCAACATTATTTGGCGGGAAGTAACCTACCGCCTGACCACCAAATTCTGGCATAGGTTCATTATCTATAGAAAGAGTAGGCACACCAAATGACATGGCTTCCAAAAGTATGTTAGGGCAATTTTCAATCAAAGAAGTAAAAACAAATAACGTTGCTTGCGAATAGGTTTTTTGCAGGCTCTTTTTATTCATTCCAGGAATAAAGTCTATATAAGATTCAACTCCTAAAACTCTAGAAATGCTCTTGAGAGAATCGACATATTCCTGATCATAAAAAATACCTACTAACTTAAGCCTGTATCTTTGTCTTAACTCTTCTGCTAACGTAGCGTATGCTCTTATCAACTGTTCGAAATTTTTATATCGATAAAAATGAGAAACCGCCAATATATAATCGCCACAATCATCACCATTGAGTTGACACGGCTCAAGGCTCTTCTCGGCAGGATCAACACCATTAGGGATCACCTTAAGTCTTTGCGCTGCAACGCAGTGATCTAATAAAACTGTTTCGCATTTTTTTGACAAAGCTATGACGCCATTAGCTTTTAAAGCTGATGATATGATAGTAAGTCTCAGTAAACGTAATCTGATTCTACCCCAGATTTTTTCTAACTTTATTGTCTGCTCACAAAATGGTGCGAGATTTGAAACTGCAATCAATGTAGGTACATGTAATTTTTTCATTGGCAAATAGTGAGAAAAAGACAAATATATGTCGACATCATGATCTCGCAACACACTAAATAATGTAGTATTCTCCCATACCAAGCGTTGCAAAGACTGCAGTTGACTGCCTATAAAATCTATATTGATAACTTTTAAATACGAACTACTTTTCAGTTCAAGAATATTTTGCGACTGCTTAAGTACTATTACTTGTGTCTCCGGAGAGTACTTGTGGACTCTTTTCAGAAATGCTTCAGCACGAGTTATTTGTCCCCCCGTATTCGCCGCCAAAAGATTTAGAAATAACTTCATAATACAAGAACCTTACTCAAACTATTTCTTTAGACCTCTTACAACTAGTAATGTCGCATGAAGTGACTCGATATTTTCAACCCTTCCTCCTCCATCCATTTTGTTATTGTGCCTTCTGTTTGAGGAGTATCATATGACGGACCCAACATATCAAAGGTATCTAATAAAGCCCACTCTCTCATCTGAGTCTGATTAAGAGGATATATACCATTGTAGTTGGCCACCGGAATTAAACGTTGCAGCACTTTCCCGATAACCGGAATTTTCCGAAAGATATTACTGACTAACAATAGGCTAGGAATAGATCTTTCGAGTAATGTAAAGAGTCGTTCTTGGTCCATTTTCCGTGTGAAGGGTAAAAGCACATATTTAATGTTAATTAAAGTCCTAAATCTACGCCAATAATAGTCTACACAGAGATTACCATTCTTTTTCAACACTCGAGGTAATGATTTGAAAGCAGCTTCTACATCTGGAGTGTGTTGAAGAACACCTAGAGAATAAACAAAATCAAAATAGGAAGCTTCAAAAGGGAGACAATATATATCGCCCTGAACAACCGTCAGTCGAGAATGATCTTTAAGATTATCCCAGCAAGCATCAACCGCAGAGGAATAGTCTAATGCCACCACATAAGCGCCCGCCTTTAAAGCAATTTCCGCAAATCTTCCCGATCCACAGCCAACGTCTAATACCCATCTGTCTTTTAAACTCTCTTCAGTCCAACCTGTAGCTTTCCAAAAACGATCTGAAGAAATTGGATGACCCGAGTTACTATCAAGTTGGGTCTTACTAAATCTATTCCATTGCATACCAAAATTGTCTGCATAATTTGATTCAGGTACAAAACGTGGAATACTATTTATAATTGGATATCTATTCTTTCCACTATTATCGATCAAGAATCCCGATGTTACATTAGCATCGTCAATCTGTTGTTCAAACTCAATCCTGAGAGTTGACCCAGTTTTTGGGCACCTTAACTTTTTTACTGTTGAAATATTCATGGCTTTACCTTTATTTTGATCTCGTACTCTCTTCTCCAGAGCTCAAACATTAAAAGCGAGAATAATCGCTCACCATTATTTCTTCCGTTATCTATTCCCTTGAAAAGCTCTTCAACACAATTTTTTTTGAAAATACTTTCCTTGCTCAACAATATTTCAAAAAAGAAGTCTCGCCAAACGCCGCCCTTTAGCCAATGAGTCAGAGGTATTGAAAAACCCTGCTTTCTTTGTTTATCAAACTCTGGAGGTAAAAGCTTTTCCGAGAGCTTTTTTAATATTATTTTTCTTTGATTTTCATCTGCTTTGGACCTAGCGGGAACCTCAGAAAAGGCAAATTCTATTATTTCAGGATCTAAGAATGGTGCTCTTAACTCCAATGAACTCAACATACTAGATCGATCAATTTTGACTAAAATATCTTCTGGCAGATAGTTCATGAAATCCATCCGTGTGGTTCGATCTAACAAGCAATCACTTGAAGGAATTCTACTATTCCACATTTTTTCTGAAAGCGAATTATTAAAATCAAGACCGGAATCGAGTAAAAGTTTTTGACGGTATCTAGGGTCAAAAACAGATGCTATAACTGGAAGTTCTGTGCGCAAATCACAGGACAACGAACTTAACCAGTTTCGGCCACGCATCCCTTGAGGTAAAAATTTATTTGAAAGTTTCGCTACTGCATTACCCGCAACATTTGGAATGAGTGATCGTAATTTTTGAGACTTTAGCATCCGACTGTAATGCATATAGCCCCCGAAAAGTTCATCGGCACCATCACCACCAAGAGCTACTGTGCAGTGCTCTCTGACCAAACGGCTAACCATGTAAGTAGGCAGCATGGAAGAGTCGACCATTGGTTCGTCAAACTGGCGTGCAAGATCAATTAACATTTCAGGTCCAATCTCCCCAGCATTTAGCTCTACATGCTCGGTATTGAAATGATCTGAAATCAAACGGGCATGCTTACTTTCATCATAATCACCATACCCAGAAAAACCGACTGTAAAAGTTCTCACTTTCTGAGAAACACGTGACGCTATCGCCGTAACGAGACTCGAGTCAACTCCTCCGCTAAGTAAAATCCCAACTGGAACATCAGCGAGGATTTGTCGGCTGATGGACGCCTCTAACAGATCCTCTAATTTTTGAACCAATTTGTCCTCGCTGGTGTTTTTCTTTAGATCTGAGGTGGGAGAAGGAAGACTCCAATATGATCTAATATCCAAACCGCCTGACGAGGTATCAAAAACTGCGAAATGTCCAGGCGGAAGTTTTTGATAACTTTCTAATATGCACTCTGACCCTGGAATATATCCCATACCTAAGTACATATCTAGAGCTTTGAGGCTTAGAGTTTTGTCTGCTTCCGGATCGCACAACAGCGCTTTTAGCTCTGATCCAAACTTAATCATTCCATCGTTGTGGGCAAAGAATAAAGGCTTTTCCCCAGCTCGGTCTCGCGCTAAAAAAACACGTTTAAGCGTCGGGTCGAATAATGCAAATGCAAACATCCCTTTAAAATGATGAAGACAATCAAATCCCCAATTATCATAAGCTGCCAAGATCACTTCTGTGTCACTTTTGGATACAAATTCATAACCTAACTGAACAAGCTGTTCACGCAAACTATGATGATTATAGATCTCTCCGTTAAATACAATTGAGCAAGAAGTTCTCGCATAAATCATCGGCTGATGACCGCTTGGGGAAAGATCTACAATAGCCAGCCGCCTGTGAGCCAAGCCCACCCGACCATCTTCAGACCACCAAATTCCAGCATCATCAGGGCCCCGATGAGACAATGCATCTCTCCCTTTATCTAGCCACTGACGGTTACTAATAGGGTTTCTGGAGGCTATTCCCACAATTCCGCACATTTTTGATATATATCCTTTTGTTGTTAAAGCTGAGTAGACTTTGTACTTGTAACAGAAATATGGGCAAAGAAATTATGTACACTAAATCGATTTAGACTAAATCAAACGTAAAACGAATCTAATAGGTGAGGGAACCAAACCTTCAAATCAAACGAGACTAGTACTTTGAATAATTATCTTGCTCATAAAAACTTCGAGCGGACCCATTGATTTTAATTATGTTATCTATAATCTCAACTAACCTAGCTTCAGTATTCCCAACCTACTAGCCAACTCCTTGGCTCGAACATCAAGAGTCCGATTAAATACTCCAAGCCCTGCGCTAGAGACGAAATGAGTTGGTATACAAAAGACCGCTAGCCTACCTGCTGTTTCAGCATGACCGCCATGGATAGTTTCAACACCATGCTCTTGCCTGCCGTCAAAAAATATAATGTCACCAGGCTCAACATCTTTATCTATATCATGCCTTACACCAAATTTATCATTGCAATATAGTCCCCCGCTCGAATAATCTTGACCTTTAAATGTGTAAGGCAGCATATAGTGGAGAATCGGAATATCTATATGG